>JAEEGL013278067.1_pt1 | contig 14329 bp, 5 predicted proteins | sample 9134231 | NCBI WGS metagenome assembly JAEEGL01 (sample SAMN16246548, study PRJNA631951) | gut metagenome | biome: gut microbiome; feature: rumen; material: fiber-attached | host: Bos | place: Iran: Karaj | collected 2018-10
ACATGGGGACAATTTGTCCCCATGTAGCGGGATATGTATTCATCACGTTTTCGTAATTTTTTTAAATATTCAGTAGGATTCTTGCTTTCTGTTAAAACGCCTACAACGTCAACAACACAGAATAACCATTCTTCCTTTTCGTTATCCCAAACAGAACGAATTTGCTTTCCTTCAAAAGACTTGATTTCATTATCCATAGTTTTCTCCTTGTTTTGAGCAATAATTAAACGAATACAAACTTAAATGTATTGAATTTAAAAACAGCTCTCAAAGGTAATTGCAAAATAATCAAAAGTAGTTGTTTTAGCTGTTTTATCAATATTTATACTAGCAGAATTATTGATGATAAGAAAATGTGTTTTAGGGATTAAAAAAGGGTATTGCCCCTATCGCAACCAAATCTGTTCAAAAACAAACTGGTATCAGGTCGACCGCAAGCAATACCCTTAATTCAAGTTTAGCATAAAATAATAATTTGTCAAATGACGACAACAGAGAGTTCGTTTGCAACAGGCCAATTTTCTGACCGTTGGGAAACTATAGAGCAACAGAGCGGGCAGTAGACGCGAAACCTTCTATTCTCCGCACAAGGCTCGTTCCCTCAAAGATTATTTGAAAGTAAAAATCATCAGAGACCGCGGAGGAGAATAAGGTTGAGCAAGCAACTGTCCGCTCTTCTGCTATACGCTACGCTAAAGAAGGTTTGCTATAGTTCGGTCACCCTTTCGGCACTACGTGCCACTTCCCCTCAAGGGGAAGCTTTAGGACACTCACCACCACGACTACGCAAAGCTTCGCTTTGCTCCCCCCTCAGTCACTGCGTGACAGCTCCCCCAATAAGCTATAAAGCTTTTGGGGGAGCATCTTAAAAAATAAACCTCAAGAAGGGGCTTTAGGACACTCATTACCACGACTACGCAAAGCTTCCGCTTTGCTCCCCCTTCAGTCTCGCTTACGCTCGCCAGCTTCCCCGCTTAGCGGGGGAGCATCGAGTGAAAAATCGTTAGCAAGCTATTTTCCGAAGTAGAGGAAAATGGCGGTTTTGAAGCCTTCGGAGAAGCTGGGGACGTAGGTGTCTTCGCCACGAATGATTTTTACGTGCTTATAGACTTCGTTGAAGTCTACACCGACTAGATTTTTGGTAGTATCTCCACTGATTGAGCCGAGGGCACCAGAGAAATAACCCTGCAAATCCTTTGAGGAGGCAAGACCTTCGATTGCTCCGATTACATCACAGAGCACTGGAATGAGGTAAAAACTAATTGCAATATCTATTGGCCAAATACATAAAGCTTGAATTACTCTGTATTTCGTCTGCTGGAATAAACAAATACTTCCATTCTTTAAAATTGTTGGCTTTGCCATAATCGGTAGCAATCTTGCAGTATTGTAGAGCACGTTCTTTCTTTGCCAGTACATCGGGGTCATTCAATAAATGTTTCCCTTTAACTTCAACTAAATATATTATTTTTTCTGTTTCTACAACAAAGTCAGGTTCGTATCTTCTCCCATTATTGTAATAAATATTAAACTCGCTTGTGTTCGGTCTTAACCAATTCTCAACATCTTTATCGCAATCGATAATTCTAGCAAAAACTAGTTCTGGGTGGCTATCGAACTTAGCAAAATTAAAAACACCCTTTTTTATTCCCTCAAAAAGATTGTTTGTAATATTTTCTTCAGGCTCTTCATATAAATCTTTTCTATACTTGTAATCGTAATTACTCGAAATGTTTACTCTTGAAAGATTTACAATTTCCTCTTTGATTAGGCTGTTAGAACAATAAAAATGCCCTTCTTTCATCATCTGAAAAAATATTTTGTTGGCTATATCACGCTTGTTTAGCAAAACAATATTTTTCATGCCATCTTCGCCATATTTTACACTGTAATAGTTTATCACTTGACTAATCAGCTTAAAGAGCAATTCAGAGCATTTTTCGTAGTCGATTTCTGCTTTATTTTTAAGTTCAGAAAGAATAGATTTGTTTGGAGGTAATTCATCAGTGTATGAAAAGGGCTTTCCTTCAAAAACATTCTGTTCTCTAAGCTCGTATAAATTTTGTTCTACAAGGTCATTTGAACTAGGAACATGGTTGAAATCAGTTAAATCCATATCAAAATCAACAAATCTGTATTCTTCAATTCCTTGGTCAGTAACTTTAATTTGAGGAATGGGAATAAACTTACTTGTTGTTGTGGCAATAGCTTTTTCAGCAGTATCAAGAACTAGGTCAAATAATGATTTTCTATTATCTCTAAAAATATCAGCATAATCTTTATCTTTTTCTAGCTCTTTACAGATATCTTGAGCAATAGCTTTAGAATCTGGTTTCCCTGATTTTCTACTTATATTAGTGTAGCAACTGACAACTTTTAAGTTAGTGTCTTTTCCTATTTTTTTAAGAAGATTAGTGGTCTTGTCGTTTCTTTCTAATCCTGTCTTTTCAAAAGCTTTGTCGGTATCACCATCAGGAAAAACTATATTGGGCTGTGCATTTGATGTTTTTAAGTCATGTAAATCTTCTGCTTCAATAACATTACCTGCTTTAAATATAGATTCACCACTTGCAGCTTCTTTAATAATTTCATCAAATTTGTCGTGTGCAGTGAGCATTACTGCGTCTATCTCTTTAACACCGGTTCTTTTTCCAAATGGAAGTCTCAAGCCTCTTCCTACCATCTGCTCTCTTAATATTTTGGAAGTAGCTGTTCTTAGTGGAACAATAGTATAAAGATTGTTTACATCCCAACCTTCTTTTAGCATATCTACGTGAATTACAATATCAGTAGTGTTAAACTCCGATTCTAAGTCTAGAAGCTTTTTGACGTTTTCTTCCCTGACAGTTTTTGACTGGTTTGAATGAATCAGCAGAGTCTTGTTTTTATAATTGCCATTCATAAAAGAATCGCTTTGCACATATTCCGAAATTTTTGTTGCGTGGTTAGTATCTTTGCAAACTATCATCATAAATGGTTTTACAAGTCTAGTTCTATTTTCTTTTGAAAATGTTTCTAACTTTTGCTTTATTCTTTCATGATAAAGAACAGCATCAGAAATCATTATTTTATCAAGTTCTTCTTCTCTAAAATTATAATGTTTAATGTCTCGTCTTGTTAATGCATAAGGGGTTCTCGTATATCCGTCTTTAATAGACTCTGAAAGAGGATATTCGTAAACGGCGTTTTTGAACTTTATTTTTTTTGAACTCTTGTTAATGTTTTTATAAGGAGTTGCAGTTAGTTCTAATCCAAGAATAGGTTTTATTTCATTTATAGCCTTTTCACCCTGCTCAGCATGATAATGATGGGCTTCGTCCATAATCATTACCAAATCGTCTATTTTAGATAGTTTTTCAAAGAATGATTCCCCTAAAACCTCATTGATAGCTCTTATTTTTACATTTTCTTTATCGAACTTGCTTATATTGAAAATGAAAATATTAACATCAGATTGAAAAAGGTCAGGATTTTTATTTCTATAATCATCATCAGCTATGATTTTTGGAGGATTATTGAAACAACCTACACCTTTGAAAACATACTTTGGATTACTTGGGTCGCCCAAATCTTTCTTTAATTTGTTATAAACAGTGGTTCCAGGAGCAACAACGAAAAAGTTTTTTATGTTGTGCTTTGTGTACAAATAAGTTATGAAAGCTCCCATGAGTCTAGTCTTGCCGACTCCTGTAGCAAGCACGAAGCTTAAAGACATAAATTCTCTTTCAAAGTTTGTGCATATTGGGTAAAGAGCTTTAACCTTGTTTAAGGCTTCTTTTAAATCAAGATTTTTGGAAGGAGTCACATTATTTAAAATATTATCTAGTATTTCTAAAGACTTGTTTTGTGGTTTTCTTAAAGACATTACCCCACTAATGTAATCAGTCGTATATATTTCAAAATTGTTCATTGTTTTACTCAAGCTCCTTTATCGAAGGTGTACAAAAGGAGGTTTCAAAGGTTCGTTTTATTGATATTATAACCCAAATTTTTACTTGTTAGCAATATAGAGATTTGAGCTAGTGAAAAAGATACTTTCTAGGAAAGCATTTTAATAAAGGACATAGAATAAGTCTAAAATCAATGAATTAAAAATTGATCTAGTAAAACCACTGCTTCTTCATATTTATAATTAATCAAAATTTGTAGAATATTTTCATATGCTTTTACTAAATCATTATTTTGTTTAATTTGTTCATTATAATGAAAATAAGCTAATGAAATTATAAGGTTTAGATTTGTTTTGTTCTCTTTAGATTCCAGTATTTTTTTTAGATTCTTTTCTTCTTTATTCAGAGAAGTCAAAATATCATTTAATGGTAATAATAGTTCAGGTAAAAGTTCGTTTATACGTAATTGATAAACAACTTGTAAAAATGACGAAAAATGATATTTACCATATTTCGACCATAACTCATTCAAAAATATTTTATCATTATAACTATAACTAGTATTTAACTCATTCCAATCTATTGCATGAAATTCGTCAAGACTTAAAAATATCATAGCAGATAGAGATTCTTTTAATCTAGAATTAGATAATCGGTTAATTCTACTTTCTATCTTCTTAATGTTATCTTTACATATTTTTCTTGCTTTTGGATTATTATAGGAATCGAAAAATACAGATAATATGTAAGTTGTTAAATTTAAATAAAAACGAATAACTTTATAATCAAATTTATATTCATCTATTTTATTGAAAAGTATATTTAACGCTGGTTCAATATCAGTTTTATAAGCAAACTCATTTTTATAAAAATCAGACATTTCATTTTTAATAAAATATAAATAATCATTAGGATTATTATCGTAAATTAAATTGAACATAGTTAATGTTAATGAATTCATAACAAGATAAAAGTCTTTATCATCCAAAGATAATCCACAATCTGCAACAGAAGACAAAGTTACAATATCACAATTTTCAATTTTCCATTCGCTAATATCAAAATTCTCGTTATTTATTAAATAAGTTTTTATAATTTCGTCTTCTCTACTTTGAAATAAAACATCACCTGATTTTATAATTTCATCATCTACCCAAATTGGTGGTTTGGTTTTATTGGGTATATATTTATATTTTGAGTTTATATGCTTTTTTATATATTCTTCATTAAAAAGATAATGTTTCATTTTATCTTCAGCTAAGGCTAATACAGTATTAAATAAGCTTTTAGAAATTTTGAGGTTTGTTTTAAGATATTTTTTTAAAATCTTTAAAATGATAATAAAAATTCCATTAGTCCCTTTATAATTTAAAAGTTCTAACATAAGTATTTTTAATCCATTAAAAATAAGAGGTTCTAACTGATATTCTATTTGCTGAAATAATATATATGAATATTCATAGTCAAAAATGAAAGACTCATTATTTAATAACTTAATTATACCTTTAATCCAAAAAGAGCAATATTCAGAGCGTTTTTTATAATCTAAGCTTTTATCTAGTAATACAGATGCGATAAGTTTAATAGCCTGTGGCTCCATTTGACATGGTAAATCTGATTTTTCTATAAGAGTAATAATAGAATCAATCGCTTCTATCTGTGCTTCTATTGTAAATATTTTGTTTGAAATTTTATTATTACAGATTGAAATAATATTTTGAAACTCTTCTTGTTCTTTATTAAATTTGTTCTCTTTACTATTATCTACTAATTCTTTTGCAAAACCATGGGTTAATGTTTCAAAATTAATATAATTTTTACCATTAGATATTTTTGCATTTCTAGCATCCATAGTTTGAATTAATAGACTACTCAAATCATTTTCTTTGGTGTCTTCAACATTTTTATACAGGTATTCTAAAATTATTAGAATTCTATTTCTAATATTCTTAGAGCTATTAAATTGTGTTTCAAAAATATAATCTCGTAAAAGGCAAAATCTTTTCTTATTCCAACTATATCTATTAGGGAATGATGGAACTCCTAAAGATAATGAAATTTGTTTGTTTATTAATTCTAAGCCATCATTAAACAAAAATGGAGACATCTTTTCTAGATCTAACTTAACAATCTCAATACTACTAGCTAATTCAACAGCATAACCAGACAGTTTGTTTTTGCAAGAATAACCAATATTTCTAATAAGAGTAAGCATTATAATGTTATTAGATTGTTCAAAAACAATAGATTTTAAACGATAAGCAAAGTTTTCTGCTTGTTCTTTTGGTAATGAATTAATAATATTAATTGAATAACAAGATAAGATATAAATTATATCTCCTAATAAGTCATTAATATGATTATCTTGTAAGCCAATCATCCAAAAATCAGGATTACAAATATAATTTTTTGTTTCTTGGTTTTCATTGATAATTAGTTTTATGAAACTTGTTGAATTTGAATCTTTTTCTTTCAAAGTTAAAGCGATATGATTGGTTACTTTTATAGTCCATTCTAATGCTACAAAAAAGTCATTATTAACTAAGCTGAAGTAAAAAGTATTATCAAAAATTGTTTTAAAGTCAAAATCATAACTTTCTATTCTTTTTGAAAAACCATAACTTTTATAAGTAGTTAATGAATAATCAAATCCAAAAGGTGATTCTTTATCTCTTGCACTATATTCAAACCAGTATGTATAAGCTAAACAACATAAGTCATTTGTGAGATACTTAACCAAATTCTGGTTTGTATTCTTTAAAACAAATCTAATTAAGTTTTCAGCAGATATGCTTTTATAGCTATTTCCTTTTAAGTAATCATCTATTACTTTTTTAAAGAAAGAAGACAACCATTCTTTTGAATATTCAGCTAACAAAAATAAAGCTGTTAAATATTTGTATGTTTCATCTATATTATACGATTCATTTTTTTCTAAGTAATCTATTAATTCATTCAAATAAAATTCTAATATATTACATACAGCAATAGCGGTATTATCTTCAAATTTAGTATATTTAGAATAATCTAAACATAATTTCAAAATACCTGATTTTAAACTTAATTTCTTATATAATTCATGGTCAAAAACTATCTTTATAATTAATTTTCTACCTAATCCTACAGGAGTTAAAATCGTATATTTTAAACCATATTTTAATTCTATGATATTTGGTTCAAAAGCAAACAAATTTATTATTTCTATTAAACGTTCAATTTTGTTATCAATAATATAATCTTCATACTCATTGAAGAAGTCACTACAAAAATTAGATTTTATTATTCCTATAAGAGTATTTCTATTCCACTCTTCAGGTATTTTATCTGTTGATATTATAGTAAATAAAAATTTTTCTCTGTTTTCTTTATCTAATAGTTTATTCTCTACCCAAATTTGGTATCTTCTATATATACATCTTCCCAAATTTTCTAAAGAACTGAAAAAAGTGTTATAGTCACCCTTACATTCATCAAACTTTCTATCTATAAACCTCTCAAAACATATATCTTCAAAAATATCGTATTTTAGTCTAATTTTATCTTTATCAAATTTACTTATTACTTCTTCAGATGATAATAAAGAAATTATGTTTTTATCTATGCTTTCTTCCAAAACCCCAATATCAAAATTTTTTGCTCTAGTAAAAACCATTTCATTTACAGCATTGCAAATGCTAGAATAAGTAATATTTTGTGGCAATTTTTTATTTTTCAAACAAATAATATTAGACCAAATATATTCTCTAAGATTATTTATATCTTTTATACTGTCTATATCTTTTATTTTACTAATTATTAAATTAATATAAAAAGGGAACTTTAATAACTGTGAATATCTTTGTTTTGATAATAAAGTATCTATAACTTGGTATTTGTTGGCTATTCTTTTTATTTGGTTATAATCCAAAGGGTTTAAAATATATGTTTTTACTTGATAATTATTGAATAAGCTAATGAAAGCATTTTTATCACAAGATCTGCATGATACAACCAAATAAGCATTATTATATTGCTTTATTACTTCAAACAATTGTTGAAGCACGTCTTTTTTTGTATTAGAGGAATCAGCGATAAATTCTAGTGCATCTATAAAAAACACAATCCTTTTTCCATTCAAATATCTTAAAACATCATTTATATTGGTTTCCCATATTTCATTTATATTATTAATTTGTGTTATTTTTTCTGCTCTTGTATATAAGATAAGTTGTTCGTTTGCTAATAGTTTTTTACATAAAGCCGATTTACCTATCCCTGCTTCACCTATAATAGATATAAACTTATTATTATCTTTTTTTATTGCTTCTATTATGTCGGTTCTATCTATTTCATATTCGTTGTTTATTAAATCATTAATATTATTATGGAAGAGAACTTTATTGAGTTGAATAGCTTCTTGAAAATCATGTTCAACTTTTGAAAAATTCTTACTTTCATAATCTAACAACTCATATAATTGTTTTTGAAAAACTAAATCTGTCTTAGCTTTATTAATTATCTTGTCTAATGTAATTAGGTTATTTGCAACAGTAAAATCAATATTTCCAATTCTTTTGTTGCCTACATAATTTTCAATTTTTTCAATAGAGGTGTTTCCTAGAACAAACACATAAAGATTATTAATACTTGAAAAATTGTTGTTTTGCGAATCTCTTATTTTTTCTAAAGTATTTTTAATTTTACTTGGAATATCTTGTGCTGTGCTTACTTGAACATAAATACTTTTATCTTCTGATACTAAATCTACACATGGGAAGTTAGATTTTTCAACATTTAGGTTATAAAACTTTATTCCAAACCATAAAGAGCAGATTTCTTGAGTAAATAATTCATAAAGAACAGCATTATCAAATAATCCATTACTATTCAAAGATTCAATTTTAAGCTTATAACTAGTAAGATAATTAGTTATGTAATTAATTCTTTCGGAAGAGTTAATCATTGTATAAATTATTCTTCATCTTCGTTATCATCTTCGTAGGTGGGTGGAGCAATAATGTTCAGGTTGTAGTTGTCACGACCGAATTCACATTTATCAAGCAACATCTGCGGTATTTTCTTTATTTTAATATTGGGAAATTTACCATTAGCTTCTTGAGCGAAAGACTTACAGGCAATAATCAAGTATTCGTTGTCTTCCATTGATTCTTTGATACCGCTTAAATAAGCCAAATCAACGTGTCTTGTGGTGACAAAAAGATATGAATTTTCGTTGCCTACAGACTGCTTCCAGAAGGTTTCAGAAGAAGGCTTGTATTCAAAACCTTCGTGCAAGGCAACAGCAGAAGCCAGCATTTCAGCAGAGTATTCTTTATTTATTATTGGTTCATCAAAAGCATCTTTATTAATCAATGTTGGAGCTAGTTCATAAAATCTATAACCGCCTCCACCCTGCCAATTAAGACTTTTGGAAATACCGCCCTGGTCAGAACCATCAATAACTTTGTCTAGTCTTACTTTGCAGTGTGTGTAAGCGTGGTCTCCCATTTCTATGCCTATATAACGACGTTTCATCTTGTGAGCTACAGCTGCAGTAGTGCCTGAACCTAAGAAAGAATCTAGAACAAGGTCACCAACATTAGTAGAAAGTTCGAGTATACGTTTTATCAAATGCTCAGGTTTCTTGCCCTTCGGGAATGATACACCACCTTCATTGTGCAGATTGTTTGAAAGTATATCATCCCAAAGTGTTGTAAGCGGTTCCGCTGATACCAACTCACCATCTATATTTTTCAGTTTATCCTTATAGAATAATATTCTTTCTCCATTAATAAAATACATATCTGGATTATTGTCACGATGCAAGAAAAATATTTCGGTAGGTTCTTTTTTTGACCGTCTAACCATGTCTTGAACTTCTTTCCCGACATTTTTTATATCTGGCTGTGCTGTACGAATAACAGAGATCCCATTAGAAATCACAAATTGCTCCAATAAATTGGGATTATCCTTTATCCTTCTTCTCGCAGTTTTTACATCAATATCATTCGTATTTGCATATGCCTCTAAAAGAGTAATGATATTCCATTTTTCATATGGATCTTCAATATTCGTTATATATTTCGAGTATCTGTCATCTCGTCCTCTTCTGGTAAATACACGATGTGGTTTCCATAAAGCTTTGTTTTTTGAATAGATTAACACAAAATTTGTTGTTGTAACGCAACCTGGATTAATAGCTTTATGACCGGTAGGAGCTCCTTGTTTAAAAGTTATTAGATATAATCGGTTATTCTTTCCAAAAATCTCATCTAAGAGAATTGTTAAGTATGGAAGGTTCTGATCATCCATATGAACAAACAATGTCCCGTCATCTTTCAGTAGTTTCTGAAGAACAACAAGCCTGCTTCTCATTAAATCAAGCCAAATTGACATTTCTAAATTATCATCATAATTCTCGAAAGCCTGACCTGTGTTAAATGGTGGGTCGATGTATATACACTTGATTTTGCCTGAATATTTCTTTTCTAATGCCTTAAGAGCAAGCAAATTATCGCCATGAATCAGCATATTTTCTGTATTTTCATCTTTACCCACATTCGACAATTCTTTGTTTTCTATTAAAATTCTTGGCTCAACTTTTATTGGTTTGTCTTTTCCATACCATGTTAATTCAAGTTTGCTCGGCATTATGATTGCTCCTTAGCTTCTAGTGTTTTTATTGATCTAACTTATCATTTAAACGAATTATCCATCGGCAATCTTGGGATTCAAGGTATTTTATTAACTTGTCAAAATTGCTAGAACCATCTATGCTATCTGTTTTTGGCATATCTATAATTCTCTTTTTCATTTTAATATAATTCTCTTTATTTATGAACTTCATTATACCCTCAATTTGATTTGTTTTCCCTTTATATTTACTTATCCCGGTATATTTTTCTATCAAGGGTGCATTTACTAGTTTTGCTGGTGATTTAATAATTTCATCTGTCCAATGTTTTGTTATAATCTGCATTGTGCAAGGATTTCCAAATATAACAACTTCATCTGAAACACCATCTACACCATGAAACTCATCTATTTTTCTCTTTATGTCTTCATATTGTTCATGAGGCTTTTTCTCTGTATCGCAAAATACAAAAACGACCTCATATGAGTCACTTTGATATTTATCTTGATATCTAGCGGGAATATTCCCGTTACCCTCTGCATTGATTAACGAAACATCATAAATACTATTCCATACTTGAAGCTCATTAAGTCGCTCCAAATACTTATATTCTTCGTTTCCTTCGCAGATGATACAAATCTTATGATTACCAGAAATTTTAGGAAGTCTATTCACTATCTACCTCTTCCTTTTTAACATTCCCTTTTATATTTAAAAGGGTATTTATTAATTCAGGGTCTGGAAGAGCAGCAAAAGCTCCTTTTCTATATTTATCTATTATATCCGAAGTGTCTCTAACACCTTTTTCGGCTGTAAAATCAGCTAAAGAATAAACACAAACACCATCATTATCTTTACTGACAAACCATATTTGTTCTTTCCTAAATAGCCGTTTACAATCCATAAGATTAACATCATGAACTGTAAATATCATCTGAGCATTAGTGTTTAGCTCATTGTTGAACATAGCAACTATTGCTCTTGTTAGCTTAAAATGAATACTACTGTCTAGTTCGTCAACTACAATAATTCTTCCTTGTTCAAGAGCTTCTATTACATAACTCGCTAGAGCAGCAATTTTTTTAGTTCCTGTTGAATCAAATAGCATACTAGGAACTTGTACCCCTTTGTAAGTAGAGACGAGCCTTATTTGTTCCATAAAATTTTCGGGCAAATTAAGCACTTGTTCTTCTGCCTGTTCGTCTAAATCTGCTCCTTTTATTTTTATCCCGTTCATTTCAACATATTCAAAATTATCCAAATAGAGGTCTGCATTCTTGATAAAATCTACAACTTTTCCCTGAAGTTTGTTTTTGTTTTTCATAAGTTCAATAGTATGCTTCATGGGAATATTATTCATATTGATAATATCAATTTTATTAGCAAAGCCTATCAATATTTTTTTCATCTCATTAATTGAAGGGAATTTATTAGTATCTATTAAGTGAAACAAGATATTGCTTTTTGTAACAACAGGAATCATTGATAAAAGTTCTTTGTCTTGGCAATCATAGTTATCATGCTTAGTATCACGTTTTAGCCAACAAACTTCTTTTTCATTGTTATATTGGTCCTTAAGGATTTCTATAAATGATTCATAGATGTATTCCTCTTTTTCAACATCATATTTAAAATCATAAGAAAATTTTCTTCCGTCATTTAAGAAAGTAATTCCTAGCTCACATACAGCATTTTTGGAGAAAATATTAGGCATGAGGTTATGAATTTTGTTGTTTAAAAGAATACTTTTTATAGAATTTATACACTTAATCAGACAGGTTTTCCCTGCATTATTAGGACCATATATTCCAGCTGTTTTAAGGACACTAAAATTATTTTCTTTATGTACATTTGAAGCTAATTTTTTGTTACGCATATCTGCTTTCATGGAAAAAGCTATTTGTTCATCAAACACAAAGCAGTTTTTGGCTCTAATCTCCACAATCATTTTTCAATCTCCATTTTCTGTCCTTTACTTATATTATATTATTATTTTATTTTTTATGCAATAAATTTACACAAAAAATATTGTATGTGAAATTTTAACAAATTATAATAATCATAAAAAAGATAATTAAAAAACAAAGAGAATGGATTGCCACGACTCTTTCATAGGCTAGTAGAGGCTGTGCTAAAACTATTTTTTAAGCCTAAATAAAATTGTGCTAATTGCCTACACATTTGTCATAAAAAGTATAGCGTATGGGCTTTAGCCCTGAAAGCTATACGTTTATGACAATGGGTAGGCTATAAAACAATAAAAACTGATTTTTCATCAAATTACGAGTTTTAGCACAGCCTCTAATTTAATACGCTACGCTAAAGAAGGTATACTATAATTACGTCACCCTTTCGTCTACGCAAAGCTTCGCTTTGCTCCCCCTCACCGCTCACTGCGTGAGCAGCCCCCTCTACCGACTGCTACGCAGTCAGCCCCTTCAGCTTCACTCCGTTCAGCAGTTCACCCAGCAATTTTTTCAAAAATTCTGGGGGAGCATCTTTGGGAACATTGACGAACCTTTTTTGAAAAACCTCTCTGTCACTACGTGACATCTCCCCTTAAAAAGGGGAGTGTTTTTGGGATCATTTCCCGAAGTAGAGGAAAATGGCGGTTTTGAAGCCTTCGGAGAAGGTGGGGACGTAGGTGTCATCGCCACGAATGATTTTTACATGCTTATAGACTTCGTTGAAGTCTACACCGACTAGCTTTTTGGTGGTATCGCCGCCAATTGAGCCGAGAGCACCTGAGAAATAGCCCTGCAAATCCTTGGAAGTGGCTAAACCTTCGACGGCTCCGATTACATCGCAGAGAGCTTCACAGAGCTTCTTTGCCGAAGCCATTACAGCCTTCTCATCATCAAATTCCAAAGTATAAGCAGCAACTGAGAAATTAGAGCAAGTAAGCCCAATCATAGCACCAGCAACAAAATTACATTCGTTGTAAGGAGTAAGCCCTATTACATAGCCAGCCAAGCCAGAGCGTTCGCCGTTATCAAACATTGAAACAACATAACCAGTTTCGTTGTTGACTTCAAGCCAAGCCCAAGTGGGTTTGCCATTTCTGATTCCCTGTGCTGTTGGAACAATAAAGCTCAAATTATTGCATTTTTCGTCTTTCAGTCTGTCGGTTAGAAGTTTCGGGAAGTTCTTTTCTATAAGGTAATTGCAGATTTCTTCACGACCTTCTTCACCGATAGTAATAAGCCCTGCATTCTTAGGCGTTGTTGCCCAGACATGAGCATAGCTTTCGCCCTTTCCACCAGGCAGAACAGAAGCTTCAATCTGTGAGGCAAGAAGCCCAGCAACAGTGTTGTAATACTTCGCCTTTTCGCTCTGACCTTCCTGTTCTATAGCGCTTGAAACAGAAACATTCATCAAGTCTATGCCTATAGTGGAGTTTTTGCCATCGCTTTCGCAGATTGCAGCGACAGCTAGAGCGTCTTCTTCAGCTACTCTAGGAACTATAATCTCAAACTTTCTAGACAGATCGTCAGAAATTTTGCTAAAAGCTCTGACAAACTTAGCTAGAGCAGCATGTCCCTGCCATTTAACCTTAGTGTAGTTAGAAGCATCTTTTATACCTTCAGCTCTAACCTTAATTGCTTCTTCATAAGCTTTTGCAGCAGGTTCAGTAAGACTAGGCATAAAATAACCAAGAGTAAAATGAAGGTCAGTAAGCTTTTTCCCTTCGTCTAACAGTCTGGTTGTTTTGTTGCGTTCATCGAATTGAATTGTTACAGACTTGATTTCATAGCAGGAAGTATCTATCCAAAGCTTTTCATCAACAATAACGCCGTTTGGAGAATCAATAACGGCGCAGACAATA
>JAEEGL017099549.1_pt1 | contig 14329 bp, 17 predicted proteins | sample 9134231 | NCBI WGS metagenome assembly JAEEGL01 (sample SAMN16246548, study PRJNA631951) | gut metagenome | biome: gut microbiome; feature: rumen; material: fiber-attached | host: Bos | place: Iran: Karaj | collected 2018-10
ATCTAACTCTGACCGCGCCTGCGGAATTGTTGATTATCCTGGCGTTGTCCGCGGTATTCACGGCTCCGTTCTCCGAGACCGAGATGACAAGAGAATCGGGTACCGTCACCGAGAACGGTATGACGAGATGATGGCCGCAGTCGTCGCAGACCCCGCCGGAGACTTCGTCGTGATGCGTCCCCGTCTCAGCCGAGGAGTATCCGCAGGAGCACGTCTTCTCTCTCTGATGTTCCGTATCCGATACCGAGGTCCACTCTCCGTAAGAAAACTCGTGATCCGCGTATTCATATGCTTCATGACCGCACTTCGAGCAGTCCTTTTCCCTTCTGTGCTGTGTTTCGCTGAAGCTCACCCAGTTCCCGGCCGTAAGGTCGTGATCTTCGAAGGTCTCCGTTCCAAGTCTGGAACGGCAGGTCTCACACCACGTATACTTGCTGTGCTGAGCGTCGTCGTAGGGATCGTATTTCGTCGTCCTGACGTGGTTCGCCCTCTCGGTGGTCGCGGCTCCGCATCTTGAGCATGTGCCGGTGCGCACGTGGCGCGTGGAATTGTAGTATTCCCATTCCCCGTATTCATACGCGTGGGACGTTCCGGAATCCACGAGCTCGCCGCAGTTATTGCAGTATTCGTACCAGCGGCAGCCGGACCATCTTATATATGTGGAGGTGTGGTCGCACAGATACTGGTCGTATGCGGAATTATAGTATCCGCACCTGGTGCAGATGCCGTGGGCGTTGTAGGTGTGGGGCTCGCTCATGGCTCCGCCCGACTGATCGTACCCGCAGTTCGAGCACCAGTGGCGTATCGCGTGGATCGAATCCGTCCACTGTTCGTAGCCGACGGTGTATGAGCAGGTCTCACCGCAGACGCTGCAGTAGCCGGCGGCTCTCGTCTCATCCCCGGCCGCGGAGGCGGTCACGCCCGGGCACGTAAACAGAGCGAAAAGCACGGCGGCCGCGAGTATAAGCGCGACGATATCTCTCGCCTTTATCTTCGTCATCGCGCCTACCTCAGTCCACTATGGATATGGTGAACACCACGTTGGCCGCGTCCACTCCATCCGTGTTGGGCGCGTCGCCGGAGACTTTCGCGTGATACTTGAGCGGCATGTTCTTCTGAGGCGCTATCACCGGGAACGCCGTGCCGTTTATATCCACCCTGCCGGAGCCTTTAGTCGGGCATCCGTTTATTTTCAGGGCGATGGTCTTCGAGCCACTGAAGCTGTCGTAATCCCCTACCCTGTAAGCGCCGTCTGTGACCGAAAGTCCTGTGACTCTGACCGAACCTGTGCGGCTGTTGTTTGTTATCCTGGCGCTGTCGGCGACGGCCACGGCCCCGTTGACTACACGGACAGGCAGTGACGCCGGGACCGTCACGTTCACCGCCCTGTACTCGTTGGACACCGTAAGTGTCACCGGGACCGTCGCGGTGGTGCTGCCGGCGGCCGAAGCCGTGCCGGCGAGCGAGAACAGAAGTACCAGGGAAATAAGAAGCGCCCGTATGGTCCTTTTCTTCATAACGAAACTCCTTTCTGCGGTGAGAGGGCGGTCATGCCGCCCTCTCCGCCTTTTTCAGTTCCCCGATCCGTATGCCGTGTCAGCCGTTGGAAACGGCGTCCCACTCGATGACGAACACGACGGAAGCTACAGTCGCGTTGGTCACGGCATTGGAAAGAGGAGTGACTATGCCATCGTACTCGATGCCGGCGACGCTGCCCTCAGGGTCGCCCGCACCGGTCATATAGCAGCCTGCGGCCGGAGCGGAGATGAGGGTCTGGGTGCCGTCGGTGCCGTCGGTCTTTACCTGCGCGCCGCCGCCGATGCTCATGGCGAAGCCCAGCTTGTTGGAGTCGACCTGTTCAGCCGCGAGGACGGACTTGTCGCCGAAGGAGGTCAGATGCCATCCCTCGGCTGCGCTGATGGTAACGGAGCTGACGCGGACCGCGCCGTAGCTGTTGTTGACGATCCTGCAGCCGGTGGCAGTGACGACGTCGCCTTCATCCGACATCGCCATGGGGAAAACGGTCGGGACCGTGACGCTCATCTTTGTGGGCGTGATGTCGCTTCCGCCGATGCCGTCGTTTGCGGTGGTAAGGCTTACAGGGGTGCTGCCTGAACCGCCGTCGGTGTCGATCTCCGCGGCGAACGCGGTGGCTCCGAGAGCGACGCACATGCAGAGCGCCAGAACTATGGATACAAACTTCTTCATGAAAAACTCCTTTCGCCTTTCGGCATTTGATTTTTATAGAGTCCGGAGCGGGACGCCCCGTATCTATCTTTCATTGAATTATGTCAAAAAAACAGACGCCGCAGAATGCGGCGTCCATGTCGGTTATTCGTTATTCCCGTGAGCTATTCGAGAAGAAAATCGATAAGCCTTACGACCTTGATCCCCTCTATCGCAGCTGTCGAGTTCGTGCTCATCGCGATTACGACTTTTTCGTAGTTGTCTCTGACGGCTCTCAATGGTGCCAGTTCTCTCTCCCTCGTGGTCTCTGATGTCATATCATCCGTGACCTGATAGTAGATCTTGATATCGTCTCTGGTGGCAATGAAGTCGATCTCCTTATCTCCGATCTTGCCTACAGCCACGTCATAGCCTCTTCTGAGAAGCTCGAAGTAGACTATGTTCTCGATGATGTGACCGGTATCCACATCCCTGTAGCCGAGCAGGTAGTTCCTGAGTCCTATGTCTACGATATAGTATTTGCCGAGCGTCTTCAATTCTGCCTTTCCTTTGATATCGAACCGTTTAATCTCGTAGAACAGATAGGCTTCCTGAAGCGCCCCGATATAAGCGGCAAGCGTCTGTGTCGCAGGCTTTCCCTGTTTTGAACGGTCTTCCAGCATCTTTTCTGAGATCAGGGTGTTGCCGATGGAATTGAAGGATGTATTGTTTCCGATGTTTTCCGCAAGGAAGAGCACGATCTTCCTCAGCAGGAACGGATCTGTGATCTGTCTGCGTCCTCTCCGTTTCTCGCGTTCCAGGATATCTCTTACCACAATGGTCGAATAAATACCGTCCAGGAGCGCCAGCGCCCTGTCCTGTTCCAGGCCTGTATCCGCGATCCCCGGCATGCCGCCGTAATGAACGAACGTTTCAAAGAGATCCTCCCAGGGGACCGTCTCTCCGCCGGCATCTACGGCCTTCCTTTTCGTTTCACCGGCCGGAGTCCTGTATTCACATACCTTGTATCCATGGAACTCTGCAAACTCCCGGAAGGAGAGCGGCAGCATTTTTATCTCAACATAGCGTCCTCCGAGGTAAGTCGCGTACTCAGACGACAGAAGGTATGCGTTGGAACCTGTGATATAGATATCACAGTCAAAATCCACGCGGAAGGAATTGACTGCGTCTTCCCAACGGTCGAGCCTCTGCAGTTCGTCGAAAAACAGATACATTCTTCTGCCCGGCAAGATCTTACCCTTCACATGCTCATAAAATGACCTGCAGTCCATATCCCTGAATTCCATCGACTCAAAATTGATGTCGATTATCTGTTTCTCCGGTATCCCCGTCTCGATCAGATGTCTCTGCATCAGTTTCAGAAGTGTGGATTTTCCGCATCTTCTTACTCCGGTAACGACCTTTACAGGTTCTGTGTCACGGAATGCGATCAGCTGTTTGAGGTATAGGTCCCGAGGTTTCAGATTATCATTGTGATTAAGCATTTGCGTCTACCTCCCCACCTCCGTTACTATACCTCAAACTCCAAAAAATGACAAGTTTTCGTTATCAATAACTAAAACTTTATTATTTTAAAAGTTTTTGTTACAGTCAGGAGCGTCCGTGATCACTTTGAACGTACTTCACATGCTCTGATGGATCTGCCGAAAACACTATATATCCCACTCGACCACGAACACCACGTCGGCGATGTTGGCGTCCACGACCGCATGGGACAGGGGCGTGACGATGGCGTCGTAATAGACGGCCAGCGAATTGCCCGTAGTGTCGCCGGCGCCGCACATATAGCAGCCGGTCTGGGGCGCGGAGATAAGGGTGACGCCGGTCTCGGACGTAGCGTCGGTCGAATAAAGCGAACCGCCGCCCAGCCTGAGGGCGAAGCCGAACTTGTTGCTGTCCACCTTTTCCCTGGCGAGGGTGTCCTTGCCGCCGTAGGCCGTTATCTTCCATCCGTTGTCCGCGGATATGGACACGGATCTGACACGGACAGCGCCGTAGCTGTGATTGACGATCCTGCAGCTGTCCGCGCAGGTCACGTCGCCGTTCTGGGCCATGGCCATGGGAAAGGACGTGGGAAGGGTGACGGACATCGCTGTTGCGGCGGGCGTGCCTCCCGGCGTGCCGTCTACCGTCGAGCTTAGATATACGGGCGTTGTGCCGGAGCCGCCGTCGGCGTCTATATCCGCGGCGAACGCAGTCACCCCGAGGGCGAGGCACATGCAGAGCGCAAGAACTGTCGTTATGAATCTTTTCACAGAGCATCCTCCTTTATTCCAAAACTGTGATCTGGATCATCGCCCCGGCGCAGCCGAGATAGTTTCCCGTCTCCGGGTCGACGTTGTAGAACATGGCCGTGCAGTCGTAGGTGCCGGCGGTCAGGACCGTGCTCAGCCTGGCGGACTCTATCTTGCTGCCTACCGGTATGGCCCCGGACTTGTAGATAGTCTCCTGGGTGTCGTTCCTCTTTATCTCGACTACCTGGGGGTAGCGGTTTACGCCGTCGTTCACGATCATCAGGTTGCCGGCGGCAGAGCCGTTCTCGAAGCAGGGAGAAGTGTTCATGGATATATTGATCATGCCCTCCTCCACCTTTTCGTTGAGGCCTTGTATTATGGCGTCGAGGTCTGCCTCATCCCAGCCGCCCACCACGGCTTCCGAGTCGTAGACTATGCCGGGTCCCTTGGGTGCCGTGTCTTCCGGTATCTCAGCTTTTCCGCAGCCGCGGAGAAGCAGGATTATGACGGCGATCACCGCCAGTACGGCAAGGACTATGACCGCGGCGGTACCCCTGTCCCTGCCGGTCTTCTTGTTTCCTGTCTTTGTCAATTCTCTTTTCCTCCAGTTATTTCTTTTCCGGAGTCAGCGCTCCTGGCCCCGGTCGGGTCCCACGGCGGGAGCTGGTTTCACCGGATCCATGGGTATCGCCAGCATGCGGGAGCCCAGTTTCAGAAACGCCTCCGGCCGATGGAACATCTTATCGTATTTTTCCGCAAGGTCTGCGGGCAGGTCCGTGAAGCTGTCCTCGTCGATGCCGCAGATGAAGAAGGCCCCCGCGATTATGTCCACGATATCCCCGTCCTCGTTTCTCAGCGCCCTGTTCAGAGGGGCGCCGTCGATCTTTCCCTCCTCGTCGCAGACGATGGCCACCGGATCCTCGAAGGGATAGACGGCCTCTATATATCCCCCCACGGTCTCCTGAAGCGACTCCAGGTCCGTCCCAATGGTGACGGGGCGCGGATACTGCCCCGGCTCCACCAGAAGGACGTCTATGGTATCCTTCTCATTCACTTTCATGGACGCCGGACCTCCGTTTTCCAACGTTCTCTACGGCTATCGCCCTGAGCATCCCGGCCGCGGTGATAACGATCTCTCTGATCTCGCTTTTATCGCAGCCCTTCGGTATCCCGGCCACGCAGACCTGTATACCGGGCCGTCCCTGACCGCAGTGGCTGCAGCCGCGCTCTTCCGCGCAGCAACAAATGGTCGTTTCCGACTCTTCCGCCATGTGGATACTAAAGTGTTTCTCGAGCTCTCTGATCACTTCTGTCACTACTTTGCTCCGTCCTTTTTCTGATGTTTTACTGATTATCACTGCAGGCCCTCCTCCACTTACGCCGGAAGAGCGTCTGTCCTATACTGTTTCGCCATGCCCTCAGCCATCGCCCTCATCTGTATGGCTGCGGCATCCACGGCGGATCTGACGTCGGTGAAATCGCACCCTATGGGGAAACCTCTCACATAGACCCGTACTCTGGGGCGGTCCTGTCCGAGCATACTTATATCGTTCTCTTCCGCATAGCAGCAAATCTCTCCGTAAGGGCTGTAATTCGTAGTTATCCGGAAATTGCTTTCCATTTCCACGGTATTGTTCGTCATCATTCTTCTCTCCCTGTCTCTCTTAATCTGCCTGTCCCTGTCCTTCACTGCGGCAGAGTCTTCTCCGCCTGCGCTGGGAATCCGTCCATGCCTGACAGAGCCGCGTAAAGGACAGCGTCCGTCTCGTCGCGGCTGAGTCTTCCCAGGTATCTCAGGCACTGTCTCTTGTTTATGGTGGTTATCTGTTCTCCCAGGGCCACGCTGTCGGCGGAGAGCCCCGCCGTCCTGCGGATCAGGCAGTGCGTGGACTGGGCCGGCTTCTTCTGCGTCCTGGACGTTACGGGGACCACCACCACCGTAGGCGAGGATACGCTGCAGGCGTCGTTCTGCAGGACGATCACCGGCCTCACTCCGTCCTGGATATGGTCTTCCCCGCGTCCCGCGCATCCGAGATCCGCCATGTAGATGTCCCCGCGTCTGAAGGTCTGCGCCGCGGATCCCCCGCCGGAGGAGACCGCGCCGGCGGTCACGTCGGGAAAGGGCCCTCTGTTGAATCTCTCCTGATATATCATCTCCCGCCTCCTGGTTATGTAAACTGAAGGCCGGCGTTTATTTGTCTGTGCCGGCCCCCGGATATCTCTTTTCTCTCTATTTGTCCCCGACTCCCCGAGAGCGGACGTTCAGTCCGGAGGGAATCGTCAGGCGTCGGTCTGCGGGACCGTTCCATAGGGCTCTCCCCTCCCCGCCTTCATCATGGCCGGGCCGCGAATTACGGAAGTATCATTATCCCCGGTGCCTGTCGTCGCCCCCTCCGGTAGCAGTCCGGATCCCGTTGCATGGGCGTTTCTCGCTCGTCTTTCGTGAGTCATGGCGCGCCTGCAGCGTGGCTGTCGGCATCGGTAACGTACCTGACGAATAGTCTATTCAGTTTTCATCCGTTCCGGCTTTACGGGCCGGGAGGAAAAAGTCCCCTCACCCTACAACGGACATTTTTTTGCCGTTTGGTGACCTATGCGTAAAAAAACTTTTCAGTTTTTTTCCTTATCGCCTTCATCGTGCGGATCACGGCGGTGTGGTCCACGCCTTTTCTCCGGGCGTATTCCCGGACGCCGCAGCTGCCCAGCATGCAGCTTTCGTAGACCGCCAGCTGGTTCGGCGTCAGCGTATTGCGGAACTCCTCCTCGAAGATCCCGAACTCCGTTTCCTTCATGTTTGCGCGGCGGTCCTCGGCCCAGTCCCCCGGCTCCCCGGAGGCCGGCGAGTCGAGAGAAAGGGCCGTTCCTCTGACGGTCATATCCGCGAGCTCCCGGTAACCTCTCTTCTCCTCCTTTCTCAGATACTTCATCACCTCGTGGTCTATCTCGGTGACTTGCCCCGTCGATCTGACTCTCGCCCAGTAGCGCTTAGCGCCCTCCGGGCCGGACGTCCAGAGGTCGTAATCGAAATCGTTCAGTCTTATGGTCTCCACTCCTCTCTCAGGCCTGCGGAGATGCCTGAAAGCACAAAAAGAGCCGCATGACGGCGGTCGGTGACCCGTGCCGCGAATAACAGAACGTAACGTCGTTCTGCATCATGCGGCATCAGGATGACAGCGCCTGTCAGGCGGCTCCACAGCTCGAAGCATGAATTATTCAGTTATCTGAAAATGGGATACGTCGTTGTCCTTATCCTTCTCGTATCCAGTACGTTGTACGCGGTCGTCCGGCCGCACCGTGTGCATTTCGTCTCGACGTGACCGCGGGTATCCTCGAACACGGCGAGCATCTTGTGCCTGCAGTACGGGCAGTACAGAAAGCGCCGGTTCTGGGAGGATATGTCCTGTCTGGCCTTGATTATCCTGAGTCTCAGTTCGTCCGGCGGCTCAGTGACGGCGACCGTCTTTCTCCTCATAACAGGACCTCCGCGGGCTCGCGGTACTCATACCACGGTCTGTCCTCCAGCAGATCCAGATGCCGCAGCCGTATGACGAGCGCCGTCCGGGAGACTCCGAACATCCTCTTCATCATGCTGATACAGTACCGGTCCGCGTTTGTGATCTTCCCTCCGAAAACGCTGAGTTTCCTGCCGCGCGCGAAGAAATCCATCGCCAGGTCCATTTCATGCCGCGGCATGAGCAGTGCAGCGCCCAGGGCGTTCGCCTGCCATTCGGTCCAGTTCCTCACGGCGCCGAGATCCCGCAGGTCCGTGCATCTGCATCTTGAATATCTTTTGCGGCAGGCCATGCCTCCGGCGTTCGTCTCCATCTGGTAAAGGATCTGGTGGGCGCACTCGTGGGCCAGCGTGAACCTCCGGCTTCCGTCCTGTATCTCCTCTCTGCCGGGACGGATATAGCTTTCGTCGAGGACGACCTGATTCCTTCTGAGCTGCAGCACATGCTGCACGCCCTCTGTCTCGAAGATTAATTCCGTATCCTCATAGGCAGTGATACCGCAGAGGGACCCGTCGGTGGACAGTTTCGCATATGAGATCTCAAGATTCAGATAATCCTTAGCGAATCTGTCGATCGGCGCCTTCCGGGGCAGCACTCTTTTCAGATCGTCCTTTATCCCGCAGAACTGATTGAAATCGCCGGTGATTATGTCCGCGATGTCCTCTATATTGTTCTGTGACAAGATCATTTTCCATCACCCCATGCTTTTTTATCTTCCTACTGGTACATCAGCCCCGGCATCCTCACCATGTCCCTGCCGTCGTCCGGCATCTTGAGGTCTCCCATCAGGATCGCGTAGGTGACGGCTCTTTTGCCGAACCGGGAGCGTATGCTCTCCACCGCGTCCTGTATCCTCTCGCGCTTGTTCCTCAGGACCGCGTCGTCGAACACGCTGAGCTGTTCCGGTTCGTTCACAGGCACCAGATCGATGGCCCGCACGCAGACGGCCCTGACCATCCTGTTCCATTTATACCGTTCCCTGAACAGCCTGAATCCCGCCGCGGCGATCTCCGAAGGCAGCTGGGTCCTCACAGGGAGCCTGCACTGGAACTGGGAGCCCGACAGGTCGTTGCCCCTGATCCATATCTGCACCCCGCAGGCGGACAGTTCATGGACCCGGAGCCTGTGGCCCACGTCCTGGGACAGTTCGAGCATGACCTTGAACACTTCCTCCTCGTTCAGCAGGTCGGCGCTGCATGTGATGCCGTGCCCGATGGACTTGACCGGCGAGACGAAATCCATGTTCATGACCCTGGAAGTGTCGGCTCCACTTGCGTATGTCCAGAGGTACATGCCGTTCACGCCCAAAAGCTGTCTGAGGAAAGCGGGATCCGTCCGGGCTATGTCCCCTATCGTATGGATGCCGTAGAGCCCGAGTTTCCTGGCCGTCGACGGTCCGCAGTAGATCATCTCGGAGCAGTGCAGGGGCCACACCTTTTCCCTGAAGTCCTCCTCCGTGATCACCGTGGTCGCGTCCGGTTTCTTCATGTCGCTGCCGAGCTTGGCGAAGATTTTGTTGAACGATACGCCGACGCTGACCGTAAGTCCGAGCTCCTCCCTGCAGGAGGCCCGGATCTCGTCGGCTATCTTCAGCCCGTCCCCGAACTGGTATTTGCTTTTCGTGACGTCGAGCCAGCACTCGTCCATGCCGAACGGTTCGATCATATCCGTGTACCGTCCGTAGATCTCACGGGCATACCTGGAATACTTCAGATACTCGTCGTACTGCGGCTGTACCATGATAAGGTCCGGGCACTTCATCCTGGCCTCCCAGTTCACCATTCCCGTCTTCACGCCGGCTTTCTTCGCCAGCTGGGATTTTGCCAGAATGATCCCGTGGCGGTTCTCCGTGGAGCCGCAGACGGCCACGGGCTTTCCCCGCAGAGAGGGATCCAGCATCATCTCCACGCTTGCGTAGAAGCTGTTCATATCGCTGTGGAGTATCGTCCTGTGCTCCATATTTCCGCCCCCTGTCCTTTCTGCGTGCTTAATAATAATTCTCCCGTTTGGATATGTCAATATCTTAATAAGAGAAATTTATAAATTAGTCTTAATGTCTAAAAATGAAAAAGGACTTTCGGCAAAGCGCAGAATTTTTGTTGAAGGCACCGCCCCCTGTAATATATACTTATCCTGATAACACGGTCTCATCGGGAGGTTTGCATGAACATGGATCTGATCTCGATAAACGGCAAGATCAGTTATATAGAGGCCACCCCGGATCCTCTCTCCGCGGATATAGGCGTCATCCGGGATGAGAGCGGCGTCTGGCTCTTCGACGTCGGAAACGACCCGGTCAGAACAGCCGACCTCACGGATGAGTACAATGTCGTACTGTCGCATTTTCATCAGGACCATGCCGGAAGCATAGACAGGATCCGCGCAAAAGAACTGTATCTGTCAAAAGAAACTTACGGGCATGTCGGCCGCGGAACAGTCGTCGAAAGCGATATCCGCATCGGCGGTCTGCACATCTTTCCCATCCCTTCAAGTCACACAAAAGGAAGTCTCGGGCTCGAGGTGGATGAGAGCTATGCGTTCGTGGGAGACGCACTTTACAGTAAAGTCAAGGACGGTTGTTACATCTTCAACGCACAGCTTCTGAAGGCCGAGATCGATGTTCTGAGCGGGCTAAAAGCCCCGTACTTCCTCGTCAGCCACTTCGAAGGGCTGATACGCAGCAAAGATGAAGTGATCGAAGAGCTGAAAGAGATATACGGCATGAGAGAAAAGAACGACAATGAAATCAAGGTAATTATATAACTGTGATTAGGCTTTATGGTATTTAACGGTGATGGATAAACTACAGCAATGGAAATAGCCGTTGTTTCATTTCGACTCCATGCGCTGTGGATATACAGTCTCAGGGAAAAAACGAATCTCAATAGAGTCATAGCTAAGGCTGACGAACTATTTCCATGTCTCGGCGGTGTAGATCTATGAGCATTTTCTTACTATCGCCGTAGAACAAACAAGTTGTCTATGCAATGATAGAAGATAAACTCCTTTAATAATTCAAGTTATCCTTTCTTTAATAGGCTCACATCTTTATAACTCATAATGTGTATTATGAACTTTCAATCCCAAATAAGCGAATAAACGTAGGCATAAAGATGGCAGACATAATCGAAAACCCTCAATAAAAACCAACTATCCTCTAAGCTATTTGAGGGTTTAAATCCTTCTTTATCCGCCACATTAGTACACAGGCTATGATACAATAGCCTGTGTAATTTTTTCGTATCCCTTTCAGAAAGCTCTGATTTAAGCAAATTTGCGAGGTAGAGGCTCCATCGTGAGAACCCACCACCTCGCAAATCCTGCATTTTTACGTTTAAAAGACAAAACAGCACAAAAGCGTGCACCCACCACCTCAAACATTTTGGCGATTATAGTTTACATAATTTTTAGCGGCGCAAATCTATAGATACCCCACTACGTTGCCGTCACTATCGACCATCTTCCCAATGATATGGTATCCATCCTCATGCTGCATCAAAATGACGTCATACTCGTCTGCATTATTTGGATCAACATCATTTATTTGGGGTCTTGGATATGCTCCTGTGTCTTCTCCTCCGCCATGCAACACCAAAAGCTTATAAAAATGGCGAAGGTTCTCCCAATCATCATCGTCACGCGGCGTGTCATTGAACACCTTGAACATTACGTAATCGTACAGAGTTTCACCATCACAGGCGAGGTTTGGATTCGCACCGTGTTGGAAGAACAGCTTGCTAATCTCATACCTTGTTTTCCAGTCCTGCCCTATATCTAGATACTGCAATTCCCAAAGCGCACAATTGCCAATCAACTCTGGAATATCCAAATTGGGATCGGCACCATGTTCAAGGAGATACTTGACAGCGGGAAGGTTGTTTTCACTTACAGCTTCGTATAAGTACGTGGTCGAATAACCGTGCAAATCGCAGATAGGAGCATTAATATCTACACCATGCAATATTTCATCTGCCATTCCGCTATCAAAACGTCCGCTCTCTATCATCCCCAGAACAGTTGCGTTGCCTGCTGGATAGTCTCTCATGAGCTCCCCGCCTTTCATTTCTGTTATATGATAGCATATCCGTAGTCCAATAAACAGTACTATTTGTCTTGTTTTTTGGAACGGCACTTTGAGGTCTTTGCACCCACCTTGCACCCACCCCTCATTTCGAATGAGAAACGCCGAATTGTATGATTACCGGTGTCCTAACGCACGTTAGTAACCAAGCTATGAAACAATAGCTTGCGTACTTTTAAATTATTTCTCTCGAAAAAGCCTTATATCAAGCGTTATAGCGAGGCGAGTGGTGCAAATGTGCATTTTCCTGCCTCGTCATTTCTGCTTTTGTTTAGACTGTTGATTCCGGCGCTTGTGTGCAGTGGTATCATGGATACGTATCTGTCCCCCCTCTTCGGGACACTATCCCCGCGGGATCTCAGTTTTTTTCGGATACCTGCACGAAAACCCGCCCCTTCGGACGTATTAAAGGTGAAAGACTAACTATTAAAAGTCAAGCTACAAATGGAAATCATTGTGAGTTGGCAGCCAGTGAAAAAAAGGTATAACAAACCGAGCGTCCATAGGGCGCTCTGAAAGGACAACTCAAAGTAAGGTCAAGCAGACCGAAAAGTCTTGCCGGATGTTTGTAGAGCGAAGATCAGACGTACCAACTTCTTGGCTGCATGAGAGATAGCAATGTTGTAATGCTTGCCCTCGGCCCGTTTCTTGGCAAGATAAGCCTTGAAGGTTGGCTCCCAATGACAGACGTATTTAGTGGCGTTGTAAAGGGCGTAGCGCAGATACCGTGAACCGCGTTTTTCCATGTGAGCATAGGTACCTGACGCCTTTAGTTTTCCGGATTCATAAGTAGATGGGGAAAGGCCGGCATAGGCTAACAACTTGTCCGGCGAATCAAAGCGAGAGAAATCCCCGATCTCGGCCAAAATCATGGCTCCCATGCGGTAACCCATGCCGGGGATGGTGAGGATCGGCGGAGCCATCTTATCGATGATCGCCATGATGGCGATTTCAATCTCATCAATCTCCATGTCCAGTTCGTGGATCAGCCTAATCGTGTGCTGAAGCTCCATGGACTTGGCTGGCATAGCGGAGCCAATGGAACGCCTGGCGGCCTCACGGATCTCGATGGCTTTCTCACGGTCGTAGTGGCCTTTCGAGGAGTCGGACAGAACAGCTTTAAAGTGTGTCAAATGAGAATCGGCAATCTGTTTGGCGCTGGGAAACTCGCTGAGCATGGCATAAACAGACGCCAGGTGCAGCGACGGCACAAGCGTTTCCAACTCCGGAAACAGGATACTGACAAGGCGGGAAACGGATTGCTTGAGCTTTGCCCTCTCTTGAACTATGTCGAATCTGTATCTTGTGAGTGACTTCAGCTCTTCGTTGTGGTATGCTGTGTCAGTGTAGGACTTGAGGTCCACATCAGACATGAGCATAGATGCAATCGTCCGCGCGTCAATACGATCCGTCTTGGTTTGACGAAGGCTGAGACTTTTCCGGTAGAGATTGGTGTGCAGAGGGTTAATGAGAAAGGTGTGCAGACCGTTCTCAAGAAGAAACCCAAGGATGTTGTAGCTGTAGTGTCCGGTCGCCTCAAGCCCTACTTTTATGTTGTCCGTGGGGCTGGTACAGGAACGGATCGTCCGAAGAAGCATCTCGAAGCCGTCCCGGTTGTTGGCAATGGTGAACACATCGGCCAGTACCTCACCTTCCAAGCTGAGGATGAAACAGTCATGCTTATCCTTTGCCACATCAATTCCAACGCAAACCATGATAATACCTCCAGATTGTAGATTTATGATGCTGCATCCACAGAGCGCTTTGCCTTGTAACCTTGTTCCACATAAACCGTCTGGCGGTATCTAACTGATTAACAAAACTGCAAAGGGCTGTGGTCGGAGCCTTTCGCGAACCATCTGTGCGGTAGGAGACGAAACCAATCCACAGCATCCCTTGCAGTGTAGCACATGACCTTGGAGAGGGTCACTAAAAACTACTACTTTATAATACAAGGAGGCTGTTATGGCTGCACACGGTACAGACAACACGGAACATATAATCAGGCAGTATTCGGACATGGTATACCGCATCGCCCTCCATAACAGCCGCAGCGCGGCGGACGCGGAGGACATCATGCAGGACGTGTTCGTCGAGCTTCTGACTAAATGTCCCTGCCTGGACGATCCCACGCATCTCAAGGCGTGGCTGATCCGCGTAACGGTGAACAAATGCAGGAGCCTTCACAGGCTCGCATGGCGCAGAAAAAACGTACCTCTCGAAGACTGCGCCGGCCTGGTCCAGCCGGAACACGCCGGTGTGATGGAGGAGGTCCGGCAGCTGCCGGAAAACATGCGCGTCATCATCTACCTTTA
>JAEEGL010641557.1_pt1 | contig 14328 bp, 15 predicted proteins | sample 9134231 | NCBI WGS metagenome assembly JAEEGL01 (sample SAMN16246548, study PRJNA631951) | gut metagenome | biome: gut microbiome; feature: rumen; material: fiber-attached | host: Bos | place: Iran: Karaj | collected 2018-10
ACAACTGCATTTCGACACCGCCCTGCTGCTCCCCGGCGAGAAAGCATCTCTTTCCGTCAGTGTCACCGACCGTTATGCCATCAGTCGTCACCGTCAATACGACATCTTCCGAAGCATACTGCTGCAGGCCGACCTTCCCGAACTGCTGCAAGCCGATATACCTGACGACCTGCAACTGATGATGTACGGTTGGACGCGCTACAACCAACCTGCCATGCCCATAGGAACAGTGCCGTTCACTCACGACATTGCCAACGGTAATATCATCTCCGGCATTGTAACTACCGTTTACAAAGAGAAACCGTTGCCTGGAATGGTGGTGAACATCATCATTCCGGAGACATATGCAGTGGCTACCGACACTACCGACAGCCTTGGCCGCTTCCTTTTCGACATATCCGAGATGCCGGAAGCCACATCAGCCATGCTTTTTGCCATGCGTTCAAGCGGCAACGAGAACGTCCGACTCACCATCGACTCTGACACCGTACCCTCAAGCTGCATCATGCCGCAATATGTGACTGCCGAATACAAGCCTATTCTCTCCATAGAACTCAACGACATCACCGAAAGCATCATTCTCGACGAGATACAGGTCACTGCCAAGCGTTCGCAGGAGTCGAAAAAAGAACTCTTCCGCAAGGAGTTTGCAGATGCCTCGTTCGACATGAGCAAAATAGAGGAATACGACGCTGCCAACCTCTACGATCTGCTCCGATACGTATCAGGTGTCACTATCGAAAACGACAAGTGCTTCATTCGCGGAAGCCACTCCATCTATGCCCGCAATCCGGCTGCCATAGCCGTAAACGGAATCATACAGGACGACTTCTACGATCTCAGCCTCATACCGATACAGGATGTGGCACGACTCGATGTCTTCAAGTCGGGGAAAATGGCGATATGGGGCGTAAAAGGAGGAGCGGGAGTGATATCCATCATACTCAAAGACGGAAGCGAACTGCCGGAAACCAGAGAGACTTGCAACATCAAGCGGGTGCATCCTCTCGGATGGCAGCAACCGGAAGAGTTCTATCTGCCTCTCGCGGAACAGAACATCGGACGCTACACCACCCTCATGTGGTCGGCATCCTGGAAGGGCGATACCATCAGTATCCAACGACCTGCCATCCCCACCGTGCTGGATGTTGTGGTAGAAGGCGTAACCGACAAGGGTCGACTCATACATTGCACTTCTTCTGCAGAATCAGAATAAAAATTCCATACCCGTCACAAGGAGAACAAACAAGAAAAGCCCTATATCGCTATAGGGCTTTTCTGTTTTCCGGAACTTGGATGTTTCCGTATTCTCTTTACAGGAAAAGGTCTTTAATTGATATTCTTCACAAGACGAACGCTGTAGCGGGCAGCGCCGTGAGCAATGTTCTCGGGATTTACGCTCACCGATCCATCAGCCGAATAGGCATAGAAGCAGTAGCAGTCGCCAATTTCTCCTTCATAGAGATTAGCCGACCAGTAGTAACCGAACTGGTTGATGTAGTCCACCTTAGCTTCCGAATCGGCATAACTCATGCCTGCTTCAGGCAAGAAGATTGCGCCTGCTTCCTGCATCAAACCCCATTTGGCAGTAGTGTATTCATTGTCTTCGGGTTTTCCGTCGGGAGTGAAGCTTAGACTTTCAGGCAGTTCCCACTCGTCCGGCAGGAATACATAACCCTTCTGATCTTTGATAGTGGCGAAACCACGCAGTTTATCAGCGTTTGCACGTTCTTCATACAGATATTTCCATTCATCAAGGCTCAATGTGCGCCATTGTTTAGCCTTGTTGCCGCCATTCGAGATCTTGTTGTTGCCCCAGTCGTTGAATTTTCCGAAGTCCTTGTCCTCGAAATCCTGACGGATAGGATCGGTTGCACCCCATACGAAGAGGTCGATCAAACCATCGTAATCAGCTGCAATATTGTCGTTGCTGGTGCCTGCCACTTCATTCTGACTTTCAGCAAACATCCATGTTTTTTTGGCGGGATTATATTGCAGATTGCCTTGAGAGAATACTACCTTTTGGGTAGCGGAAACAGAGAAAACTCCGGTCAACCCGCCCACAATTGCGCCCGGGTCGTCGGGAGTACCGTTGTTACATGCGGCAAGCATTACAGCCGCAAACATCATTGAAAAATAAAGAATCTTTTTCATTGTTGTGAAATATTAAAGTTGATTGATGTGGTTCAATGTCAAACCATGTCGAACTATAGTTTCTTGATTTTTTTGTATGTCCGTTTCACTTTTCTTACGTAACTGACTGTTTCCGTAGGATTGAAAGTGCCATAGAGCACCACCGTGTCGGCTGCCACTTCAGGATATTGCAGTTGTGTGAGCCAGTATTCGGTGTTGTCGAACCAGATATAAGGCGATCGTCCGTGGCGTTTGGCGAGTCGGCGGGCATCCATTATATGGGCAGGACCTGCGTTGTACGATGCGAGCACAAAATGCTGGTTTTCTGCCGAATCGGTGATGAAATGAAAGGTTCGTTGCAGAAACTGTATGTATTTGATTCCCGCCCGCAGATTGTCTTCCGGAAGGCAAAAAGTGGAGTCGTTGAGTGAGAATCGTACACCGGTTCGTGGCATCAGTTGCATCAGTCCGCGTGCACCCGAAGCCGACGATGCGTTTGGATTCCAATGCGACTCTTCCCAACTGAGGGCAGCAAGCAGTTCCCATGGCCATCCTATCTCGGGTGCATATTGCCTGAAAAGGTTTTCAAAGGGCACATTCTCATCGATTATCTCCTCGGTGATTTCCTCGGCATCCGGATATTCTGCAACTTCCTGATCAGAAGATCTATAGCCATACCATCCCGCAACAAGCAGGATCAGCAAGCAAAGGAGATAAAGATATGTTTCCGATTTCAAAATTTTCAAGAGTTACAGGAGTCTTTTCGCTATTCGCTATTAACTATTCGCTATTCGATCACCATGCCATCACGATTCTTTCTCTGCTATCTGTTGTTTTACGAACTTTACGAGCATGTTGATGGCTGCATTGTTGTGCCCGCCCTGCGGGATGATAACATCTGCATAACGCTTGCAAGGTTCGATAAACTGCTCGTGCATGGGTTTGAGAATTCGCGAGTAGCGTTCTATCACCGCCTCAGTGGTACGACCGCGCTCTACTATGTCACGCTGAATGACGCGGATCAAACGGTCGTCAGCATCGGCATCAACGAAGATCTTCACATCCATCTGCTGGCGCAGCTTCTTGTCGCAAAGAGTCATAATACCTTCGATAATCACCACTTCGCGAGGCTCTATATGGATGGTTTCAGGTTGGCGCGTGCAGGTAAGATACGAATATGTAGGTTGCTCGATAGCCTGACCTTCTTTCAGCATACGGATATGCTTCTCAAGCAGAGGCCAGTCGAATGCATCAGGATGGTCGAAGTTGATGAACTGGCGCTCTTCCATTGGAATATGCGAAGAATCTTTGTAATACGAATCGAGAGGAATCACCACCACCTCGCCTTTCGAAAGGCGTTCGGTGAGTTTTCTGACCACAGTTGTTTTACCCGAGCCTGTGCCACCCGCAATGCCGATGATAAACATAATGAGAGATTGAAAATATTTTCAGACTGCAAAGTTAATACTTTGTTCACAATTATGCAACAAAAGTTGTAAAAAACTGAGCATCATCTATTTGTTTGATTGAAAAAAAATATTAACTTTGCGCCATAATTCCACATCATTACCACAATGCAAACCATCCAACTTTCCAACGGCATTCAGATGCCAATATTGGGATATGGCCTCTTCAAAGTACCCCCTCAGGACGCAGAACAATGCACTGCCGAAGCGCTGCAGACCGGTTATCGCCTGATCGACACCGCTCAAGCATATGGCAACGAAGCAGGAGTGGGAAACGCAGTTGCCAAATCCGGCATTCCACGAGATGAAATCTTCATCGTCACAAAAGTATGGATCACCAACTCAGGCGAAGAAAAAGCCGCAAGGAGTATCGACCTGAGTCTCAGAAAACTGCAGACTGACTATATCGACCTTCTGCTCATTCACCAGGCTTACGGCGATGTGTTCGGATCATGGAGAGCGATGGAGAAGGCTTATCGGGAAGGCAAAGTGAGAGCCATCGGAGTGAGCAACTTTCAGGCTTGCCGGTTCTACGATTTCTCATCTTTCGTCGACATAAAACCCATGGTCAACCAGCTCCAATGCTGCGTGCTATGCCAGCAGAACACTATCTTGCCCGAGATGGATGCTTTCGGCACCAAAATGATGGCTTGGGGACCGCTCGGACAAGGATCCGACGATCTTCTGAAAAGTCCGGTCCTCACTTCCATAGGAGCACAATACGGCAAATCGCCTGCACAAGTGGCACTCCGATGGCTCACACAAAGAGGTATAGTAGCCATACCGAAAACAATGCACAAACAGCGAATGATCGAGAATTTCCAAATCTTCGACTTCACACTCTCGGAGGAAGACATGAAGACGATAGCAACCCTCAACCGGCAGGACACCGGCTTCCGCAACTTCACAGACCCCAACTATCTGCGACGCATAATTGGAATGTTCAATCTCTGACAACATACAGCCACATACTGGCAAATTTCTCGAAAACTGATATAATTCGACAAAACTTATGAAAAAGAACTTTTTCTTGCTGCTTTGCGTAGCATTGGTGATGATGGTCGGTTGCAAAAAAACCGACAAAACGGGAGAATTCAAACCGTTTGACGTACAACACGAGTTTGCCGACAATGCCTTTACCTATTTCGGCAAAGCACCTGTGATCATGTCCGGTGATCATGAAAAATCCAATGCCATGACCATCGGATGGGGAGCTCTGGGCAATTATACCGGCTACGACTGCCCTATCGTCACCGTCTTTGTTGCTCCCGCCCGCTATACTTACGGGTTTCTGGAGCAATATCCGCGCTTCACTTTGATGGAGTTCGACGACCCTCAGATATCACGATATATGGGTACACATAGCGGACGCGATGAAGACAAGACTGCGGCACTCGGTCTGCATGTCGCTTACACTGAGAACGGCACGCCATATTACGAGGAAGCCACTACCGTTATCGAATGCGAAATACTGACCGCATTCCATCAGACTGCCGACGACTTCCGTTCGCAACATATGCACGACTTCTACGACAACTTTGCCGCAGGCATACACTCCGTTTACTTCGGGAAAGTGACAGGCGCCTGGAAGAAATAGAATTTAGATAGTCACCCTGCAGACAAGAAAATAATTAAAGTTATCTTTATCAATGTGCTGCGGTTGATTAACCTACGCGTGCATTTATCCGAGAAACTCGCTTCCCGCAAGACCTGCAGAAAACTTCCGGATATTTGCTTATTTAAAGAATTTGTACTACTTTTGCGCCAATAATGCAAAAGAAACGGATATATTGTCTATTGACATGGGTGACAATGGTTGCCTTTATCGGGATGATGGTAGTAAAAGACTACCACTCATTCTGGACACATTGTTCGTGTGCTTATAGCGAATGCTGTTGTCATCACTCGCATGATTTGCAGCAAACAATCTGCGTACTGGATGGTATACCGCTCAGTGAACACGGAGCTCATTCACATAGCTCTTTTGTAGAATGGGATACTGATGATGACAATTGCGTTATTTGCCATTTTGCTATAACAAAAATCTTGCAACCCAAATATGTCACATGCGGTTTTGCCGCCACATGCTTGGGTGCAATGCCTGTTCAGGATTTTCCCAACTCTCTTTTTACATACTTAGGTCATTGTCCCGGTCGTGCCCCGCCGTATTGTTAACATGCCTGACTGCGTTAAACGATTAACGCAAAAAGATGCATCCGCATAGCGGAACGCAAAGCATTCATTAACAACGGCCCAAGATGTATATACTCACCATTTTGACCGCCGTATTGTTGTCCGTAGAGGAAGCAACAACAATAGACTCTACCTCGCTACGTCTGGAGGAAGTGACGGTGACAGCTGTGCACAGGCACGCTTCACCTATCGCTTCGCAGAGTAGTATAGATGTTGATTCGGAACATCTGCACGAGCAAGTGCAAACTACGCTTGCACAGAGTCTGAATAGTATTGCCGGAGTGCAAGCCTCATCAATAGGTTCGGGTCAATCACGCCCGGCTATACGGGGTATGGGATTCAACCGTATTGCTATTATGCATGATGGAATCCGCCACGAAGGACAACAATGGGGCGACGACCACGGACTGGAGATCGACCAGTTCGCTATCGACCATATAGAGATTATAAAAGGCGCTTCGGCGCTAATGTACGGCTCCGATGCCATCGGAGGCGTGTTGCTTTTGTCGTCTATAGGAAAACCTCAACGAGCCGTGGGAGGGGAAGCGCATCTTTTCACTCGCACGAACAATAGGTTGTTCGGAGTAGCTGCACGCGTTGAAGGGTTGAAACAACTAAGTGATGACAGAAGTTTCTATTGGCGATTGAACGGCACCTACCAGGACTATGCTGATTATGCCGTGCCTACCGACAGTTTCGAGTATTACTCATATCGTATTCCCCTCTATAAAAGCACACTCCGCAATACAGCAGGACGAGAAGCCGACGCTTCGCTGGCACTAGGATACTCCACTTACCACTGGCACACCTGTCTGCGAGTATTCCAGACATGGTCAAAGAGCGGGTTCTTTGCCAATGCACACGGATTGGAAGTGCGTCTGTCTGACATCGATTATGATCGTAGCAGTCGAGACACAGACCTTCCATTACAAGAGGTAAACCATCTGAAGATACTATGGCATACCGCATACCGGCACGACAGTTGGGGAATAGAGGTGAATGCCGCATGGCAACATAACCTGCGCAAAGAAGAGTCGGAGCCAGTATCGCATGGATATATGCCCACCCCGCCCGACAATCTTGAGCGGCGCTTCAGCAAGCATACTGCCACTTTGAATACGCTTGCACGTTGGGATGTCGCACGAAGACACACCTTGCGATTCGGACTGCAGACTGAGATGCAGCACAACCGACGAAGCGGATGGGGATTCATCATCCCGGATTTCGAACTATACACAGCAGGTGTATATGCTGCAGAAGAATGGCGAGTCAACAGCAATCTCACACTCAATGCCGGTATCCGATATGATTATGCTCACACCGATATTCACCCATATAGCGATTGGTTTCTCACTCCTGTAGGCGACACAACGGTATATCAACAACGCTCAAAAGCACTATCGCGGGACTTCCATAGTTTTACCTGGTCTGCTGGTATCAGATACGCGCATCAAGGATGGCTCGTTCGCGCAAATATAGGCAAAGCATTCCGCATTCCTATCGCGAAAGAACTAGGAGCAAACGGCATCAACTATCACATATTCCGTTATGAAGAAGGTAATGCCACTTTGAAGCCGGAAGAAAGCTATCAGACCGATCTCTCACTACTATGGAGAAACAAGTATGTAGAGATTCGAATAGATCCGTTTGCTGGATATTTCCCCAACTACATTTACCTCAGTCCTACAGCCGACTACCGCGAAGGCCTCCAACTCTACAGATATACGCAGGCTAAAGTGATCCGCGCTGGCGCGGAAGCAAGCGTCTGCGTAAGACCCTGGCGACATATGGATATCGGTCTGCAAGGCGAGTATCTGTTCGCACGCCAATTGTCAGGAGAGAAAAAGGGTTACGGTCTACCCTTCTCTCCTCCATGGAGAATAATGCCGGAAGTGAGGTTTAAGTGGGAACCCGTCATAAGTGGCAAACACTTGAATGGCAAATGTTCAGGATATGCAGCTGTCAACATATGCATTTGTGGTGCACAATATGACATAGTGCCTCCAGAAAAACCTTCCGACGGATGGTGGACACTCAATCTTATGGCCGGACAACAGTTCGTTTTGTCAGCATGCAAACTAAGCATCAGCCTTAAGGCAGACAACATACTCAACACAAAATACTACGACCACACTTCATACTATCGCCTTATCGACATTCCCGAAGCGGGATGGAATCTGTCGATAATGATAGGTGTGGAGTTTTAAAAAACATGAAATATGCGTAAAACAATATATCTTTGGACTCTCTTCTTAACTGTCACTATCTTATATTCTTGCAATCCCAACGGCAAAGACCTTACACCTCCAACTATCAATGAGGAGAACTTTATGCCTGCCGATTGCGATATCTATTATCCAGGCGACATCATGCAGGTGCATTTTGTCTGCTCGGACAATGTCGAGTTGGGAAATTTCAACATCGAGATACACAACAATTTCGACCACCACACCCACGGAACTTCCCATGTAGACTGCGACGGAGAAGAAGATGAACATCACCATGAAGAAGGCGATCTCGACCATGATCACGAACATCATGAAATAGAAGGTGCCTGGGTTTACAATAAAGACTTTGCAATCGCACGTGGACTGACTTCTGACACCATTGATTTGCAAATTCCCATACCTGAAGATGCTGCAGAGGGCGACTATCACTTTATGCTTCGCCTTACCGACCGCGCAGGATGGCAGAGCATAAAAGCAGTGGCAATCCATCTGCATGAGATGGGAGAATAGATCTCGATGGAATAGCTAAGGGCTAATTCACATAACTTATATAACTGCCACGGCGGCATTTCCAGGAGTTGTCGTTCAAGAGCCATATATCGTCGCCATACACTCCGTCTATCTTGTCGCCGTCTTCATTGCATGCATACCAATATGTGCCTTGTTTGATCATCCAACAGCCGTTTCTGAAAATCAACGGAATCTCTTTGGAATAGAAATTCACTTTCTTTCCGCTACAGTGATATACATCCCAGTATCCCGCACTGCGCTGCACTGCCACGTATCCCCACGGATAATATAATATATCTTTGCCGTAGATTCCTTCCACAAGGTCACCGTCTTCGTCTGCCAGATACCATGTATTGCTGCGTTTTACGCGGTAATAACCATTGTATAGCAGGTTTATTTCGTCACCGTATAGAATGCTGCTACCTCCCCGATATATATAGATCCGACCACTATTGATGCGGACACAGCATCCATTCCATAGGTCCTGGTAATTCTCCACACAAAATACGGCTTTGCGTGTGGTCAGTTCATAACCGGAGTCTTCAAACCACAGATCATACTTGTCGGAAACAACATATTGCGCACAGAGTGTGGCGCTTGTCACAACTGCTAACAGTATAAAGATAATCCTTTTCATAACGCGCAATGTTTTAGGGGATTTCACTTTCTTTTCTTGCAATCAAGCAATATCCATGCCAATATGCGCTGTGAGTCACATGTTGCCCAAGAGGGGGGGAAAAGGGTTAGAGGTTGGAAGACCATGCATAGGAAAGGAAGGCTATACGCTGCTGCATGGATAACTTTGCAGACACCGCATGGCGATTTATATCATAGCCATGGAATGTACCACGGGTGTCGTTCAGAACGATATATTGTGTATGCGGTTGCAAAGCGCGATAGAGATTCAGTCCTTCGTCATGCAGGCAATCGAACTCACACAACTCGATATATACATAAGGCACTGAAAACTCTGCCGCACGCAGCAAAGGAGAGGTGTACGGCTGACCTTGCAGATAATAGTCCCACATTTTACTATTGGCACGGCTATTCCATGCGGGTGTATCCACAAAACGTCTGACAGAATCCGTCTGTTGCAGATTGTCCACCACCGGATAGACCAGCATCAAGGCTTGGGGTTGCACTACGGACTCTTGCCGCAAGCAAAGATACGTATCACATGCCAAAGAAGCTCCTGCCGAATCACCACCTATTGCCATATGCGCAGTATCAATATGCCACTCTTCTGCATGGGCAAGTATATATCTATAAACGGCAACACACTGGTTGAGCGCAACAGGGAAAGGATACTTGGGCGATAAGTCGTAATCGATATCCACAACACGACAACCGCTTTGCAGTGCATATTGCTGCTCGCAATAGTAATGCCCTATCATCGCACGAAAGACGAATCCTCCTCCATGTATATAAAACAGACACGGCAAAAGTTCACCTTCGGCAGAACGCGGCGAAAGCAGATTACATCGAACACCATTCACTTCAAACGGCTGTACACTGACTGTTCTACGGTCGAAACCCTTGGGAGCAACACGCAAGAACCACGAAGCCAGAGGTAGAACAGACTTACCCATTGGCGGACTGAAATGGCGAAGCAGACTAAGATCTTTGTCAATGCAATACATGGATGTAGTGGGTCATATCATTTTCAAATACACCAATATCCCTAGGTACGGATTCTTCCGCCACATAATCCATCTTACCTCTCATCGGGCAGAGTTGACCAGGCGTCCGTCAGGGAGATAGGTTTCGCCGTTGAGCAGAATAACTATGCGGTCGTCGAGAAGAATTTTTCGTGCACTGTTCACACTTTTGTCAACCGACTCCAATGAGGTCCCCGGACCGCTGCCGGACGAAAGTGTGAGAGGAGGCGCAGGCAAAGATTGACAAGAGGAGAAGTACAGAAAGAAAGGTAGGTTTCATCAAAGGTTAGGGGTTAAGGGTTAGGGGTTAGGTTATTCCACATATAGCACCAGTCCTTTCAGGTATTCGCCTTCGGGATGGTAGATATTGACAGGATGATCCTGCGGTTGCGTCAGTTGATGCAAGATTCGCACTTTCCTGCCCGACATGGCAGCAGCAGAGAACACCGCCAAACGGAACATCTCCTTGTCAACCGCTTGCGAGCAAGAGAAAGTAAACAGAATACCGCCCGGCGCTATCTGCTCAAAGGCTTTTGCATTCAGTCGTTTATACCCCTGAAGTGCATTGCGAATGGCTCCGCGGTGCTTGGCAAAAGCAGGAGGATCGAGGATGATGAGGTCATAAGAAGAATAAAGATCGCTTCGCTCAAAGTCGAAGGTCGAAAGCTTATTCAGAGATAATCCATACTCGGCTTTTTTCTTTCGACTTTCTTCTTTCGACTTATCAAGGAAAGCAAAAGCATCCGAACATACTGCTTCATGACAAGTGCAAGCAGGGAAATTCCGCTCTACATTTTCCTTAACCAACTCCATCGCCTTCTCCGAACTATCGACCGAACAAACCACCTCTGCACCTCCGCGGAGAGCATAAACCGAGAATCCACCCGTATAACAGAACATATTCAGCACTCTTCTACCATGCGAATATCGCTCCACCAAAGCACGGTTTTCACGTTGGTCTACAAAGAAACCTGTTTTCTGACCTCGAAGCCAGTCGATACCGAACACGAGTCCGTTTTCCATTGCCAGACAAGTGCTCTCGCCACCTATCAGATAACCGTCTGCTATATCAGGGAAGTGGTTTTTCATCGAGAGAGTTGCCTCCGACTTGTAGTACACATTCTTTACCGCAGGAACAACATCCACCACAGCCTTTGCAATGTCGTGTCTGGCGATATGCATACCTGCACTATGCGCCTGAAGAACAGCCGTATCGTCGTATACATCTACTATCAGACCCGGAAGGAAATCGCCTTCTCCATGTATCAGACGATAAGAGTTGTTGTCGTTGCGGACGAGTCCCAAACCCACACGCATCTCGTAAGCCTTGCCTATACGCTGTTTCCAGAAGTCGGCAGGCAGAGTATCTGCATCAAACTCCAGAATACGAACTGCGATGCTGCCTTCCTGCCAGTGACCTATACCGAGCAGATCGCCTTCCGACGAACATACGCGAACAAGGTCGCCTTCAGAAAGTTGACCTTTCACGTGACCTATTGCACCCGAGAATACCCATGGGTGAAAACGAAGCAGTGACTCTTCTTTATGCTTCTTTAGATATATTACCGGTGTCATTGTTTTGCTGTTTTAGTTGTTGCATCTCTTGCTGATGCTGGAGTTGAAGTTGGTGGTCGGCATCTTTTATCCGGAGATAGACACGCTTGGGCAATTGCTTTGTGCGGAGCAACTCCTTGTAGATGAGCAGCGTTGCCCACGCATCAGTGGAGGCATATCGTGCCTGTTCGTCGGTGAGAACCAGGTTTTCCCAGTTGGTAAGTTGCTGCGCTTTGGATATCTTACGCGAGAAGATGATAGCGAATATTTTCTGCAGGCCCAGTTCAAGGATGCCGTATTGGAGAACTATCTTCTGAATGTCGATGCAGTTGGCGGGTTCAAAGGGGCGCAGACGTTGCAAACCTCGTATGTCGTCGTGGAAGGCAAGACCCACTTTGCATATGTCTTTGTTGGCAAACAGGTCGGCCAACTCCTGAGGAAAACCTATCTGACGGAGTTGGAAGAGATAGCAACGTTGTTCGTTGGCTATCTGCAGCAGAGCTGTAGGGAAATGTTGTCCGCGGACGAAACTGGGACGCGTCTCGGTGTCGACCCCCACGCAGCGTTGGCGCGAGAGATACTCTGCAGCAGACTGAACCGCCTCCGGAGTGCAGACAACGATAACCTCACCTGGAAACTCGGCGAGAGGCATCTGATTGATCTTCTCCTTGTCGATTCTATGTAAAAAACGGTTTTCTTTCATCGCCCTCCCAGAGAGGTTTTGTTATTCGGCATTAGTCTCTGCCATGGCATGCAACGGACGGAGAGTGTTGAGCAGTTTCTGCCCCCAATGCATGTGAAACGACTCCAGACAATTGGCCACAGCAGCAGTCATCACTTCTTCATCCTGCAACTGGAAATTGGCAGCCATATCCTTGAGTTCCTGATAGATATCCGCCAGATTCTCACTCACAAAAGCGGAAACAGGTTCGTCGGAATAACGCATATCCTCCACGAAAACCTCGAGGAAAACATCGTCAGGACCCAACAACTGACTTACCCCTTCGCGAACAAAGTTGTAGTCGTCTTCCGATACGAAAGTCTGCAGGAAGCCGTCGATCTGCTCTTCGGGTTGAGGCAAAGCACGAGTTCTCACATACAAGAGCGGCAGATAAGCAAGCGCTTTCTCCACGAAATCGTGTTTCTCCAGTTCCGCCACATGCTCAAACAGCAGACAGGTCTCTACTGCAACCGTCACAAAATCAATCACATCCTGACGGTAAACATAGTTGTTCGGCAAATTTGACATATTATCACAAATTAGTGTGCAAAATTACGAAATTATTTGCTAACATCAAAGAAAAACTTGCATAAATGGCGGAAATAGAGTAATTTCGCCGACGCAAACAAGCATTATTGATATGAAAGAAGAAATCTACGAAAGCATTCTGCCTCAGATTGCTTCCATCACGGAGAGCGAGACAGACCTGATAGCCAACATGGCCAACGTGTGTGCGATACTGAAAGATGCGTTCGGCTTCTGGTGGGTAGGCTTCTACCGTGTGCAGGGCGACGAACTGGTGCTGGGTCCGTTTCAAGGACCTGTGGCATGCATGCGAATAAAGAAAGGAAGAGGCGTTTGCGGCACTTCATGGGAACAAAAACAAACGATAGTAGTGCCGGATGTGAATCTTTTCCCAGGTCATATTGCCTGCTCTTCCGAGTCGAAGAGCGAGATTGTTGTGCCTCTTATAAAAAACAATCAAGTCTTCGCTGTACTCGATATCGACAGCAAAGACTTGAATACTTTCGATGAAACCGACCGTTTCTTCCTCGAACAAATAGCGGATTTGTTGACTTAACAGTTCATTTTGCAGGCTCAAAAATAATGTGAACATCATCGGGGTCAACTGCATATTGGTAATTGTCTCCCCGGTTTCTCGCATTTTCATTATCGATTGTTAGAGAGAAATAGCGGAATCCATAGCCGTCTCCCGAGCCTATTAAAATGCCTTCACAATCATAAGTCTCACCTACATTCCAACAGTTTCCATACTGCTCAGTTGACGAAGTAATTATGTGGTAAGCAACAACGTCGTCACCATCTGTATCTTCCCAATCTCCCGACTCTCCATTCCACACTTGTCTGTGACCTTTCACTTCTGCTATCCTCATTGAACCATACTTCGGATCAGGAGCACTCTCTGCTTTTTCTCTTAACCACTCTATATTCTCCATAGGATTAGTCTCTCCGTTGCACCAACCTACTGATTTGTTGATTATATAATTCCTCACCTTATAACTCGGACTCTCTCCTGAATTTGCTTGACAGGCAGTCAGCAATGCCATACAGGCAACAAACATAATAACATTTGCTTTTTTCATAATTTACTGTGTTTTGATTTCCGCTGCAAAGGTAAAACATTTATCATATAGTTGCAAACAAAAGCATGTAATATTATTGTATTATTTGCGTATATACGCCAAAATCACTACCTTTGTCGCAAATAAAAATCCCATACCCTTATGAAAAGCCTTGTTAACCAAGTTCAAACTGTCAAGATGACACACTATTTTGTTGCTCTTTTGGCGATTGTCATAAGTTCTCTTTTAATCTCCTGTGAGCAAGAAGATTCTTATATAATA
>JAEEGL012450348.1_pt1 | contig 14328 bp, 16 predicted proteins | sample 9134231 | NCBI WGS metagenome assembly JAEEGL01 (sample SAMN16246548, study PRJNA631951) | gut metagenome | biome: gut microbiome; feature: rumen; material: fiber-attached | host: Bos | place: Iran: Karaj | collected 2018-10
CGGGAACCCGTCACGGCGCTCATGTCGCTCCTCAGCGTTGCACTATCCTCCGTGGCGGGAAAGCAGTTTCATCATATCATATCTGGGTTATCTTTTAACCCCTAAAATTCAAAATTGTCCTTGACATGGGGTACACTTCAGAGCCTCAGATCAAAAAATATTTTCGCAGATTTCGGAGGAACCTCTCCCCCCTAAAACAACAAAATATAGAAAGCAGCAGACAGGTATCAAGATAATTTTTCTCGAAATCCTGTCTGCTTTTTTCAAGTCATTCCTTGCAATAAGAATAAATCAGAACAAGCTGCCATATCAAGCAAATAATTAAAAAAATATCGAGCGCAGCATTTTGCAAGATAATACTTATAATAGTAAGAAGATACAGCCGCCCGGAAGGCCCGAGCGGCTGCTGCACAAGGAAAGCGCTTGCTATGAGAAGGCAACGGAAGGAAATGATTACTAAGATGTATGAATTGGGTGGGCAGAGATGGAGGTGTAGGTCTGCTGCGCGATCTGGTGGGTGCTGTATACCCGAATTTGCCCCTTCTCCCGCAGAACGAATTCTCCGATGCTCCGTTCGGAATCGTTCAGATAGGTCTCCGTCAGCTCATCCACCCGCTGGCGCAGGGTCATGCCTGCCGGCTCCCTTTCGTTTGCAGTCTTATTTCAGCTTTGCGTAGGCTTCGGCGTCCACGGCTTCCAGCCATTCGGCGCCGGTTTCTTCACCCGCCGCTTCAATGGCCAGGTGGGAGAACCAGGAATCCGTTGCGGCCCCGTGCCAGTGCTTGACGCCGGCGGGGATGTTCACCACGGCGCCGGGAGTCATCTCCACGGCTTCTTTGCTCCATTCCTGGTACCAGCCTCTGCCGCCCACGCAGATCAGCAGCTGGCCGCCGCCGGATTTGGCATGGTGGATGTGCCAATTATTGCGGCAGCCGGGCTCGAAGGTCACGTTGAAGATGGGGACCTGCTCGGTGGACACCGGGGCAAGATAGCTTTGGCCTACAAAGAACTGTCCGTAGGGATTGGGCTCCCCGATGGGGAAGAAGATCTCGTTTTGATAGCGGTCCTTCTCGGTGAGGGCCGGGGCCGCCTCGGTCCAGACCTCCTTTGCCAGACGGAACACCGCCCAGCCCTTGGGCCAGCCCACGTACATGGTGGCGTGGGTGATGATGGCGGCGATCTCTTCCTTTGTGACGCCGTGGGCCTTGGCGTTTTGCAGATGGTAGGTCAAAGACGAATCCGTGATCCCGGAGGCCATGAGAGACACCACGGTGATGACGCACTTGGTTTTGACGTCGATGGCCGCCTCGTTCCACACCTCGCTGAAGAGCACGTCGTCGTTCAGATGGGCGAACATGGGGGCAAAGTCTCCCAACTGGTTTCTGCCTGCGGTCTGTACGATTTTTTCTGCCATTTTGACTTCCTCTTATCTCGATTCGATCTTCTGATCCCCGGTGGACCAGCCGTGTTTCTCTTTTGCGTTGGCGGGCTTGTTCTGAGCCATGACGCCTGCCAGAGGGTGAGGGACGTAAGGCGCTTCCAACCAGGCAATTTCGTCATCTGTCAGTGCCAGCTCCACAGCTTTCGCCGCCCCTTCGATGTGGCGGAGCTTCGTCGCACCGACGACGGGAGCCGTCACCTTGGTCAGCAGCCAGGCCAGGGAGATCTCCGTCATGGAAACCCCGCGCCGCGCCGCCAGCTCCGCCACCCGGGCGATGATCACGTTGTCCTGCGCCGCCGTGGCGTCATACTTGAACTTTGCGTAGGCGTCCTCCGCGGCCCGTTTGGTGTCGTTCTCCCCGGGCAGCCGGGACAGGCGTCCGCTGGCCAGGGCGCTGTAGGGGGTCAGGGCGATGTTCTCCTGGGCGCAGTATGGCACCATTTCCCGCTCCTCCTCCCGGAAGATCAGGTTGTAGTGGCCCTGGACGGAGACGAATTTCGTGAAGCCCTCCCGCTCCGCAATGGCGATGGCCTGGGCCAGCTGCCAGGCAAAGCAGTTGGAGATGCCGATGTAACGGGCCTTCCCGGCCTTTACCATGCGGTGCAGACCGTCGAGGACGTCATAGATTGGCGTCTGCCAGTCCCACATGTGATAGATATACAGGTCCACGTAGTCCATGCCCAGGTTTTTCAGGCTGGTATTCAGCATGGTCTCGATATGCTGCTGACCGGTGAAGCCTGCCTCGATCTCCGGCTGGGTCCGGGGCAGGAATTTGGTGGCTACCACCACGTCCTCCCGCCTGGCGAAGTCCCGCAGCGCCCGTCCAAGATACTGCTCGCTGGTGCCGCTCTGGTAGGCGATGGCGGTGTCGTAGAAGTTGACGCCCAGCTCCAGGCCCCGCTTGATAATCTCTCTGCTGCGCGTCTCGTCCAGAGTCCAGCTGTGCTGACCCCGGCCGGAATCCCCGAAGCCCATGCAGCCCATGCAGATCCGGGATACCGTCAGATCCGAATTGCCGAGTTTGGTATATTTCATAGGAACCTCAATTCATCCTTCCGCAGTTGCCCACCTTGTCCCCGGTGACGAAATACTCATAGGTCGGGAACTCAAAGAGCACGGGCTTGAAAACGTGATAGTCGATCTTGCCCTTCTCGTTCAGCACCTGCTCCTCGGCGTAGACTGCCAGGACCCTGCAGATGAACTGGTCGAAGGCCTCCAGCTCATAGTTGCCGTCCACCTCGCACTCGATGGAAACCTTGGCTGCATCGATCAGCGGTGCGCCGTGCTCGCCCGGGGTCCAGGCGAAGGCTTCGAATTTATCCGTCTTGCTGCCGCTGAGCACGCCCATGCGGTCGGCCTCCTTCAGCCAGGAGGGGTCCACCACGTTGACGGACAGCTTTTTCGTCTCCCGGATGCCCGTGTTGATGTAGTGGGCCTGAACCAGGGAGACCATGATGTGGCTGTGAGCCACGGTGCCGGTATGGGCCACCAGGGTCCAACTGGGCTTGCCCTCCACCATAGCGCCGACAACCACCAGGGGCGAGGGATACAGGGCGAGAGAGGCTCCGATATTCTTTTTCATCGTTTCATGCTCCTTATATCATAATTTGATTAACCCAGCAGCCTGTGCAGGCAGGCGAGGGTGAGTTCATAAATGGAAAGATAGCGGAAGTCCACGCCGGCCTGCTCCATGGCAGAGCGCTGCTTTTCCGTCACCGCCGCGTAGGGGTAGATGCCGAACATAAAGGGGAAGAAGACCAGTCGGAAGCTGAGGCGCTGAGCGGTATCCAGCTCCGGACAGAACTTCTCCAGGATCCGGTCCATATTCTCCAGAGACCTGCCGTAGGCTCCCTTGAAGGAGGCCAGCAGCTCGGGGCGGCTGTTGGCCTCCATGTCGTAGTTGTTCATGGCCAGCAGCTTCAAAAGCTGCTCCCGTTTCTCCAGGGAGCGGGCGATTTTTTCCGCCAGCCCGGCTTTGGAAAGCAGCTCGTTTTCCGAGAGAATCGCTTCCAGCTCCGCGTTCCAAAAATCATACTCCCGCTCATAGAGGGCCAGGAAAATCTCCTCCTTGGTCTGGAAATAATTATAGATGGTGGGGCGGGAAAAGGAGGTCTCCGCGCCGATCTCCTTCAGGGTAATTTCCTTGAAGCTCATGGTCTGATACAGCCGCTGGCAGGCATTGATGATCTCCTCCCGCCGGGTGGCGATCAGCTCCGGGGTGCCCTTAATCATAGTCGTTCTCCTAAGCGTGTTGATTGCTGACATTGTGTCAACAATGAAATGATAGCACATTTCTGACACCGTGTCAATAGAGGAACGGCAGAGAAAAAATATTTTTTTCAGGGGATTGACACGATGTCAGTATCGGTGTATAATGCTGCTGACACGATGTCAATAATCTGATTTTTCGGAGGATACGACAATGAAAAATACCTGGAGCAAAATGCTTTTGACAGCCCTCGCGCTGGTTCTGCTGCTGGCGCTCTCCGCCTGCGGCGGCGCGCAGTCTGAGACGACCGCCCCGGCGGAGGAGATCCGGACCAAGGCCGGCGGCAGCGAAGCGGCGCAGACCGAGGCCGAGACCGAGGCCCGGACCGGCACCGAAGCCCTGCCCGGCACCGAAGCCCTGCCCGCACCGGAAACCGACGCTGCGGAGCCGCTGCCTGCCGGGAAGGACACGCTGGTGGTCTACTTCTCCGCCACCGGCACCACCAAGGCCGTGGCCGAGAAGATCGCAGCCATCACGGACGCCGATCTGTATGAGATCCAGGCTGCGCAGCCCTATACAAGCGCCGACCTCGACTGGCACGACAGCAGCAGCCGCACGACAGCCGAACAGAACAATATCGCCGCCCGTCCCGAGATCGGCAGCGAGGCCGTTTCTCTGGAGGGCTATACCACCGTCTACGTCGGCTACCCCATCTGGTGGGGGGAGGAGCCCCGGATCCTGGACACCTTTGTAGAAAGCTATGACTTCGACGGCATCACCGTGATCCCCTTCTGCACCTCTGCCAGCAGCGGCATCGGCAGGAGCGGCCGGAATCTGGCGGAAAATGCCGACAGCGGCAACTGGCTGGAGGGCAAGCGCTTCGGCGCCGGCGCTTCGGAGGACGATCTGCGCGCCTGGATCGACAGCCTGAACTAAACGGAGGATCCCGCCATGCGTGGAACGAAAAAACGGAACCTGAAATGGACCGTGGATCTGTGTATGTGCCTGGTGCTGCTGTGCCTGATGGCCTGTCAGGTCTGCGGGGAGGTCCTGCACGAATGGGGCGGCGTGCTCATGACGCTGCTGCTGATCGTCCACCACGTCCTGAACCGCAAGTGGTACGCAGCCCTGTTCCGGGGCAGATACAACGCCTACCGGGTGATCACCGTGCTCGTGAACACCCTGCTGCCGGGCGCCATCGCGCTGACAGCCCTGTGCGGCATGTCCATGAGCGCCCACGCGGTGCCCTTCCTCTACGGGATCCTGCCGATCGTCTTTGCCCGGCAATATCACCTGGCTATGTCCTACTGGTCCTTTGTGCTGATGGGCTTCCATCTAGGCCTCCACGTCCCCGCGATGACCGCCGGCTTCCAATGGAACGGGAAGGTCAAAGCCGGACTTTCGGCGCTCTGCGCGGTCGCTGCGGGCGTGGGCTTCTGGCTGTTTGAAAAGAACGGCCTGCCGGACTATATGTTCTTCCGCACGCCCTTTGCCTTTTTGGTCTATGAAAAGGCGGCGGTGCTGGTCTTTGCCGAGAACCTGGCCATGCTGATCGCCTTCGCCCTTCTGGGGGCCTGCTGCGCCGGCCTGTGCAAGGCGCTGGGCAAAAAGCGGAAGCCTGTCGGAGCGCTGCGGGCGCTGCTCCCGGCGCTGCTGGCCATCGGCATTGCCGCCGCGCTGACCCTGTTCGCGGGCGGCAGCGCCGAGACCGTCCCCTCCTGGGACGTTCCCCGGGCAGCACAGCCCGCCGGGGAACGCGAGCCGGCCCGGGAATCCGGATCCGCCGCAGCGGCTCCGACGGCCGACGCCTCGGGAAAGGACCTGCAAACCGCGGCCCCAGAGCTGCAGGACGGCTACGTACTCCTCCCCGGCGGCAGCTTCCGAATGGGCAGCCCGGAGACCGAGAACTGGCGCATTGCCGACGAGACCCTGCACGAGGTGACCCTGTCCCCCTTCTATATGGATCCTTACGAGACCACGCAGGCGGACTACGTCCGTCTCATGGGCAGCAATCCCAGCGCATTTTCGGGAGACGAGCTGCCGGTGGAGAGCCTTTCCTGGCCGGAGGCGATTGCATTTGCCAACGCCAAGAGCCTGGACGCCGACCTGAGGCCTGCCTATACGATCACGGACAGCGGCGTTGTCTGGGACCGCTCCGCCAACGGTTACCGCCTGCCCACGGAGGCGGAATGGGAATACGCCTGCCGGGCTGGAACGGAGACGCTCTTCAACACAGAGCATCGTTGTGAGGCGCTGTGAAAGAAATGCGGCATATTGCCGTGTCGGCAAGGGCAGCCTGGAACCGGAGCACAGCCTTCAGGCGCAGACAGAATACGACAAGGATATGATCTGCCCAGGCAGAATTGAGGCAACAAAGCAGAAGAAAAAATCAGACAGGCTGTCAAAAAACGTTTGAAAGCCTGTCTGATTTAGTTCCGGCCGCGGTCGTTTTGGATTGGTTTTTCAAAACGATCGGGCTTTTCCTATTTCCACAAAAATACCAACAGATTGGTGGAACTCATCGCAACGATAGCTGCGATCTTTTTCATCTGCGAATTACTCCTTCTCGTAGGTCGGCTGCCAGGCGGCAAACTGAACGAGCTGTGCGTCTGTCCGGTGATAGTAGCGCACGCCCTTGTCAAGCTTGGCAATCTCCGCCATCTCCCCGTCGGTCAAGACGAAGTCGAGGATATCGAGGTTGTCGCGGATGTGCTCCACGTTCCGGCTGCCGGGGATCACGGCAAAGCCCATCTGGGTATGCCAGCGAAGGATGATCTGCGCAGGGGTCTTGCCATACTTTTGACCGAGCTTCATGAAGACAGGCTCCTTCAGCAGGGATTTGTCGCCATGACCCAGGGGGTACCAGCTCATCAGCTTGATGCCATATTGATTCAGGGCCTTGCGAAGCTCGGTCTGGGTGAAGTACGGATGCGCTTCCACCTGGATGAACTGAGGCGCGATCTCCCATTTGGTCTGCAGTTCTTCGATGTACTTGCCCTCGAAGTTGGAGATGCCGATGGACTTCGCCTTCCCCTCCTTGTACGCCTTTTCCAGCTGCCGATAGCCGGCCAGCCAGTTGCCCGCGGGCTGATGGATGTAGAGCAGATCCACATAATCCACGCCCAGGCGCTCCAGGGTCTCGTCCACGGCGTTTTCGTTCTCATACTCGCTGGGCCAGAGCTTGGTGGACAGGATAATCTGCTCCCGTTTCACGCCGCTGGCCTTCATGCCGCGGCCCACGGCCCGTTCATTCACATAGGCGTTCGCCGTGTCCACAAGGGAATAACCCATTTTCAGGGCTTCCCGGACGCTGTTTTCGGCTTGAGCCGGAGAGAGCATAAAGGTTCCGATCCCGATCACCGGGCACTTCAGGCCGTTGTTCAGTTCTAAGTATTCCATTATCGTTTTCCCCCTTAAAATCTTAATATGTGGATGCCCTGGACCCGGTAAATTTCCAGGCCCCGTTTTCTTTGCGAAGCGTGAAATCTCCCTGCAGCCGCCAGGTATGCTTCCTGCCCCCATAGACGGCGGCCGTCACCCGGCTTCTGCCGATCATAAGCGCGCTGTTCCCGTTCAGAGTGACCTCGATGCTGTCGTGGTCCGCCGAATAGTAGTTGAAGGTGCCGCCCATCAGACCCTTCAAAAACTCGTCCGCCGATTGCCTTACCCCGGTCATGTGAAGCAGAGAATAGTCCTCTGCCATCAAGCTGCGCAAACCGTCCGCGTCCTTCCCGATCATGCAGCGCCAGTACTTCCGGTACAGTTCCCGGATCAGCTCCCGGTCGTCCGTCATCGGGAATCCCCCTTACAGCAGCCCGTTGGCCGTCAGCCAGCGCAGGACGCTGTCGCCGGAGCCCGCGGCGCTGCTGCCGGTGACGGGAAGGCCCTTCTTCACGTTGGCGCCCGGGGCACACTGGCGGATGGTCTTCTCACTGCCGCCCATGCCGCTGCCCTCGTTTGTGCAGAGGGGGAGGATCGTCTTGCCCGTAAAGTCATAGCGTTCCAGGAAGGTGGCCACCGCCATGGGGATGGTGCCCCAGTAGTTGGGATAGGCCAGGATCACGGTATCGTAACCGTCGATGCTGTCCGGGTAGTTGGTCAGCTCCGGACGGGCCTTCTCCCGCAGATCCCGTTTGGCCTCGTCGATGCAGGTCATGTAGGCCGGGGAATAGGGGTTCTTCATTTCGATTTTGAACAGGTCCGCTTCGATCATGTCCTTCATGAGATTGCAGACGATCTCGGTGTTGCCGACCTTCACGTAGCGCATCGCGCCGCCGAAGTAGTTTTCGTCCGCTCTGGAAAAGAAAGCGATCAGGGTTTTCGACATGGGGTTGTCCTCCGTTTCTGTATGTTCTGACTGGATTATAGCAAGTTTTTCTTGCAAAGTCCAATTAAAAAGATATATAATTGATTTAAGAATTAAATCGCAGGAGGTCAATATGACGACGAAGCAAATGGACTACTGCATCGAGCTGGCGAGAACGCTGAATTTCACCCGGGCCGCGGAGAACCAGTTTGTGAGCCAGCCGACCCTGACGTATCAGATCAAGCTGTTGGAGGACGAGGTGGGCTTCCCGATTTTCGTGCGAAGCGGCAAGGGCGCGGCGCTGACCCCTGCCGGAGCACAGTTTGTGAGCTTTCTGTCCGGAATGCGGGAGGATCTGAAACGCGCTGTTGAACAGGGCCAGAATTTCAGCGCGAAATACCGGGACAGCATTTCCGTCAGCATGATGGTCCGGCAGGCCCTGTTCTTTCTGCCGGAGGCCATGCGGCTCTTTGCCGAGCAGTCCCCCGAGGTCCAGATCGTTCCGAAGTTCGAATACGAAAACGGCATCGAAGGCTTTCTGAAGAACGAGACGGATCTGTTGTTCGCGCTGAAGGAGCAGACCAGGCAGATCCCGGGCATCCGGGTCCACGACCTGTTTGAAAGCCGGATCTATCTGATCGCGCAACGGGAGGACCCCCTTGCCGAGAAAAACCGGATCACGGAGGAGGATCTCTTTGGCAGGACCCTGATGGTGGGCGGCGGCTCTCCTCCGGCCCTGCGGGCCGTCCAGCACCGGCTGATCGGCAGCGGACGGATCGACTACTTCAACAGCGCCGATCACGACACCACCCTGACCAACGTCGCCGCAGGCCGCGGCGTCTGCCTCGCGCCGGGTTTTCTGAACGATCACAGCGGCCAGTTCGCGTGGATCCCGTTTGCCTGTAAAGAACGCTTTTCCTGTGTCCTTTGCAGCCACAAAGACGACCAACGCTCAAGCCTTGCGGCGTTTCTTGAAATCCTGAAAGGCCTCTACCGCAATACCGTCGCGTTCCCGCTGTAGGTTTGGACGGAATGCTTCCGCTTCGGCGCGATTTGACAGGCGGATCTTGACAGCAGACAGCCCCGCACCCAACCGTTAAAACGTGGTAAGTGCTTTCGCCTGCTTTATCCTGCAGGCCCAAAAGATCTGCTGATTTGCTTCAGAAATCGCTCGGCAATCGGCGTAAAGGTCTGATAGCGGTTCCAGATCAGGTAGAAACGCAGGTCCAGCGCCGGGGCGAGCGGGAGGAAGAGCATACCGCTTTCCGGGCTGACATCGATCAAATGCTCCAGGGTCAGCAAAAAGCCGAGACCCTCTCTGGCAAACATGGAGCCGTTGTAGGACAAGCGGAAGGAGCCTTCCAGATGCAGCTTTTCGAAGCAGTCCCCGGCCCATGGGCAAATGTCGTTCTCCCAGCTCTGCTCGGAGCAGAACAGCGGCAGGCCCGCCAGATCCCCAGGAGTTACAAAGGCTTTCCCTGACAGTGGGTGATCGGCCGGGACAATCAAACCGAAGCGGTCCGCCTCCGGGAATTCCAGAAAGCGATACCTGGCGGCGTCCGGCGTGCTGCATACCACGGCAAAATCCAGCAGACCCTTGTCGAGCTTTTCCGTGACCTGTTCGGTGTCGCCGCTGGTGATATGGTAGCGCAGGCCGGGATAATGCTCTTTGAGCTTTCGCAGCTCCCTTGCCAGGTACCGGATCTGGTAGGACTCCGCAAGACCGAAATACAGCTCCCCGCCGGTGACGTCGTCCAAGGACAGGAACTCCTGCTCGATCTTGTCCGCCATGGAGATCAGGTCCTCGGCCCGGTCCCGCAAAAGCACCCCCTCTTCGGTCAGAGAAATGCTGAAGCTGCGGCGGGTAAAGAGCTTTTTCCCCAGCTCATCCTCCAGAGACTTGAGTGCCTTGGACAGCGTCGGCTGGGTAACGTGCAGCAGTTCTGCCGCCCTTGTCATGTTCTCCTCCCTTGCCGCGGCAAGGAAATAGCGCAAGGTTCGGATCTCCATCTGTATCCCTCCGTGTTATTCCGAAAACGAATATCATGATATTCATTATAACTATTTGTGAAAGCTCTGTCAATATGCTATGATGTGCCTGCAAGAACACAAAAGGAGCGGATCCAATGGACAATGCGCTGGAACAAATCCAACGGACAATGCGCGACGCGGGCTGCACGGAGGCGGAGGTCGCTGAAACGCTTCGGGCATATCAGGACGAACGCCCGGAAACTCTGCTGCGGCTGCTCAGAAAATGCCGCTGCAATCGAATGGAAGAGCTGCATGAAAGCCAACGCCGCGTCGACCGGCTGGATTATTTGATTCGGCAAACACAAAGAGCAATTTAATTGGAGGATATTTTCATGATGCAGGCACAGGAACGCAAGCTCACAAAGCGCTGGGACAAGACCTTCCCCAAGAGCGACAAGGTCAAGCACAGCAAGGTCACGTTTGTCAACCGCTACGGCATCACGCTGGCGGCGGATCTCTATACCCCGAAAAACGTCAAGGGAAAGCTGGCCGCCATCGCAGTCTGCGGCCCCTTCGGCGCGGTCAAGGAGCAGTGCTCCGGGCTCTACGCCCAGACCCTGGCGGAGCGCGGCTATCTGACGCTGGCCTTCGACCCCTCCTTCACCGGCGAGTCCGGCGGCGAGCCCCGGTATATGGCGTCTCCCGACGTCAACACGGAGGACTTCATGGCTGCCGTGGACTTCCTCTCCGTCCGGGAAAACGTGGACCCGGAACGGATCGGCATTCTGGGCATCTGCGGCTGGGGCGGCATGGCGCTGAACACGGCGGCCCTGGACACCCGGATCAAGGCCACCGCCGCCATGACCATGTACGATATGGCAAGAGTCAACGCCAACGGCTACTTCGACAGCGCCAACAGCGAGGAGGCCCGCTATGAAATGAAAAAGGCCCTCAACGCCCAGCGCATCGAGGACTACAAAAACGGCTTCTACAAGCTGGGCGGCGGCGTGGTGGACCCCCTGCCCGAGGACGCCCCCTTCTTCGTCAGGGACTACTACGACTACTACAAGACGCCCCGGGGCTATCACAAGCGGTCTCTGAACTCCAACGGCGGCTGGAACGTGACCGGCTGCATGAGCTTCATCAACCAGCCGATTCTCAAGTACATCGGCGAGATCCGCTCTGCGGTGCTGATCGTCCACGGCGAGAAGGCGCACTCCTGCTACTTCAGCCGGGACGCCTACGCGGACATGGTCCGGGACAACAAATACACCGACAACAAAGAGCTGCTGCTCATCCCCGACGCGGTCCACACGGACCTCTACGACGGCGGCGGCAAAAACGCGATCCCCTTCGACAAGCTGGACGCATTCTACAGGGAATACCTGAAATAAACGGAGTGACCGACATGAAATACAGAGTCAACAAACGGACCGGCGACAACATCAGCGAGATCGGCTTCGGCTCGGCCTATCTGTTCGAGGCCGGGATGCAGGAGGGCGTAAAGGCCCTGGAGACCGCCGTGGAGGGCGGCATCAACTACTTCGACCTGGCGGCCGGCGACGGCGCGGCCTTCCCGATCTGGGGCGCGGCCCTTTCGCCGGTACGAAAAAACGTCCTGTTCCAGATCCACTTCGGCGCGGATTACTCCAAGGGCACTTACGGCTGGTCCCTGGCGCTCGACGACGTGAAGCGCTCCGTCGCGTGGCAGCTGGAACAGCTCAAAACCGACTACATCGACTACGGCTTTATCCACTGTCAGGACGAGCTCTCCGACTGGGAGACCTATCGGCGCAACGGCGTCTATGACTATCTGCTTTCTCTCCAAAAGCAGGGAGTGGTGAAGCACCTGGGACTGTCCTCTCACACGCCGGCCGTCATTCAGCGGATCATGGACGATGTACCCATCGATATGCTGATGTTCTCGGTCAACCCGGCCTACGACTACGGCCGGGGCGAGTATGCGAACGGGAGCGTGGACGAGCGGGCAGCAGTTTACCGCCGCTGCGAGAAAGAGGGCGTCGGGATCTCCGTGATGAAGCCCTTCTCCGGCGGGCAGCTGCTGGACGCGAAGCAGTCCCCCTTCGGCCAGGCGCTGACGCAGTACCAGTGCATCCAGTATTGCCTGGACAAGCCCGGCGTACTGACGGTCCTGCCCGGCGCATCCAATACGGAAGAGGTCAAAAAGCTGCTCGGCTTCTGCAAGGCCGCCGAGGAAGAACGCGACTATTCCGTCATCGGCAGCTTTGCTCCGCCCCAGGCCAGCGGCAAGTGCGTCTATTGCAGCCACTGCAAGCCCTGCCCCATGGGCATCGACGTCGGCCTGGTCAACAAATACTACGACCTGGCCCGCATGGGTGACGCGCTGGCAGCGGAGCACTATCGGACCCTGGAGCCCAACGCCTCTGCCTGCGTCGGATGCGGCCACTGTGACAGCCGCTGCCCCTTCGGCGTTGCCCAGAGCGAGCGGATGCAGGAGATCAACGCCTATTTTGAAGCAGGGGAGTGATCGAATATGGATCGGTTCACGGGGATGCAGGCCTGCTCCCGCATGAAGGGGCTGGCCCTGCTTCTGGCGGCAATCATGCTGCTGCTGTGCGCCTGTGCTGCGACGCCTGGCGGGCCGGGCGCAGGCCCCGGGGAAACGGCGGCGCAAATCGGGTCCGCAGTACCGGAAACAGATGGCGGGCCGGGAGTCGGCCCCGGGGGAACGGCGGCGTCAACCGGGTCCGCGGTGCCGGAAACAGAGGAAGCCGGGCCTCAGCCCGCATCGTCGACCGAAGCATTCACGGAGGAACCGGACATGAAGCTGCGCATCAACGAAACGGAAATCGAGGTGCTGTGGGAGGAGAACGAGAGCGTTTCCGCCCTCAGGGAGCTGGCAAAGCAAGCGCCTCTTTCCATTCAGATGGCCCCCTACGGCGGTTTCGAGCAGGTCGGCCCCATCGGGCAGAGCATCCCGAGAAACGATGTACAAACCGTAACGGAGCCCGGGGATCTCGTGCTCTATTCCGGCAATCAGATCGTCGTCTTCTACGGCTCGAACAGCTGGGCCTACACCCGCCTCGGGAAAATACAGGGCCTCGATCAGGAGGCGCTGACCGGTCTGCTCGGGAACGGCGCTGTGACGCTGACGCTGTCCTTGGGTCTGGAAACAGAAGATTACCGCATCCCCGACGTAGTGCTGAACAGCGGCTATACCATGCCCGTCATAGGTCTGGGCACCTGGACGCTGAACGATGAGGAAGCGGAAAGCTCTGTTTACCATGCTCTCAAATGCGGCGTGCGGCTGATCGACACAGCCCGCTACTACGGCAACGAAGTGGGGGTGGGCAGAGGTCTCCAAAGAGCGATTGACGATGGCGTTGTCATGCGGGAAGAGGTCTTCCTCACCACCAAGATTTACGGCGGCAATTATGAACGGGCCGGCGGAATCATTGACAGCGCCCTTTCCGATCTGAACGTGGACTACATCGACCTGTTGCTGATCCACCAGCCCGGTGCGGACGACGAAGGCGTCTACAGGGCCATGGAGGAAGCTGTAGAAGCCGGGAAGCTCCGCTCTATCGGCATTTCCAACTATTACACTCCGGAGGCTGTGGACGAGGTGCTCGCCTTTGCTGAAATCGTCCCGGCTGTGATCCAGAACGAAAACCACCTGTATTACCAGAACGCCGCCCTGCAGGAATATGTGAAGGAATACGGGATCGTCGTCGAGTCCTGGTACCCCTTCGGCGGTAGAGGGCATACGCAGGACCATTTCAACAATGAAGTGATTTTGGAGCTGGCGCAGAAGTACGGAAAGAGCGCCGCGCAAATCATCCTCCGCTGGCATATCCAGGCCGGTTACGTCGCGATCCCGGGTTCCTCCGATCCGGACCACATCGCAGAGAACTATGATATTTTCGACTTCTGCCTGACCGAGGAAGAGATGCAGCGCATCTATGAGCTGGACAGGCAGGAACGGTACGAGAACTGGTAAGAATACCCCAAACGACCCATGGAGGAGCGCTCCCGCCTTTGCCTATGAGGTCGGGGACTACACCATATATTCTTTAAGCGAACAGAATGAGGCAGCTTCAAGCACTTTTCCTGTTTTCAGGGTAGAGTAAAAAAGATGCCAAGCGTTGCGGTTTGGCTGAAAATGTATAATATTCAAAAGCACGTGTATAGATATATCATTTTCCGCCGATTATATATATATATATATTCAATTCCATAGAGGGCTCGCACGTTAGAGTCCTACATTGTATAGCATTTTGAAGTGTACCCCATGTCAAGGACAATTTTGAATTTTAGGGGTTAAAAGATAACCCAGATATGATATGATGAAACTGCTTTCCCGCCACGGAGGATAGTGCAACGCTGAGGAGCGACATGAGCGCCGTGACGGGTTCCCGA
>JAEEGL012650258.1_pt1 | contig 14328 bp, 11 predicted proteins | sample 9134231 | NCBI WGS metagenome assembly JAEEGL01 (sample SAMN16246548, study PRJNA631951) | gut metagenome | biome: gut microbiome; feature: rumen; material: fiber-attached | host: Bos | place: Iran: Karaj | collected 2018-10
AAAGCGGATGTGGCGATGCACGGAGTACTCCCCCCGGCGCTTTGCGCCACCCCCCTCTCGGAGGGGGGCGTGCAGAGAAGCCTCGTCATCCAGCGATGCAAGAGCAATCCCCGCCCCCTTCTCAAAATGAGAATTGCTGGACGCCAAGAGCAATGCTACGGGGCGACCATGCGAATTGTCAGGCGAGTATGCGTCCGGGAGAGAACGAGGCGCGGGAGGGTGATGAGTCCCCATTCGTCGGCATCGACCTCGCCGGAGAGGTCGCCGAAGGTCCAGGCGTAACGCGTTCCGGGCGCGTGGACGAGGCGCTGGAGGCGGCGGAGCGTAACGTCGGCCGTGGCAGTGTCCGGCGGGGTGAACATCTTCGAGCCGAGCTCGTCCGGCGAGACGATCCAGAGGTCCATCTCAAAGCGGTCCGGCTCGTCCACGACGGCTTTCCAGCGGAAGTAGGCGTTGATCTGGCCGGGGGAGATGTCGCCCGTATAGTGGTCCTGGCCGGCATCGGGGAAGCGACCCCAGGGGGGAAGGTCGTCGCAGGAGGCGTCGGTGAAGACGGCATACGCCTCGTCGCGGCGGACGGAAAGCCAGTCGAAGGTGTGGACGATGTCGTTGCAGTGGAGGACGCGGCTGTCGGCATGGGCGTGGCCGAAGTTGCCCCAGTAGGCGAGGAAGGGGAAGCGGCAGCGGCGCATGTTGCGGAAGATGACCTCGTGGTCCTGCGACCACTTGTCGGCGGGGGAGGAGTAGTCGATGCAGACGGGCGGATCGGGATAGCGGTCGAAGGGGACGTCGGCGAGGGGGACGTCGCGACCCTCGGCGTCGGTCATGCCGAGGCGGGTGGTGGCGAACCAGACGCCTGCAGGGACGTTGGCCTTGACGGCCGCGAAGATGTCGCCGTGGTTGAGGCCGATGCCCATGGCGCCCTGGCCGCCCATGGAGTTGCCGCAGACGTAGACGCGGTTGCGGTCGATGCGGTAGGTGCGGATGGTCCATTCAAGGGTGTCGAGGACGCGCTTTTCGCAGGCGGAGAGGGACATTCCGGTGGAGGCAAGGTTGGCGGGGGTGGGCGAGGGAAACTGGTTGGCGCAGCACCACCAGAAGTCGGGGGAGTCCTTCGGGGGGCGCGGGGAGCAGTCGGGGACGAGCTGGAAGTATTCGGGCGGGGCCTTCCAGATGTCGTGGTCGCCGGGGCGGTCGAGGGTCTTGACGAGCTTGACGGCGCTGTAGCCGTGGCTGTGGAGCTCGAGGATGAGCGGCGCACCTTCGGGGGCAATGTCGCCAACGGGGTGGACGACGGCGAAGTGCTTGATCTGGCCGGGGTCGCGGCATTCCCAGGCGGGGTCCATGGCGTGGTCGAACCACTCGACGCGGCGGCCGGCGATGGAAACGGGACCGGGGGCGGCGGCGCCCTCCAGCGGATGCGGGGCGATGACGAGGGGACGGGTTTCACACGAAGTACTCCCCCCTGCCCCATTCGGGGCATCCCCCCTCTCGGAGGGGGGCGTCATGGCGGGGGGTGCCCCATCCGTGGCCTTTTCCCGCGTGGCGGGGGATGGCATGGTGGCAGTTGCCCCATTCGGGGCATTGTCCCGCGTGGCGGGGGGCATCGGAGTGGAGTCTGTCCCCGCCAAAAGGGGACAGACTCCAGCGAGAAGGAGGAAAAGGGGAATGCTGCGCATGGCGGGCGTGGGGGGGAAGAAGGCGGCCGGAACCGGGTCGCCCCGCCCTAGGGGACGCGGGCGGCCAGGCGGAGCAGGGAGCGGCGGAGGCGGCTCCAGCGGGAGCCGGTCTCGTAGTCGACAGGGGCGTCGGGGATGGTCGGGTGCCGGTTCGGGTCGATACGGCCGTTGGCGCCCAGGGCGAAGTCGGCGTAGAGGATGTCGCAGTGGGAGTTGGCGAGAGCGATGGTCGTGCCGTTGGCGATGACGACGCGGGAGCCGCCGATGTAGCCGTAGACATCCTCCATGCCGGACTTGTTGACCATGAGAAGGGGCTTTTGCAGAGTGGATGTGCAGAGGTCGGCGACGTGGGGGAAGTTGCGCGGGGCCTCGGCAATGGGCTCGCGAAGGCCGTTCGGGGGGAGATCCGAGCCCCAGTTGACGATGTGGGCGAACTGGATGGCGACGACGTCGGCGTCGCGGAAGGACGGGAAGTGGTCCGGGTAGTAGGCGTCCTTGCAAATCATGATGCCGAGGTCGCCGAAGGGGAGGTGCGCGACGACATCTTCCTTGCCGGGCGTGATGCCGCAGCGGATGTCGATGAGGGCCATGGCCTGCTTGCAGTAGTCGACGACGACAGCGCCGTCGGGCCCCAGGAGGCAGGACTGGTTGTAGACGAGCTTTCGCGGTGGGTCGTTTGTGACGACGAACGGGTGGTTGTAGAGGAGGTAGCAGCCGTGGCGGCGGGTGAAGTCGGAGAGGCGCCCGGCGAGCTCGGGGCGCTCCAGGAGGTTGAAGCAGGCGAACTTGGAGCGCACGTCGTGGATGGTGGCGAACGAGAATTCGGGGAGAACCACGACGTCGGCCCCGCGACGCACGGCCTCGTCGGCGTATTCGAGGGCGTGGAGGATGTTCCAGCGGGTGTCGCCGCTCCGGGAGTCGTACTGGCAGAGCGCGAAGCGGACGAAGTCGGGGTGCTTGGGACGGAAGCGCCCGCGGCGGGCGTGGGCCCAGCCAAGGAACGCCGCCGCGACGAGCGCGGCGGCGACCACGGCGATGGCGACAACGCTGGCGAACACCCGCCAGGCGCGGCGCGCGAGGGACGGTTTCGGACGGTCCATCGGGCTTCCGCGCTAGAGGCTGAACACGGCCAGGCTGCGGAGTCCGTTCTGGTTGCACACGTCGAGGACCTCGACGAGCGTGCCATGCTTGGAGTTCATCTCGCAGTTGATGACGATGGTCGCCTTCTTGTTGTACTTGGCGATGGAGGCGAGGCTGCGGCTCAGGCCCTGCGCGTTGACGGGACGCCCCTTGAAGATGATGCCCCTGGCGTCGATGTTGATCTTGATCGGCTCGGTGACATCGGTCGGGGTGGCGTTCGGGTCCGGCGCGGGGCGCATGGCGTCCAGCTGCGCGAGGATGTCGTGCTGCTTGAGGGTGCAGATGAAGAAGATGAGGAGCTGGAAGACGACGTCGATCATCGGCGTCATCTCGAGCTTCGCTTCACTTCCCTTGTTGCGTTCCTTCTTCCTGGCCATGGCGTTAGTCCTTGCCTTTGGAATCGTCGCCTTCCTTCTTGAGGGCGACGAAGCTGACGCGGGCGATGCCGCATTCGGTGATGATGTCGAGGGCCTTCTTGATGTGCCTGTGGGGCGTACGGCGGTCCCCGCGGATCATGACGGGGAAGGCCCCGTACTTGTTGTACCGCCGCTGGATCATCTGGCGGACCTCCTCGGGCCTGACCTTGCGGCCGAAGATGAAGAAGCCTCCGCGCGTGTCGACCTCGAGGACGAGGGCGAGGTTCATGCGCGGGTCGTCGGCCGGGGTGAGCATCTCCGGGCCGTGGGGACCCTGGGCGAGCTGGATTTCCTCGTTCTTCTGCTCGGTCATCGTCAGGGTCAGGACGAAGAAGATGATGAGCTGGAACACGACGTCGATCATCGGCGTCATGTTAGGTTCGCACTCATCGGATTTCATTCTGGCCATGGTGGCCTCCTTTGGCTACTCGGAGACGACTTCGACGTTGCGGAGACCCTTGACGAGCTCCATCGTGATGGCCTCCATGCGGAGGACGATCTTGTTGGCGTTGTTGCGGAAGAAGTAGAAGGTGATGACGCAGGGGATGGACGCGCAGAGACCGAAGGCGGTGGTCCAGAGGGCCTGGGAGATGTCCTTCGACAGAGTGGCGATCTCGATGGAGTTGCCGATGTGGCCGAAGGCCATGATCATGCCCTGGACGGTACCGAGCAGGCCGAACTGCGGGGCGACGTTGGCGTCGACGGTGAACCATCCGAGGCGCTGCTGGATCTTCTCGACCTCGAGGTCGGCGGCGGTGGAGATGGCCTCCTGGATGACATCGTAGCCCTCCTCGACGTGGCTGAAGCCGGCGGTGAGGATGTTGGCCATGGGGCCGGGCTCGTTGGAGCAGCATTCGAGCGCCTTGACGACGTCGCCTTCCTTCATGGCGGCCTCGACGCTGTCGATGAGGTGCTGCGGGATGATCTTCTTGGTGGAGACCGTGAGCGAGCAGTCGATGACGAGCCAGATGTAGACGCCGATGCAGGAGAAGAGGCAGAGCCAGAGGAATGTGCCGAGCCAGCCGGAGCCGAAGACGACTTCGACGAAGACGTTGGACTTCTTCGGGCCGGTCTGCTGGGCGGCGCCCTCGGCGGGCACGATTTCGCCGGCGGCGGCGGCTTCAGCGGGGGCGGCATCGTCCTGCGCGAAGACGGCGGGGGTGGCGGCAAGACCCAGGCAAAGGGCGGAGAGGAGGAGGATTCTTTTCATGGTGTTGGTATTGGGGTTGGAGTGAAGGGGGGAAGGGGTTGGGGACTAGGGGCCAGGGGTTGGGGGCTAGGGGAAGTTCTAGTTGCGAGTTGGGAGTGGCGGACTTCGGACTCAGGACTTCGGACTTCCCTTACTTGCCGCGGAGCTTCTTGGCCTCGTCGGAGTCGGAGTAGCGGGTGAGGAGCTCGGTGCGCATCTTCTCGGCGTGCTGCGACTGGCCGAGAGTCTCGAAGACCTCCATGGCCTTGTAGAGGGCCTCGGACATGGCGTCGCGCTGCTGGCGGTGGAAGACGATGACGCGGAGATACCCGTCGACAAGCGCCTCCTTGAGCTTGTTCTCGGCGCGGAGGAGGTCGCCGCGCACGTTGAGGGCGCCGGCCGCGATGGAGGGCGGAGCGGTGCGGACGGCCTCGTCGAGCGTGGGGCCGAGGGAGGCGCCCTGCCCGGTGGCGAGGAGGCTCTTCCAGTAGACGGGGGCGAGGTCGCTCGTGACGCCGGCATCGGGGTTGGAGGCGATGACGGCCTGGCAGGCGCGGAGGGCGTCGGCGGGCTTGTTCTGGCCGAGGTAGATGCGGGCGAGGTAGTTGCCGGCGACGACATCGTACTGAAGCATGACGTACTGCTTCATGATGGCCTCGAGCTGGGCCGTGTTCTTCGTCTGGATGGCCTGCTTGAGGTTCTGGGGCGTCTGGACCTCGACCTTGGCGACATCGGCGGGGGAAATCTCCATCTGCGTCTCGATGTTGCCCTGCTTGACGGCGACGAGGTACTGCTTCTTGGCGGGCTGCCAGCGGGTCATGCCGGTGATCTGGGAGCCGTTCTTCTGGGTGATGCGGGCCTGGACGTCGGCTGCGGCGTCAAAGGCGGTGGCGGCGAGAAGGGCCGCGGAGAGGAGGAGGAGTTTTTTCATGGGGATTGCCTTGGGGGAGGGAAGATGCGGTGGAAAAGAGGGAAGGAGACTTTCGGACTTCGGACTTTCGGACTTCTACTGGGCCTGCGCGGAGGCCTCGTTGTACCAGGCGCGGATTTCGGACAGGTACGTGCCGGTGGGGAAGGCGTTGAGGTACATTTCCGCGTAGTTGGCGGCATCGGCATATTCCTTCGCCTGGAGGAGGAGGTCGATGCCGGTGCGGAAGGACTTCTGGACATGGGGCGAGCGCTCGGCTGCGTCGGTGGCGGAGGGGTCGAAGCCCTCCATGATGGAGATGAAGTGGCCGATGGCCTTGTTGCGGAACTCCTCGGCGGCGTCCGCATCGCCGGAGTCGGCGACGGCCTTGCTCTCGAGGATGAGGATGTCGCCGATGTCGTTGTCGGTCTCGGCGAGCTTCGCGGAGAGGCCGGTGACGGCCGCGACGTCCTCGGGGTCGGGCGTCTCGGGCGGGTCGGCCTCGGCGGCGGCGCGGATGCGCTTCTCGGCGTCGGCGGACTTGACGTTGTAGTAGTTGCGGACGTCCTTCATGGCCTTCACGGAGACGTTGAAGAGGCGGGTCCGGTCGGAGGTGTCCTTGGTCGTGGCGGCGAGCTTGGCGGCGGAGCGGCTGAGCTGGAGGTTGGCGTCCAGGATGAAGCCGCTCTTCGGGTAGGTCTCGACGAAGCGCTGGAGGTCGGCGACGGCGTCCTCGAGCTTGTTCTGCGCCGCGAGGACGGTGGCGCGGCCGAGCGAGGCGCGCATGAGGAGGCTCTCTTCCTTGGCGCGGGCGAGGACGTTGTCGTAGGCCTGGAGGGCGAGGTCGCTCTGGCGGCCGTTGCTCAGCGCCTCGCCCACGGCGAGAATCTGGGAAGGCGGGTACTTGTTGGCGTCATGGAGCATCTGCGCCATTTTCTCGCGGCCTTCGCTGACGAAGCCCAGCTCGATGAGGGCGCGGCCCTGCATGAAGAGGGCGAGCTTGGCTTCGTCGGATTCGGGGTAGTCCTTGGAAAGACGGCTGAACGCCTCGTCGGCCTTGGTGTTGAAGCCCTTCTTGGTCTCGGCGTCCGGGGCCTTCGCGGCGGCGGCGGTCCAGAGGGTGCCGACCTGGTTGAGGATGCGGGCGCCGTTCTCGGTCTCGGGGAAGGTCTTTAGGACGGCCTCGAAGGACTGGATGGCGAGGTCCCGGAACTGGGTTGCCTTGGCCTCGGGGAGGTTTTTGAGGGAGGCAAGCGAGGAGTAGCATCCGGCGATGCCCATGTAGGAGGCCTCGCGGATCTTCTTGTTGCGCTCCTTGTCCTCGTCGGTGGGGGCGTAGAGGGCGGCCTGGGCGGGGTCGTCGAGAATCTTCTGGACGCCCTGGAAGCTCTTCGCGGCGGTGGCGAGGTTGCGAAGGGCGGCGGCGGAGACCTCGGCGTCGTCGGAACGGAGATCTTCGGACTTCACGAGGCCGCGCTGGGCGGAGGCGATCTGGTAGCGGGTGGCGATGAGCCGCTGCGAGGGCTTGCCCGTTGCCTCCAGGCGGCTGGCAAGCTCGGTGTAGGCGGCGATCTCCGCCTCGACGTCGCCGCGCTTCTTCTGGATGTCCGCGATGCGGGCGAGCGCTTCGTTGGCGTAGGTGCTCTTGCGGTAGTCGTTGGCGATGCGGGTGAAGCCGGCGAGGGCGCCTTCGAAATCCTCCGCCTTCAGGGCGCGGTCGGCGTTGGCCCAGAGCATGGGGGCGGCCATGGTGTGGTCGGGGTAGAGGGCGAAGAAGTAGCGGTCGTAGATGGCGTCGCGCTTGGCGACGTTGCCCTTTTCGGAGGCCCAGAGGTCGGCGATGCGGCGGACCTCGTCACCCGCGGTGGCCATGCCGGATCCGTTGCAGAAGGTCTCGGCGAGATGCCCGACGGTGGCGTCGGCGTAGAGCTCGTTGATGGCGCTGGCGGGGTTTTCGGGGTCGATGAGGTAGATGTAGCTGCGGGCGAGCTCGGAGAGGCCGTTGATGGAGTCCGGAATCTCGCGCGGATACTGGTTGAGGATGGCGACGTAGCGCTCGGCGGCCTCGGCGTAGTTCTGCTCGTTGAAGGAGACGCGGGCGTTCTCGAACTGGCGCTTCGAGACCTCGGCGCGCTGCTCCGGGGTGATGTTCTTCTTGAAGGACTTCACAAGGCCGCGGGTGACGAGCATGTCCTCGATTTCCTCCGCGCTGGCCATGGCGACGGGGGCGTCGTTGGCGCCCGGGTACTTCACGTAGACGTTGATGAACTCCTGGTAGGCGCCGGTGGTCTTCTCGGGGCCGCTCTGCTTGCCGACGAGGAGCTCCAGGACGGTGGCGCGCTGCTCGGCGGTGAGCTCGCCGCCCTCGCCGATGGAGTCGAGAATCTTCTTGGCCTCGTTGTAGAGCATTTCGCCGGTGAGGAAGCGGCACTGGGCGACGGGGGAGAGGCGGGAGTAGTCGGTATTCTCGCGGCGACCCTGCTCCATGAGCGCCTCGTCGATCTGCTTGATGGTGGGCAGGTAGCTCTTGACAAGCTTCTGGGCGCCCTCGATGTCGCCCTCGACGACGCGGATGCGCGCGAGCAGGGCGACGCCCTTGGCGAACCAGAGGTCCCGCTCCCAGAGGATGTTCTCGCAGGCCTTTTTGCCTTCCTTGAGCAGCTTGGCCCGGTCGGCGTTCTTGGGGTCGGCGATGGCGGAGGCGACGTTGATGGTCTGCTCGGCGACCTCGAACAGGATCTGGCGCTTCTCCTCGGGACTCATCGGGAGGGCGACGACGACCTTGAGCACTTCCAGCGCCTTGCGGTCCTTCTTCGTGCGCAGGAGCATCTGCGAGTACTTGTACATGGAGTCGCGGTAGAAGACCGCGAGGGCCTCGGGCGGCTTGTCGGCGTACTTCTTGTTGAGCGCCTCGTAGATGCCGAAGGCGTTGTCGTACTGGCCGTAGGCGAAGTAGTAGTCGGCCATGGAGGCCTTCATCGCCCAGGTCTCGGGGGCGTCCTGGTCGGGCTCCGCTGCGATGGTCCGCGCGACTTCGTCGAACTTGCCGAGGGCGAGCTGCTGCTCGATTTCAAGGACCTTCAGGCGGGCGCCGGCCTCGGGGTGCTTGGTCTTGAGGCGGGCGAGGGCAAGCTCGGCGTAGTCGGGCATCATCAGCTTCTCGCCGAGGGCCCGGACGTAGAAGATTTCAAGGTCGAGTTCAGACGGGACCTGCTGCGCCAGGGCGGGCGCGGCGAGGGCGAGGACGGCGGCCGCGGCGAAACAGGTTCGCCGCCAGTGCGCGGATGGGTTGTGGAAGCCGTTCATGCGGGTGCTCCGGGAAGATGGGATGCCGGGTGCCTACTCTCCTATGCACGTTGGGCACTGTGATAGGCATTGAGCCCATGATAGCCCAGACGGGCGCGGAACGCAAGGGGATATTGCGGAGATTTTCCGTGAACAAATCGAAAACGGCCGAATCCTTGCCCGGAGGCCGCGTTCCGGGTATACTACCCGCCTATCCACCACCAGGAGTACACAGATGAACAAGAAAACCATTCGCGATATCGATTTGAAAGGCAAGCGCGTTGTCATGCGCGTCGACTTCAACGTTCCCGTCAAGGGCGGCGTCATCGGTGACGACACCCGCGTCCAGGCCGCGCTTCCCTCCATCCGCTACATCCTCGACCAGGGTGCGAGCCTCGTGCTCATGAGCCACATGGGCCGCCCCGACGAGAAGGGCATCACCGCCGACACGACGATGAAGATCGTCGCCGACCACCTCGCGAAGCTCCTCGGGAAGCCCGTCGCCTTCGCCGCCGACTGCGCCGCGGCCGACGCCGAGGTCGCCGCCCTCAAGCCGGGCGACGTGCTCGTCCTCGAGAACACCCGCTACCACAAGGAGGAGCAGGCGAAGCGCAAGCAGAAGGACGGCGAGGACGAGGCCACCTTCAAGGCCGCCAAGAAGGCCCTCAAGGCCGAGCAGCGCGTTCTCGCCGAGAAGCTCGCCACCTACGGCGACGTGTACGTCAACGACGCCTTCGGCACGGCCCACCGCGCCCACGCCTCCACCGCCGTCATCACAGAGTTCATGAAGGCCAAGGGCGCGCCGTGCGTCGCCGGCTTCCTCATGGAGAAGGAGCTCCAGTACCTCGGCAGCGCGGTCGAGAACCCCGTCCGCCCGTTCGCGGCCATCCTCGGCGGAGCCAAGGTCTCCGACAAGCTCGCCGTCGTGAAGAATCTGCTCGGCAAGGTCGACACCCTCATCATCGGCGGCGGCATGGCCTACACCTTCCTCAAGGCGCAGGGCCACCAGGTCGGCAAGTCCCTCTGCGAGGACGACCAGCTCGACTACGCCCGCGAGATGATTGCGCTCGCGAAGGAGCGCGGCGTGCAGTTCCTTCTTCCGGTGGACAGCGTCGCGGCCGACAAGTTCGACGCCGAGGCGAACACGCAGATCGTCGGCGAGGACGTGCCGGACGGCTGGATGGGCCTGGACATCGGCCCGAAGTCGATCGAGATCTTCTCGAACGCCGTGAAGGCGGCGAAGACCGTGGTCTGGAACGGCCCGATGGGCTGCTTTGAGATGGCGAAGTTCGCGGCCGGCACGTTCGGCGTCTGCGACGCGGTCGCGACGGTCAAGGCCAACGGCGGCGTCTCGATCATCGGCGGCGGCGACTCCGTCAGCGCCGTCAAGAAGTCCGGCCAGGCCGACAAGATGAGCCACATCTCCACCGGCGGCGGCGCCTCCCTTGAGTTCCTCGAGGGCAAGGAGCTTCCCGGCTGCGCCGCGCTTGACGACAAGTAGCCTTTTCCGAGACTATACCGAAACCAGGACGTCGTGAGCGGGATCCCGCGCACGGCGTTCTTCTTCTTTACGCCACGCGGAACAATGTCCCTCATGGCGTAGGGACGCCGCGGTCTACAACTGGTTTCCGGACATCCAGAGAGTTCCTACGGCGCGAGAACGGGCAGGATTTCGTCCTGGAGCTTCAGATCGAGGTCAAACAGGGCGTAGCCCTTGTAGCCGCGGCGACGGAGAACATCGATCTGGCGGAGGACCTCGGCGGGGGAGAGGTCGCATTCGGCGGCGGTGACCCCGACGCCCGAGACGATGCGGCTGCGGATAGAAGACCGGCACTTCTGGGCGTCAAGGATTTTCTCGAAGCCGTCGCCGGACGCGTAGTTCATGGGCAGCGCCCAGTCGATGTAATCGTTGGCAAGCCACGAGAGCCAGTCCTGGCCGACGTTCTCGCGCGCCCGCTCCGCATGGCCGTAGACGGCGGCGGTGAGCAGCAGCTTCGGGAAGTCGGCGCGAAGCCGGGTCCGAAGCGTCTTGACCGTGCCCCCGATGGCGTAGCGCCGGTAGGCCATGTAGTCCTTGTGGAGGGGACCTTTTTCCAGGACATCGGCCGGCCACGCCGTCGCCGTCTTCTTCATGGCGGTTTCGAAGCGGGCGCGTTCGGCGGCCGTTGGCTTCTCGAAGGTCGTCCCGTAGCGGATGTAGTCGAGGTGGATGCCATCGACGGCGTAGGCGCGGGCCAGATGGAGCGCCGTGTCGAGAATTCGGGCGCTGTTCGCCGAAAGACGCGGGTTGAGCGTGGGGATGGGCTTGCCGTCGGACCCGACCAGAAGGCGCCCGGCCGCGTGGAGGTCGGCGATTTCCTTGGCCGTCGGGTTCATCAGCCCGTAGGCGGAAATCCATGCGTGGATGCGGAGCCCGTGCTTGTGTGCCGCGACCACAGCCGCGGCGAGCTGGTCGCCGTGGGCCTTGCGGAGCGGCGACGGCGCAAGGCCCGGGACGGTGGCATGCGTCCAGGTCGGGGTCGCGACCAGCAGGAAGAGGTCGGTGACGCCGGCCTTCCGGAGCTGCGCGCAGGTGTCGTCCCAGTGGCCGGGGGAGAATCCGTAGCCGATCTGGTCCCAGACGGCGTGTACGCTCCCCTTCCACGGCTTTTGCGCGCAGGCGCGGAGGAAGTCCATCTTGGCCTGCAGCGCCAGCAGCTTCTGGGTCTCGGTGGCAAGCAGGCCGTCGGCGTGGGCCTTGTCGGCGGCGGCAAGGAGGATGCGGCTCTCGGCAAGCGCGCTGTCGAAGGCGACGCGGCGGGAGGAGTCCGGCGACGGGGGACGGCGCAGGAACCGTTCCGCGTCGAGGCGCTTTCGGAGCGTTGTCGCCGACTCGCGCCAGACTGCGGGGGCGCATTCGCCCATGAGCGAGAGCAAAAGGCGCCGGCGGGCGGACGGGAGCGCGCTGCCGGAAAGAGGCGCGGTGAGGCAGAACCCCTTGTCGGCGGACAGCACGGCGGCGTAGGGCGTTGCCGTGCCGTCGGGCTTCGTCCAGCGGGCGCGGACGGCGGCGGCGCCCTTCCCCTTGCGCGGAACGCATTCCGTGATGGCCGAGATGGTCATGGGAAGGGTTTCCGGTGCGAAGAGCGGACGCTTGCCCTCGAAGCGGAGACCCGTCCAGGTGGCGAGGCCCGGGGAAGGCAGGAATCCCTTCGGCTCCACGCCGACGCGGGCGTTGATGTCCGCGGAGAGGCAGTTGACCGCGATGATCTTGCCGCCGCGCGCAAGGAAGGCGTCCACGGCGGAAAGGGTGCCCTTCGACGGGGCGTTGACGCCGAGAATCCACGCGACGGCGCACGGGGAGGCCAGCGCGGAGGCAGCCTGGGTGTCCGGTACCTCGCAGACGGCGACGCCGCACTCGTCGATCCAGCGTGCAAGATAGCGGGAAAGGGTCTGGTTGTAGCGGCTGTCCGCCTCGGTGCGGCCTTCGGTGCCGTGGAGCACCGCGACGGTGCGTGGGGTGGGGGCGGCAAGACAGGCCAGCGGCAGAAGGAGAATCAGGGCTGCGTAGGAGGCACGGGGCATGGCGGGCGTTCCCGGAGGCGAAGGCGGTTGGAGAGGGTTTCGTCCAGCGAGCGGTCTTCGCGAAGAAGCCGCTGCAGGTGGAAGACGGCGGGCACGAGGACCAGCCCCGCCACGGCCAGGGCGACGAGGACCTCGACAAGGGTGAAGGCGTGGCGGCGGTCCGGCGGCATCATGAGGGCTCCTCCTTGCTGGCGAGGAGGTGTCGGACGGCGTCCGCCGCGAGCGCGAGGCCGGCGGCGCCGGGCACGAAGGCGACGCTGCCCGGCGTGGGACGCTTGGCTGTGGTCAGCTCGTCCACATCGTGAATCTCCGGGACCGGGACGGGCGTCTCTGTGGAGTAGACGACGCGCAGGTGCTCGATGCCGACCTTCCGGAGCTTCTTGCGCATGTTCCGGCAGAGCGGGCACACGGAAGTCTCGGCGAGGTCGCCGCACCGGACGGCCGTGGGGTCGAGGCGGTTGCCCATACCCATGCAGCTCGTGACGGGCGTGCCGGCGGCGAACGCGCGCTGGACGATGTCGACCTTGGCGCGGACGGTGTCGATGGCGTCGAGGACGTAGTCGAACGCAGCAAAATCCAGTCGTTCCGCCTCTTCCGGGCGGTAGAACATGCGAACGGGCTCCACGGTGGTCTCCGGACAGATGTCGTGGATCCGGTCGCGGAAAACCTCCACCTTCGGACGGCCGAGCGTCGAATGGAGGGCGCCGAGCTGGCGGTTGAGGTTCGTGGGGCCGACGACGTCGTGGTCGACGAGCGTCAGGTGCCCAACGCCCGTGCGCGCGAGCGCCTCCGCCGCATACGAGCCGACGCCGCCGAGTCCGAACAGAAGGACGCGTGCGGAGGCGAGCCTGCGGACGGCGGGCTCGCCCAGGAGCAGGGCGGTGCGGGAGAAATCGGGGGACATGACTAATGATCAGTGCATAATGCACAATGCACAATGGGAAATCCACGGTGTGAAAGTTGCACTATACGGGACATGGGCACAGTATACAATGCGACATGCTCCATCCGCAATGCTTGGGATTCGGGGGGGAAATTCTCATTTTGAAAAAGGGGACTTGCTCTTGTATCGCTGAACCAACGGACTTCTCTGTATGCCCCCCTCCGAGAGGGGGGATGCCCCGCAGGGGCAGGGGGGAGTACTCCGTGCGGCACCCCAGTTACGGGCGTTTATCGGCGAGACGTTTCCTTTCTCTTTGATATTCGTTCTCGCGCAACCTGTTCGATTTGCCCAGCGACAGACGCGATGTCATTGTCTACGGCGTGTCCGCGAAATCGAAGAACTTTCAGTCCAAGCGATTCAAGAAACGCCGTCCGGCGATTGTCTGCCTCTTGGCCGTTTTCTGTGAAATGTCGCCACCCATCAATTTCCACAACAAGTTTGGCGCAATGGCAGTAAAAGTCCGCGATGTAATCCCCTATCGGCTTCTGTCGCTGGAAGCGGAAGGGAAGCTTCCGAAGCCAGCCGTACCAGAGGCGTCGCTCCTGGTCAGTCATGTCATGACGGAGTTCGCGGGCATGGGGGACGAGATTGGCCTGGTAATGGTGAAAGTCTGGATGGGCGGATGACATGACACGAAGAATAGCAGAGGCTGGCGTCCTTCGCAACCCAACGGCACGAGGTTGCAGATGCAGCGATGCACGGAGTACTCCCCCCGGCGCTTTGCGCCACCCCCCTCTCGGAGGGGGGCATAAATGGGTCAGCTAAAAAATATCGATTCACCTATTGAATCCGGATTCAGAGTATGCGATAATGGCCGCGAACAAGGGAACCCAGAAAGGAACTCGGCCATGAAGAAGACACACTCCAAGATAGCCATGTTCGGCACCGCCGCGGCCATTGCCGCGCTGCTTATCGGAACGGCCCCCAAGGCCTCCGCTCACGCCGGTGACTTCATCGCAGGCGTCATCGGACTGGCCGCGATCGCCACGGTCGCCGCCGCCCTTGAACCGCCTCCCCCCACCGTCGTCTACACAACACCGGCCCCGGTTGTCACCTATACGCAACCCGCACCGGTGTACACGCAACCCGCTACCACCGTGACCTACACGCAGCCCGCGCCGGTCGTCTACACCCAGCCCGCCACTACCGTGACCTATACGCAGCCCGCGCCGGTCGTCTACACGGCTCCGGCTCCGGTAATCTAC
>JAEEGL013460674.1_pt1 | contig 14328 bp, 7 predicted proteins | sample 9134231 | NCBI WGS metagenome assembly JAEEGL01 (sample SAMN16246548, study PRJNA631951) | gut metagenome | biome: gut microbiome; feature: rumen; material: fiber-attached | host: Bos | place: Iran: Karaj | collected 2018-10
GAAGAACTGCTGCCAGGCACCGTCGCGCAGCACGTCGTCGTGCTCGTCCTCAGAGATATACACGTCGATGGTGTTGTCGCGGTCGGCACGGCGGATGCCGGGGATAAAAGGCAGGCTGAGTACCTTCGGATGCTGGCGCAGCCACCAGATGTCGGCCTTCTGCCCAGCCAGGCGGGTGCAATGGATACGACTCTGCTGACCAGCACCGATGCCAATGGCCTGACCGTCCTTGACGTAGCACACCGAGTTGGACTGGGTGTACTTCAGCGTGATGAGGGCAATCATCAGGTCGCGGCGGGCCTCGTTGCTGAAGGTCTTATTCGCTGTGGGGATGTTCTCAAACAGGGCGGGATCGTCCAACCGTATCTCGTTGCGGCCCTGTTCGAAGGTGACGCCAAACACTTGCTTCGTCTCTACGGGAGCGGGCTTGTAGTCGGGGTCTATCTTGATGACGTTGTATGTACCCTTGCGCTTCTCCTTCAGGATTTCTAAGGCCTCGGGTGTATAGTCTGGGGCGATGACACCGTCGCTCACCTCGCGCTTGATTATCAGTGCCGTGGTCTTGTCGCAGGTGTCGCTCAAGGCGATGAAGTCGCCATACGATGACATACGGTCGGCACCACGTGCACGGGCGTAGGCACAGGCAATGGGACTCTCGTCCAGTCCGGGAATGTCGTTGACGAAATAGATATGCTTCAGCGTGTCGCTCAGGGGCAGGCCCACGGCTGCCCCGGCGGGCGATACGTGCTTGAACGACGCAGCGGCGGGCAGTCCCGTGGCCTGACGCAGTTCCTTGACCAACTGCCAGGAGTTCAGTGCATCCAGCAGATTGATATAGCCGGGACGGCCGTTAACAACTTCGATGGGCAGTTCTGAACCGTCGGCCATATATACTCGCGACGGTTTCTGGTTCGGATTACATCCGTATTTCAGGGCTAATTCTTTCATCCTTAATGATTAATTTCTATATATTAGCGCAGAGCGTAGCAATGATCGTTATATACGGCCTCGCGCACCTGTTGCAGACCGGCTTCATTGTTGGTTACGGTCATCTTTTCGCCTGTCTGTAGGGTAGCCTGAATGGTGCCGTCGGTATTAAAGCGGATAATCTCCTTAGTGATGCCGTTCTGGGTCATCGTCCAGGCATCGGTGTCGGGAATATGCTTAAACAATGTTACCTCGCCATTGGGAGCCTTTATCTCGTAGCCGTCCTTCAGCGTCTTCACGGTATAGTATCGGCCATCCTGACCTTTCACGGTTTTCGTGTCGAAACTAGCCATGGGGTTATCACCGCTCCAGAACTCAATAGTGTTGAGCACCAGGGCATCGACGAAAAGACAGATGCCACCCACGATGGGCTGGAGGATAAGGCCCACGATACCATTTACCAATTTGGTGTCGGTCATATTGCACTGCCACTTCTCGTACTTGTTGAAGAGAGTGAATGATCCAATACACGAACTACACAGGAAACTACCTGCAAGCAGCACACAGGCTGCACTTAAACTAATCTTTTTCATATCAAACTATAATTATTATAAGGTTTATTCGTTGGCAAAATTACACAATTTCCGTCAATTGACCTACAATTTGACGGAAAAATTTTCAATTAACTGACGTAAGAGGGGATTATGGGCCAGCATTCGTGCATTGCCCACCAGCAGCAACTGCTGGCGTGCACGTGTCATGGCAACATTAAGTTTACGGTCTACGGTCTGTCCTTCGTCGTCGGTAAAGGTGCTGGCGGTGAGGAAGTCCAACTGATAAAGCCGGCTAATGCCGAAGTCATAGATGATAACATTGCGCTGTGAGCCCTGATAGCGCTCCACGGTGTCGATGGTAACGTCGGGCACGGCCTCGCGGATGGCGGCTATCTGCTTGCGGTAGGTGACAATGATGCCAAGGGTACTCTGGGGGTCGAAGCGGTCGCCATAGAAACGGCGGATGCGCTGGGCGAGGGTGACGGTGAGAGGTTGGGGTTGAGAGTTAAGGGTTGAGAGTTGAGAGACTTTAGGTGAATCGAAGAAAGCCACGCGGCGGGTCTTCAGGATGTCGTCAAGGGCATCCTGCGCCGGCAGGGTGTAGTTGAGACTGGTTTCAAGTTGATGAGGCAGGGGCACGGTGGTGAGCCACGAGCCGTAGAAATGCTGGCCGGCAAACTGCGCCACGTCGGGATGCATGCGCCCCTGGTGACTCAGGGTGCCTATGAACTGAGTGCGGCCCTGCGTGCGCTCCCAGTTGTAAAGGCGCTGGAAGAGCGACTGGCGACAGTCGGTGAGGCCGATGGCTCGGAGTAACGGGTCATCCACGCGGGCTTCTCCGGGGTTCTGCTGTACCACGGCGGGCAGTTGCTTGTGGTCGCCAATGAGCAAGAAACGGTCTATCTCTTCACTGCTCAGCAAACCGATAAGACCGGGCTCCAGCACCTGCGATGCCTCGTCGACGATGGCGAGGGAGAAGTGACGGCCAGCCAGCAGGAACGGGCGGGCCAGCATCATCGAGGTGGTGCCTACTACGAGGCGATCGTCATCGTCAAGGCCGGCTTTGCTGAGCATGGCGCGGATCTCGTCGACGGCGCGGTTGGTGTAGGCCATGAGGAGGATATGACCCGACGGAAAACCGTCGGGCACTGCGGCTAAACCGTCGGGCACTGCGGCTTTTAGTTCTTCCTCTATGATGAAGCGCAGGGCCATGGAGGTCTTGCCGGTGCCGGGAGGACCGACAAGAAGGAAATAGTCGCGAGCCTGCTTGGCCTTCAGGATGATGTCGTCGTAATGGGGGTTATAGGCGCGGGAGAGCGTGAGGGTGGTGTCGGCCTCGGGTGGGCGCTGTCCTAAGAGCAGAGTTTTCTTTCGCGGCGTGGCCTGGATAAACTGATGCAGGCTGCGGATATTGCTGTTGATGCCCACGTCGCTGCCGCCATGCTCCACGGCCCAGAGGTTGAGAGTTGAGGGTTGAGAGGTGAGAGACTTTAGTTGAGAGTTGAGAGACTTTAGTTGAGAGGTGAGAGGTGAGGGGTGAGAGGTAAGGGGTGAGGGTTGAAAGATGTCAGGGTTCTGCTGACCGTCGTTCAGCAATATCGTGACCTCGCCGTTGCGGATGTCCTGCAACGTACCTTTATAGAGGATGCTCTTCCGTACATCCGGCTCGCCCTCGTACCGATAGAGGTACACCATGTCGCCGGGACGGAAGTTGAAGGGTAAGGGTTGAGAGTTAAGGGTTGAGGGTTGAGAGACTATAGTTGAGAGTTCTTGCTTGGGCAAGCGTCCCGTTGGGCCGAGCGGAGAGACCTCAGGTGTTGGGTGGGTGGTGGTAGGTGATGGTAAAGACAGGGTAATGAGGTTATAGCCACCGTCGGGATCGGTCTTTTCCTGGCCTTTGATGGTCAGCGGCATGATGATGTTGCCCTGCTCCTGCTTCTCGTTGAGGGGCATGAGCCAGAGGTCGCTGCTACAGCCGCCGGCATGGTGCAGGGTCTGCTCGCTGCTGCCCAACTTCTGAGCGCGCTGCTCACGATAGACAAAGGTCATCATGCGCTCGTAGTAGGCACGCTCGAGTGGGGTGAGAAGTGAGAAGAGGGACGTAAGACGCGAGATTTCCGGCAAGACGTAATGATGGAAGAAGCCGTCGCGCGCGATACCTTTATATATAATGTCGGCATTGAGCAGCGGCATGATACGCCCGAAGCCGTCGCGGGCTATCAGCAGTTCGGTAGCCACAATCTGGTTGCGCAACTTGATGGCCTCACGAAACAGCGTGCGATAGTAGTTGACGGTCAACAGACCTTTGTCGGGGGCATAGCGCGAATAGAGCAGACGGGTGTCTACCTGCATGTCGCTCTTGCCGAAATTATATCGCAGGATGCCGTAGTAGAGCAGCAACTGCACGTAATGGCTCTCTAACTGCAGGCCGTGGCTGTCGTGGCTCTGGTATTCTATCTTCTGGTTCTTGCCCGACTTCTGCTCCACTAAGAGGCTCATGTCGGATGTCATCAAGTCGACGCGACCCTGAAGTCCGAGGCGTTCGCAAACGAAGGAAGGCTCGAGGAGGGGGTAAGAGTTGAGGGTTAAGGGTTGAGAGTTGAGAGACTTTAGATGAGGGGTGAGAATCTTTACGGCTTCGCGGATGTTTTGCATCTGGACGGCGGCCATCTGCTCGAATTTCTCCTGGTCGAAATCGTCGCAGGCGGCGATGCGGTCGGCCTGCTCACGATAGGAGCGCTGTAATGACTGCTGTAGCGTGACGTCGGGATTATGGACGATGTCGTCGAGGGCCGTACCAGCGAAGTTACCCAAAAGCGTGGCCTGCGTGTTGGGCCTTGGCTTCAGGCGACTGACGGTATAGAGCAATGGGTGATGGCCGTAAGCCGTAAAACAGGCTGCCAGCGACGAGATGTCGAGCATGAAATCAGGCTCAACGATGATGAGGTGAGGGGTGAGGGGTGGGGGTTGAGAGTTTAGGGTTGAGAGTTGAGAGTTAAGAGTTGAGGGTTGAGAGACTTTAGGGGAGGATGATGGGTGGCAGTCTAAGAGGTTGAGTTGTATGCCTTCGCGCAGAATCTTTTTCAGGTAGGCGAAGTCACGGCCACCCTCGGTGTTGGCGTAGTCAACAAGGATTTCGCCGTCGGCGGTGTCGGCGGTAATGGTGGTATCATCAAACGAGCGCACAATGCAGCGCACATATCGGTAGGTGATGGGTGTTGGGTGATGGGTGTTAGGTTCCAGATTGACGGGCAGGCAATGGAGCAGCGCGCCCGGCACATCCTCATGGAACACCGCACTAATAAGCATTGTGACGGCACGCAGGTCGTACAGCCAGGTTTGCAAACTATCTTTCTCCCCTCCCCTCGCAGGGGAAGGGTTGGGGGTGGGGTCTTGTTGAGTATTGGGGGTGGGGTCTTGTTGAGTGTTGGGTGTTGGGTGGTAGGTGATGGATGAACGCCGGCGAGCCTGTTGTATAGCCCATTTTTGCTGAGGTTTCAAGCCGAAGTGCTTGCATACGAAGTCTACCTGGGAGAAGAGGTTGCCGAAGGTGCCGCCGTATGAGCGACAACCCTCTGCTGCCGCCAATGCCAACACTTCGTGCATCTGTCGCAGGTTGGCGGCAGTCGGTTCGCCTGTCGCCAGTTCCTGAATAATATCGTATAGTTCCTTCGCCTTCAATTTTTTAGTCTTTATATATACGCTTCACGCCATTAGAAAAACAAAATAAAACAAGAAAAAACAAGAAAAAACAAGAAAAAACAATTGTGGTTTTATTTTGTTTTATTTGGTTTTATTTTGTTTTTTATCAGGCCGCTTGCGGTAAATCTTTCATCATAACTTAACTTTTAACCTCTTCACGTACTCCCACAACTTACGGTAGAAGGGATGTTGCGTCATCGTCTGACGGTCGCCCAGGATAATGAGTTTCATACGTGCCCGGGTGATGGCCACGTTCATACGGCGCAGGTCGCGGAGGAAGCCTATCTGCCCTTCGTCGTTCGAGCGTACCAATGAAATCACGATGATGTCGCGCTCCTGACCCTGAAAGCCGTCAACGGTATTCACGCTGATGCGCATGCGATAGGGCTTGAAGAACTCCTTTTTCCTTATCTGCTGGCGCAGGTACTGCACCTGGGCACGGTAGGGCGAGATGATGCCTACGTCGAGGCGCTCGTCCAGGATGCGCTGCTTGCCAATAAGTTCGAAATAGGCCTGGAGGGAGAGCAGCGTGAGTTCGGCCTCGGCCTTGTTGAGATAAGAGCCACCAACAGACCCTCCCCCAGCCCCTCCCTGAGAGGGAGGGGAGTAGATAGTTTTGTATTCGCGTTCTTCTTTGCAGAGGTAACCACTCCCCTCCCCCTCAGGGAGGGGCTGGGGGAGGGTCTGCTGGGTTCCTGTGTCTATCCAAGTTATCGGCAGGTCAAGGTCGAGGATGCTGCGGTGCTGCACCTCGGGTGCTGCAATCATCTGGTTATGGTAGAACCAGCCGGAGGAGAAGCGCATGATGTCTTCGTGCATACGGTATTGCATGCGCAGCAGCGTCACCACCTCGGGCTTGGTGGTGGCAATATGCTCCATCAGCGTGCGCCCCAGCCCACCCTTCAGGGCCTCGTAGCACTTGACCGTAGGCGGCAACTGACAATGGTCACCAGCCAGGATGACGCGCCCGGCCCGGCGTATGGCAATCCAGCAGGCGGCTTCAAGGGCCTGGGCGGCCTCGTCGATAAAGAGCGTACCGAACTTCATGCCGTCGAGCAATCGGTTGGCCGAACCTACCAGCGTACAGGCTATGACGCGCGCCTCGCCGAAGAGTTCGGCATTGATGCGGATCTCCAGTTCGGTGGCGCGGCTCTTCAGACGGTCCATCTTCTGGTGATACCCGTCGGTGGCCCGACGGGAACGGTGGCTGCGCAACTCGCGGATGGCCTTGCGGATAGCCCACAGTTGGGGATAGTCGGGATGGGCCTCGAAGCGGCGCTCGTAGGTAAACGACAGCATCTTGTCATCAACACGCACGGGATTGCCTATGCGCAGCACGTTGAGGCCGCGATCTACGAGTTTCTCTGAGATCCAGTCGACGGCCATATTGCTCTGAGCGCACACCAGCACCTGACTCTCACGGCGCAGCGTCTCGTAGATAGCCTCTACGAGCGTGGTGGTCTTGCCCGTGCCCGGCGGTCCATGTACGATGGCAACGTCCTTGGCCCGCAGCACCTCATTGACGGCATGCTGCTGGGTGGGGTTCAGGTAAGAGAAGCCCATGTCGGGGAAGGAGAAGGTCTCGGGTTTCTGGCGGGAATAGAAGAGGTCGCGCAGATAGGCCAGTCGCCCTTTGGCGCGCATGGTGCGGTCGAGGGCATCGAACATGAGGCGGTAGGAGGTCTCGTCGAAAAAGAGTTGGATGCCCAACTGCTGGCCGTCGGAGACTTGTAAATCCCCGATGGGAAAACCGTCGGGCACAGCCACCACCATGCGTTCGCCGGCTCCCGACGTGCCGTCGCCTACCCGTAATTTTTCAACGAAACTAACGGAACAACCAGACCCAGCCCCTCCCTGCGAGGGAGGGATGTAGATAGTTTTGCCAGTCTGCTGGGTGTGAATCATAAAGAACTGCACCGGCTTTCCGAACTCGAAGTTATGGTCGATGTCATCGTCGCCCTGTCGGAACACCTCGACACAGAGTTGGTTCAGCGAGTTATAATATGTCTTGCCTATGCGCACAGGCAACCAGGCATCGCCGCGCTTCACCCTTCGCAGCATGCCGATGGCTTCGGTATGCTCCTGAAAGGCCTTTTTCTCTTCCTCGTATTCCATCTGCAGCAGCATGCGCTGACGTTGCAGGTGGAGTATGGGGTTGTTTTCGTTGAGGGGTTCGGTTGCCATTGATGCCGCTTTGCTTTACTTTTCCGTCCATAGCACCTGAACAAGCGTCTGGCCTACGGCCTTCAGCGTGCCGCGGTCAATATGGTCCATGTCGTCGTTGACGGTGTGCCACGTGGGACCGAAACTGCTCTCCCTGCATGCGGGATAATAAGGAATGATGTCGATGCAGGGAATCTCGGCTATCTCGTTCACGGGGCCGTGGTCATCGGTAATGGTGCCGCCTTCGTCCATGGGGAAATAACTGCTGAAACCGGCTATTGCGGCTGCCTTCCACACGCGCTTCACCACGGTTGGAGCATAATACAGCGAGTAGCCTTCCTGATAGAAGCGCGCTCCCTGGCCGCCCACCATGTCGAGCAGGATGCCGTAGCGAGGGTTGAGGGTTGAGGGTTGAGAGTTCTTGCTTAGGCAAGCGTCCCGTTGGGCCGAGCGGAGGGTTGAGAGTTGAGAGACTTTAGTTGAGAGACTATACTCTCTTGCCCAGTGCTGTGCGCCTAATGCCCACGATTCGGGCACATTGTCGCTGCCCCAGTCCTCGGCATCGAAGCATACGAAGTCTACGCCGACGGGCAGCAGACAGGTGTCGGCTTGCAGCAGTCGGGCTAATTCAAGCATCACGGCCACGCCGCTGGCACCGTCGTTGGCTGCCAACACGGGTTTGGTATGGTTGGCCTCGTCGGGGTCGTTGTCAGCCCAGGGCCGGCTGTCCCAGTGAGCACAGAGCATCACGCGCTCCGAGAGTGCCGGCTGGTAGCGGGCAATGATGTTGTTGCCCAGCAGGGGCGTGCCGTCGAAGCCCGTCAGCGTGGCCCGCTGTTCTGTGACCTGCATGCCAAACGACTGGAACTTTTCCACGATCCACTGTCCGCATTGCTCATGTGCCTCGCTGTTCATGGTACGCGGCCCGAAGTCGCATTGATGCTGGCAGAAAGCGTAGGCCGAGTCGGCCGAGAACTGTATGGCTACGGGCACCTCGTTATCCATTGTCTGTTTCTTTGTATTGCTGCAGGCCACCGTCAGTAACGTCATGGCCATCAGAAAAAATGTCTGTCTCATATCTGTTTTATTAAATTAATAAGCCAAACACCTTGTCAGGCATTTGGCATTTCCATGGTTGGACGACTCGGATTCGAACCGGGAATGACAGAACCAAAACCTGTAGTGTTACCATTACACCATCGTCCAAAAAAGGCGACCTCTTACGAAATCGCCTGCAAAGGTAGTGTTTTTTTGCGACACTACCAAATTTTTTGTTTGTTTTTTACTTCACCAACACTTTTCTCACGCTGCCGTCGGCCATGCGCACAATGTTCAGGCCCTTGCGCTCGGCTGACAGGCGGCGACCGTCGATAAAGAAGTGCGATACTTCAGCACCCTGGCTCACCGTAGTAGCAGCGATGCCCGCGGTCTTGCTGGTGAAGTAGCCGGGATTGCCTGCCACATCGGGATGAGCGTAGTAAATATTGGTGTGCAACTCATCGTAGGCCGTGCCGTTGCCACCCACCAGTTTGCTGCAGTTGGTAAAGATGTTGGCCATGTTATAACCTAATTCACCTTCACTGAAGGTCTTGCCCTCTGCCCAGTCGTGGTCGCAATAAATCTTAGTCAGGTTGCTGCAGTTCTGGAACATGTTAAACATACTGGTACTTTGCTCTGAGGTGAAATTGGTCAGGTCAACGGTCTCCAGATTGCTGCAACCACTGAACATACCATGGAAAGCCACCACTTTGGCGGTTTCGAAACTACTCAGGTCAAGGGTCTTCAGGCTCGAGCAGTTCATAAACATATTGATCATAAACGTCACATTGCCCGTATAGAATTTGCTCAGGTCGAGGCTCTCCAGGCTGCGGCAGTTCATAAACATGGCTGTCATCTCGCTGGTGGCTTTACTCGTGTCGAAGTGGCTCACGTCTATCTCCTTCAGTTTGCCACAGTCGGCAAACATACCCTTGAAATACGTGTTGCTTGAAGTGTTGAAGTGGCTCACGTCGAGGCTTTCCAGACTTGAACACTCGTTGAACATCCAGCCCATGTTTTCCACATTGCGTGTGTCGAAGTGGGTCACGTCGAGGGTCTTCAGGCTTCTGCACTGGTTGAACATCTGCTCCATAGATGTAACATTCTGAGTGTTGAAGTGGCTCACGTCGAGGCTCTCCAGGTTGCTACAGCCGTCGAACATCATCTTCATATTGTAGACATTCTGTGTGTCAAACTTGCTGATGTCGAGGCTCTGCAGATTCTCGTCCTTATAGAACATCAACTCCATACTAAACACCTTGCCCGTTTCGAAACTGCTCAGGTCGAGCGAACGGAGATTAGTACAGTGATTGAACATGGATTCCATGTTCATTACCTCGCGCGTGTCGAAATTGCTGAGAATGATTGACGTAGAACCGCATGAAGAGAACATGCCGCTCATGTTGTCTACCTTGCTGGTGTTGAAGTTGCTCAGGTCGAGCGTGGCAACACGCACGCCGCAGAACATAGAACTCATGTCGGTGACATTCTGCGTATTCAAGTGGCTTACATCGAGGCTGGTCAACGACTCGCAGCCTGCAAACATGCCGTTCATGTTGATTACGTTGCCGGTATCGAAGGAACTCAGGTCCAGGCTCTTCAATTTATAGCAACCGAACATCTCAGCCATATTTGTTACCTTGCTGGTGTTGAAATGGCTCAAGTCCAGGCTCTCCACGAGGGTAGAACAGAACATGCCGCTCATATCGGTTACATCGCTGGTGTTCAGGTATTCCAGGCCAACGATGCTTGTCACGTTTGAACCGGCAAACCAGCCTGACATCGAGGTGGGACGGCAGTGGGACATGGAGGGGTCGACAATCATCTTGGAAATGGGAGCACCTTCTTCGTTCTCATAGAGATAGTCTTCCCAGCCATAATGGTTGTAGTTCTGATAGAACCCTTTGGTAAACGACAAATCGAACACTTTACCCTGCCGGTTCAATTTCTGATCATCATAGTAGAAGGTGAGCGTGCCGTCGGCGGGCGAATACACGGTGTAGGCCTCGGACTGCAGAGCACTGGGATTCTTGTATTCAAAGCGGACAGTAACCTTGGGGCCGTAGCCTATGACATTGTCGCCAGGCTGCTCGATGAGTTGTCCGAACTGCTGCTTCGACATTATGTTGAAGACGTGAATCTGGAGCGTGCATTCCCATGTGGCGTATGCACCCTTACTAGGAATCCATTCGGTCATAATGTCCTCCAAATAGTCGGCAGCGGCAATGCATTTCGATGAATAGTTGCCGTTGTTCTTTATTTGATCGGCACCCATGCAGTTGCCGAAGGCACACGACTGAAACTCGCCGTTGGGCAGGGCATCGAGGGTTTCATACATGCTGACGGCGGCTTTCGCGCCCGACACGTTTTTCACATAGAGGGGCACAACCATCATGTCATCTTCGTTCAATACGTTGATAACAAGCGTAGTGCCGTTGGGTACCACGTTACCATCCTTGTCTACAAACTGGAAAGTCTGGTCAACCTGTGCAAAGGCCATGCACGATATGAGCATGCCTGCAATCATTGTGAAAATCCTTTTCATACGCTTCATTTTTTAGTTTTTTATTATTTGCATTTGTTTTTTCAGATTGGAAGTATTTTTATGCTATACAAAGTAAATTAAATTGCTGTGCAAAGTAAATTAGATTGCTGAGCAAAGTAAATTAGATTGCTATACAAAGTAAATTAGATTGCTGAGCTAAGTAAATTAGATTGCTGAGCCAGCAAGTTTTCTTCTCACTACTTGGAGCACGCCGCTGTCATTGTAGACGAACGCCACGATGGCGAGGTTCTCGGGTTTCCAGGCCGGTTTCAGCGTGGCGGTGTAGTGGAACTCGCGCGTGTCGGCCTTGCCGCTGACGCTCACCGGCTCGCCGAAGTCGCCGTTGACGGCAGCCCGCAGCACGTGGTTGTGTACATAGTCGGGAATCCTGATGCCCATACTGTCCTGCTCGGCCACGATGCTGTCTTCGGTAATCCATACCTGCAACTTGCCCGCAGCCGACTCGCCATCGCGCAGGCAGATGACCTTCACGTCGATGTTGGCCTTTGTGGTGGCCGGGGTTTCCGAGGCAGCCGGGTTTCCCGGGGATTCCGGGGTTTCCAGTACGGCCTTAATGCGCACGTCGATGGGCGTAGTGCTGCTGACGGCATACTGCACGGCGAAGGCCCATACGGTTTTGTCGAGCACCACGCCATCGCCACCGTCCATACGGTTGACGAGTCCGGCAGGCTTGTAACTCAGGCCCCAGTGGTTATAATAGGTGTTGCCCAGCGTGTTGCCCAGTCCCTCGGGCTCCATGATGCCCTGCTGCTGCGAATGGATGGCAACGGGTACTATCAGGCTGCCGAAGCCCTCGACGAAAGACTCTATGATCTTGGTAGCCTCCGGGCAGTTGGGGCAGTGCTGGCCCGTATGGTCTTCTATGAGCACCCTCATGGGCACGATGCTGTCGATGGGTGCATCGTATATCTCGTCGGCGGTCTTGGTGCTATCCTCGGGTACTGGCACGGGTGTTGCCGACTCTACGTATATGAGCCGCTCGTCCTCCGCAATATTGTCACAGGCAACGAGGGAAAGTATCAAGGTGAAAAGGTAAAAAGGTAAAAACTTACCCAACCTTTGTGCCTTTGTGTCTTTGTGTTCCATTATATTTATTCTAGAAGTTGTAGTTATACGACAGCATAAAGCCCTTCTGGGCAGGAATGACGCGGCATACACCGCCCGAGCAGTTGATGCCCTCGCGGGTGCGGCCATAGCCGGCCTGTATGCGGTGGGCACCGATGTTGTAGGTCAGCAGGGTCTGATAGTAGTGGTAGTGGGTGTTCTCGGCGTGCTGCGTGGGGTCGCTGTCGCCGCTGTTCCACATATCGCTGACAGTAATCATCCAGTGAGGAGCCAGCGACAGTTCGGCCAGCCCGTAGAGCCAGTCGCCCTCATCCTGCTTGGTATGCAGGTACTGCGCCTCTACGCGCAGCCGGGTCTTGGGCGAAATCTGATACATGCCGTCGGCCACGTAGATGTCGCTGTGTATCATGCCGCCGTGCATCTGTATCTGCAGTTGGTTATAGCGCTGGTTCATGTACATGAGGTTGAGTTTGAACGACTTCGACAGGCGGCGCGTCAACTGGATGTTCAGGTCCTGATAGTAGGTCTCGTCGCCCCATTTGAAGAAACTCGACGTCCAGCCGTCGGTGCCGGCCAGGTCGGTGCTGCCGCCCAGCGAGCGATGGTTGTTGCCGTCGGCAAATGTCCGGTCGATGGCACGCACGTAGGAGTAGTTCACCTTGATGTTCATGCCATACTTGCCGCCCAGCGGCGTCTTGCGCTTGAAGTTATAGCCCACCTCGGCCTGATAAGCCCATTCGCCGTCGGCCAACTGCGTGGCGTAGGGATAGAGGGCGGCCAGGGCGTAGGTGTGGTCGAGGGTAAAGGCGGGCAGGTGGTTGATGGTCGAGGCGTTGTGGGTGCTGTTCTCCGTGCGGCGGCTCACCGATGCCATGTTTTCCGAGCGCTTGGCTTGCAGCAGCACGCTCAGTCCGCTGTGCGAATAACTGGTGGAGAGCATGGCTGCCGTTCCCTTGCGGAAGATATAGCCGTTGGCATACGACGGGTCGTCGGTCTTTTGTGCATACTCAGCCAACAGGCTCCAGTCCTTGATGTTGAGGTTGGCCCGCACGTCCCATGAGTTGACATACTTCGGTGTGTTGAGGCGGTAGAAACTGCCGTCGCGCAGCAGGGAGATATTGTCGTCGGCCTTCTCGTATTTGTTCACCCATGAGCCGCCCAGCATCAGGCGCACGTCATGCTGCTGCATGGTGGGCAGCCATTCGTCGAGGTTCAGTTCCAGATCGGTGCCCGATACGCAGCCGGGATTGTAGTGCCAGTAGCGACGCTGACGACCCGACAAGGCCTTGAAGGTGACGCCCTTGAGGGGCTTGAGCACCAGCCGCCCGCCCATGAGCGAGTTGTCGATGCCCAGCGAGCGCTCCTCGTAGGTGCGCAGGATGAATCCCGAGCCAAACTGCTCGTAGATGGAGCCGGCGGTCAACTCTGCCGAGCAAGCCTCGCTGCTCAACTTACCCTTCACCCAGTAGTGGCGTATGCCCCAGCCCTCGAAGTCCTTCTCGAAGCCGGGCAGCGGGTGCTGTAGGTACTCGAAGCGCATGCCGGCATCCACGTACTTGCTCTGTGCATTGAGGTCAACGTAGGTGTTGGTCTTGGCCCAGTCGCCATCGGTGGTAGCACCTATGTCCTCGTCGCTCTGCGGTATAAGCACGTCGCTCTGTATGCTGCCGCTCAGCGTCAGTTTGTCCTGCTCCTGGGCTCCCGCCGCAAGCGGCAGCAGGCAGGCCAGGGCCAGCAAAAGCCTTTGAGCCTTCGTACCTGTTACACTGTGCGAAGCCCTTCGAGTCTTTGTGCCTTTGTGTTCAATTATCATTTTTGTAATCCATTTTCACTATAAATTGCATGCAAAGATACGGTTTTTCTTCAAAACTGCAAAAAAAGTGGGGCGTTTTTACACGCCCCACTCAATAATTGCGGACAAAAACGAGAATTTGTCCCTAAAAAGGCTTGTTTACTTCTTCACAACCCTCTTCTGTCCGTTGACAATGTTCACGCCACGACGGGTCTGCTGCAGTTGCTGGCCAGCCAGATTGTGGATGGTCTGCTTCTTGGCAGCATTGGCTGTAGCACTGCGCACGCCAGTAGTGATGTTACTGGGGTCACCCTCCTCGACGGCAATGAGCCAGCCGGACTTCACGTCGGTACTTGGGTTCATCCAGTAAGCCACGATGCAGTAGGCATCCTTCTGGGCCACGCTGTGCTTCAGCTTGATGTTGCCGTTCTCAGCACCCTCTTCGAGCCAGCCGCTGGGATCTTCGATGGTGACATCGTTGTAGCCCAGCCAGTTGCCGTTGACGAGCAGCTTGAACTCAA
>JAEEGL013717823.1_pt1 | contig 14328 bp, 10 predicted proteins | sample 9134231 | NCBI WGS metagenome assembly JAEEGL01 (sample SAMN16246548, study PRJNA631951) | gut metagenome | biome: gut microbiome; feature: rumen; material: fiber-attached | host: Bos | place: Iran: Karaj | collected 2018-10
AAAGCCAACAACGGCCAAGAGTTCCACAACAGCAACGACGACCCGACTGCCCTGTTCATCTTCAAGGTGACCACCGAGCAGAACCTCGGCGACGTGGCTTGGATGCGCGTCTACGGCGGCACCGTCGTGAAGAGCCAAGACCTCATCAACCCGCGTACGGGCAACAAGGAGCGTATCTCACAGCTGCTCGTCTTCCGCGGCAAGAACCGTGAAGAAATCGAGAAAGTCAACGCTGGTGATATCATCTGCACCATCAAGCTGAAGGACGGCCGCATCGGCGACTCGCTGGTCGACGCCAAGGCTGCCGAAGCCACCTTCCCCGAGATCCCGTTCCCGACCCCGATCTTCTCGATCGCCGTCAAGGCCGTCAACTCACAAGAAGACGAAAAGCTGGGCACCATCCTCAACGACATCCACAAGACCGACCCGACCGTCATCGCCGGCATGTCGCGTGAGCTGCGCCAGAACATCCTGCAATGCCAGGGCGAATATCACTTCAACACCCTGAAGTGGTACTTCGACAACGTCTATAAGATCGCCATCGAGACGGCTTCGCCGAAGATCCCGTATCGTGAGACCATCACCAAGAGCGCAAGCGCCAGCTACCGTCACAAGAAACAATCCGGTGGTAGCGGTCAGTTCGGTGAGGTGCACATGCAACTGGCTCCATACTTCGAGGGTTACACCGACCCGAGCGAACTGCAGGTGCGCGACAAGCAAGAGTACGAACTGCCTTGGGGCGGTAAGCTCATCTTCGCCAACTGCGTCGTCGGTGGTGCCATCGATGCCCGCTTCATGCCTGCCATCCTGAAGGGTGTCAACGAGCGCCTCGAGCAAGGCCCGCTGACCGGTTCTTATGCCCGCGACATCATCGTCTACATCTACGATGGTAAGATGCACCCGGTCGACTCCAACGAAATGGCCTTTAAGATCGCCGGTCGTATGGCCTTCAGCGCCGCCTTTAAGAACGCTGGCCCGAAAATCATGGAACCCATCTACGACCTCGACGTGCGCATGCCCGCCGACCTCATGGGTGCCGTCATGACCGACCTGCAAGGCCGTCGCGCCATCGTCATGGGTATGGACAGCGACCATAACTACCAGACCATCCACGCCAAGGTTCCGTTGGCCGAGATGGACCGCTATTCCACCTCACTGAGCTCGCTGACTTCGGGCCGTGGCACCTTCTCCATGAAGTATGCTGAATACCAGCAAGTGCCCACCGACGTTCAGAACCGCCTCCTCAAGGAGTACGAAGAGAGCCAGAAGGAAGAAGAATAAAAGAGTATTTTTTCATAAGTATTGCATTTTTTCCCCGCTGCGGTTGCCGTGGCGGGGTTTTTTTGTCTGATTTTGTTTACAAATTAATACGCTGTTAATGAAAAATACATACCTTTGCACCACTAACCCCTAAAAAACAACACTATGAGATTTCTAAAAATCGCTAAAAACATCGTTGAAACCATCGCGGAAAACGCCAAACCGCATAGCCAAACGACGCAACCATCACAGCCCTCTCAACAACCTCAACCCAAAGTGACGGAAGAAGAGAGGAACTGGACCGACGAACAATGGAGAGCCTATTTCAAGGAGATCCTGAACACCGAATTCCCACTCTATGACATCAAGGAGAATGTCGCCGTGACCGACCTCGTAGGCTTCGCCAACGACGAGTTCCAACTCTATGAGACCCGTCCCACCCAAGCCTATAAGGCCGAATGGGGACAACCCTATACCTTCCTCCTACAACAGGCAGGCATACCAAAAGGCGTAGTCATGCTCGGCAAAGGCCATAGCCACGACAGCAACGTGAAGTATCTGATTGCCCGCATGTATGCCAAGAAAATGGGCATCCCCTACATCAACTTCTACACGCAGATGCCCAACGAACGCGACTATGTCATCAGCCGCATCCGTAAATTCCTGTAACCATCAAGAATAGGAAAAAGGGGATGCAGCAGTGCTGCGCCTGCCGGAAGAGGCAGCCTTGCCACGAAAGGACGGTTTTGCAGGCAACCCGACAAGGTACCCTCTCGTGATCCGCAATTTTGCGGATTCAAAATCTTTCCCCTTTTTCCTTTCATTGCTTATTATACCATGAATTTGACACGAGACACGGGTTTTAATCCCCCCTGCCCCCTTAAAAAGGGGAGTTGCTCCGTGTCTCGTGTCTCTGTTATCACCCAACTGACCCAACAGGAGACCTGGGAAGAGTTTCTCGCCTACCGCCTCCAAAAAGGCCGCCTCAATTGGCATGAGTTCGACGAAGCTGATGCCTTCGTGGAACGGGAAGACTATCTCCCCTTGGCCACCAAAATCGCTCAAGGCGAAAGCCTAGGCATCCCAACAAAAAAAATGGTCAACAAAATGGGCTCAGGAAAGAAACGCGTGGTTTATAGCTTCGCAGCCGATGAGATGCTCGTCCTCAAACTTATCGCCTTTCTGCTCTATAAGTACGACGACCGCTTGGCTCCCAACTGCTACGCCTTTCGCCGTGGACTCAAGGCCCATGATGCCATCTTCAAACTCAACAAGGCCATACATGGTCAACAAATGTGGGCCTATAAACTCGACATCCACGACTATTTCAACTCCATCGACATCGACATACTGTTGCCCCTACTCAAGGAGATGCTCGCCGACGACCCTCCACTTTATGGATTCTTCGAACAGATGCTGACCAACCCGAATGTTTCTTTCAACAAGAACATTATAGAAGAACGCCATGGCGTGATGGCAGGCACACCCACCTCGCCATTCCTTGCCGATGTGTATCTAAACGAGGTGGACCATTATTTCAATGACGCCAACGTCATCTATGCCCGCTATTCCGACGATATCATCATGTTTGCGCCTGACTATGACACGCTCCAACAATACAAAGAGAAGATGTGCCATTTTTTGGCACAGTATCATTTGGAAGTCAACCCTGAAAAGGAAAAAGTATATTCGCCTGACGAAGCCTATGAGTTTTTGGGATTCAAATGCCATGGCCACGACATCGACATCTCGGAGGCGACCAAGCGTAAGATGAAAGGCAAGATCAAAAGGCAAGCCAATGCCCTGTTGCGTTGGAAAAACAAGAACGGCATGGAAGCCGAAAAGGCGATGAAAGCCTTAATCAATTACTTCAACCGCAAGTTCTTCGAGAGCGACGACCCAGAGAACCTCACTTGGTCACGGTGGTTCTTTCCCGTCATCAACCAAACGGAAGGCTTGAAGGAAATCGACCGTTACCTTCAGCAGTACATTCGTTTCCTGAGCACAGGAAGACACAACAAGACGAACTACAGGGTCGATTATGCCCAACTGAAAGCACTAGGGTATAAGAGTTTGGTTAATGAGTATTATAAGTTTAAAGAAATTGACCGTTTATGTCATTCCTATAAGGGCAAGTGCGATGGATAGGAATCTATAAACGGTCAATTTCTTATTACAAATTGCGTTCCCTCCATTGCTGGCTGAACGACTTGGAGGCAAACTCAGGCAGAGGTCGGGTGTCGCCCCATAACGGACCCAACAGGCGTTTCATCTCCAGCTTTTTGAAGAATATCGGGCCGTCCATCTTTTTGCGCGACTTGCAGTGCCACACCATGGTCTTCATTAAGGCATCAAAACGCGCATTGCCTTGCTTCTCGGTCGTGGCCAGATGTCGGTTCTCTATGATCAAGTCGTCCAAAGGAATCTTCACGGGACAGATGTCGACACACTTGCCACACAAGGCACAGGCGGCATTCAGATGGCTGTACTCCTCCATGCCCGCCATTAATGGTGTCATCACCACACCCATAGGGCCAATATGCTTGCTGCCATAGGAATAGCCACCGATGTTCTTATACACGGGACAAACACTCACACAGGCACCGCAGTGTATGCACGACATCACCTTGCGCTGCTTCTCATGCGAGAGCAACTCAGAGCGGTTGTTGTCCAACAGGATGACATACACCTGCTCGGGACCGTGACCCGTCGTGGCCGGACCAAAGGTGATGCTGCTGCAGGCCGCCATGCTCTGTCCGTGCGAATGCAACGAAAGCAAAGGCAACAACACGGCCAAATCATCCAAGGTAGGAATCACCTTGGCAATGTCCGCCACCACAATGTGAACCCTTGCCGAAGAAGTGGACTTCAAGATGTTGCCCTCGTTTTCGGTCAATACCACGCCACCCACATCGGAGAGCAGGAAGTTGGCACCTGTGATGCAAATAGGCACATCCTTCGACTCGACGGCCACCTCATGCCTCACGAAGTTGACCATCTGCTTGACAGTGCTGTCGGGCTTCAGTTTGAAAGAACCCGTGAGTATGGCGTTGTTCTCTTCCTTCGACAAGTGAATGGAAGGGGCAAGAGGATGATAAGGCTTCTGTTTTCCTTCATGAAGGATAAAACGTCCTATCTCTGTCTCCACCACACGGATGTTTTTCCGCTCCAGGAAACCGTTGAGTTCAATCTCATCGAGCACCATGGAGTTGGAACGCGTGATGGCATTGGCTTTTTCCTTGCGAATCAGGTCGAAAATCATGGTCAAGGCATCGTCGGCATTGCGGGCCCAAAGCACCTTGCCACCGTTTTCGACAAAATGCGTCTCAAAGTCGACCAGCAGCTTTTCCAATCCCAACAGCGACTTATTCCTCAATGTATAGGCACGCTGCTTCTCCAGGTCGAGGTTTCGGTAGTTTACCTTGCCCTTGGCAAAGCTGTTCTCAAAACAACCCGTGCTGTAGTTGATCTTCTGCCAATGCTCCTCGTCGAAAGCCTTCTCGCAGCCTTGTTGGAATAAGGTTATCGGATCACTCATCGTCATGGTTTTCATTAGGTTCAATCTTAGCAACTCTTCTCGTATGGCGACCGCCTTCAAAATCGGTATGAAGGAAAGCCTCTACCATCTCCCAAGCCAATTCATTGGGAATGAAACGACCTGGCAAGGCAAGGATGTTGGCATCGTTGTGCTGACGCGCCAATTTGGCCAGTTCCACGTTCCAACATAAGGCAGCCCGCACATTATGGTGATGGTTGGCCGTCATCTGCGCACCATTGCCACTTCCACAAAGAATGATACCCAAAGGATATTGACCCGTCTCAATGGCATTCGCCAAAGGATGAATTATATCGGGATAGTCGACACTCTCGGGACTGTAGGTGCCATAATCATCGACTTGATAACCGGCCTCTGTCAGTTTTTCAATCAAATATTGCTTCATTTCGAAGCCACCATGGTCGCTCGCTATGGGGATGATTTGTTCCATTTTTTCTGCTGTTGATAATTCGATTCGCAAAATTACATAATTTCGTCACGCGCCACCTTTCTATTCTACTATTTCTGAAAGACTTACCCGCTAACAAAACCTCAACAACTATAAACTAATAAATTGATTATCAATGTAATATTAAGTTATCAACACTATTTCTGTTGAAAACTTTTTCATTCTGGTCGACAAAAACAGGCATAAAATTAATCAACAATTTATCGACCCATTCAAACGAAAAAATCAACATCATTTCAAAAAAATGGGGTCGTTTTTATCCAATTTTTCATTTTTCAACGGATATACAAAAAAGCATAAATAAGGCTGAAAAATAAAACCTTATTAATTTCAGCCATGCCTACCTCAAATCAAAAATCATTAATCCAAGAACTATTTTGAAAAGTTTTCAACCAATTCACAAGCTTATCAACATCCGTATCATTCTTCAATTAATTTGAAATTTAAAAATTAAAAAATGAAATATTGATAATTGCCATGTTGAAAACTCCGGATGTTTTTTCAGTCGAATCAGACCAGAGGTATCGCTATTCCATGAAAAATACCTAATTTTGACCCGAATTTTGAACGGAAATGAAGCGGATAACAAGCATTATTTGGATGGTACTTTTAGGTTTGATTTTCGGTTGTGAGGCATACTCACAGACTGAATATCAGGCGTATACCTATCCTAATGGACAGATAGCCAGCGAAGGAACACTGCGCGACGGCAAGCCTGACGGACTTTGGAAGACTTACTATGAGAACGGTCAGCTGAAATCCATCGGCAAGCGCACTGATTTCCTGCTCGACAGCACCTGGGTGTTCTTCTCCGAGACGGGCGACACCACTTTGGTGGTCAACTACCGCAAAGACCTGAAAAACGGACCCCGCTTTACCTACGGTAAAGACGACATCTTAATGGAGCCCTATGTGAACGACGTCAAACAAGGCGAAGGCAAACGATACGACCGAAAGCGTCATCTCATGCAAACAATCTCCTATAAAAATGGTTTGGAAGAAGGCATCTCACCTGTGTTTGACACAACGGGACTGTTGCGCGAGATTGTCACCTACCGAAAGGGTTTCATCATGACGCGCGAAGCCTTGAACCGTTATGATCGCGAAGGCAAGAAACATGGTTACTGGAAGACTTTCTATGACGATTGGAGTTTGCACACCGAGTGTTATTATCGTCATGGCTTGCGCGATGGTTTCTACAAGGAATATGACGAAAAAGGCAACCTGAAGAAGATCACCAAATATGTAAACGATGTGGAACAGGTGCTCGAAGGCGACCAGAAGCCGCTCATCGTGAAACATGAATATTATCCCAACGGTAAGGTGAGGCGTGAGGCATCGTTTCGCGACGGCAAACGCGAAGGTGTGTGGCGTGAGTTTGACGAAGAAGGCAATGTGATCAACTCGCAGACCTATAAGAAAGGTGCCTTGGTGGGCGAGGGCATCGTTGACACCGATGGCAAGCGTCGTGGCGAATACAAGGAGTTCTATCCCGATAGCACCTTGCGTGCCGAAGGTCTTTTCATCGACGGCGAACGCTCGGGCGTGTGGAAGTTCTACTATCATAACGGACAGTTGCAGGAGATAGGAACCTACAAGGAAGGTCAGCCCGATGGCGCTTGGACATGGTATTACGACAACGGACAGAAACAGATCGAAGAACAGTTCTACAAGAGTTTGCCCAACGGCCCTTACAAGGAATACGACACCAAAGGCAATGTGATTGTGACAGGTACCTATTTCGATGGTATGAAAAACGGCAAATGGACCGAGCAAATCGGCGACATGCGCACCCAGGGCGAATACCGCAACGACAAGCAGGTGGGCGAGTGGGTGTCGTACTACGACAACGACAAGTTGGCCTTCAGAGGTTCATTCAATGCAGGTTATCCTGATGGCGAGCATTTCTTCTATTACGAAAACGGAAAACTGCGTGAAATCCAAAAATATGCCGTTGGCGTGAAGCATGGCGACTGGAAGAAATACCTCGATACGGGACAATTGTATTTCACCATCACTTACGACCATGGCAAAGAAGTGAAATATGACGGCGAGGCTTTGGAGGAAAGTGAAATTATTAAAGAATGAAAAAGATTTCCTATTTAAAAGCAGGCTCAAAAATAGCTATTGTAGCCCCGGCGCGAAAGGTCAAGCCTAACGAGATGTTGTTTGCCGTCAATTGGCTTGAAGAGCATGGTTTCGTTCCCGTTTATGACGACAGGTTGTATTCCATCGACCATATCTTTGCGGGTAGCGATGAGTTTCGTGCAGCTGTCATGCAAGAATACATGGATAACGATGACATCGATGCCATTTGGTTTGCCCGAGCTGGTTATGGATGCATCCGCATCATCGACAAACTCGACTTCAGCCATTTTCTTTCCCATCCGAAGTGGATCATAGGCTTCAGTGATGCGACGGTATTCCATGGCAAATTGAGTCGTTTGTGCTGTCCAAGCCTTCATGCTTCCATGCCGTTTTTCTTGGAGCACAAGACCCCAGAGGCCTTACAGTCGCTTTATGATGCCTTGACGGGCAGCACCCTATATTATGTATTTCCAACGCATCCGCTCAATCGTTTTGGTGAGGTTGAAGGCGAAATCGTTGGTGGCAATCTTTCCGTTATGTATGGCATGATGGGTTCTGATACCTTCCCTGAGACGGATGGGAAGATTCTCTTTATAGAAGAGGTGGACGAATACATCTATCATATCGACCGCATGATGCATGCCTTGAAACGAGCAGGCATACTATCGCATCTGAAGGCTCTCGTTGTGGGTGGTTTGACGCAAATTCACGACAACACCGATCCTTTCGGAAAGACCGTCGAAGAAGTGATTGCCGAAGCCGTCAGCGACTACGATTACCCCTTGTGTTTCGGTTTTCCTGCAGGGCATTTTTCCGACAATAGGGCTATGGTATTCGGCTTGGATTCTCGTCTTATAATAGGTCAAGAAAAAGTCGTATATTTGGAGCGTCTTTCGTTTTGAGAACAATGAAAAAGTGCTCGAATATCATAGGTATCGTTTTATTGCTGTTGTTATATCATTTTGCTTCTTGCAACAGCAAAACGCAGGTCCCTGAGCCTGAGGTTGCTGAGCAAAGTCGAAACGTCGAAGGGCCGTCACATGAACTGTCCGTCATCGACAGCATGATGTGGAAACAGCCGGATAGTGCGCTATCCATGCTGCAGGAGTTTGTGGTTAGTCCCGAGGCGGAAGCCCTTGATACCTTTGACGGACACTACTGCCAACTGCTGATTTCAGAGTTGCTATATAAAAATGACTGTGAGCAGACCAACCGAGAGGATTTGCTACAAGCCGTTTCCTATTTCGACAGCCTTGTGTGTCAGACTCCCCCTTCTAAGGGGGGCGGGGGGATTAAAAAAGACCTCGACCTCAACCCCAACCTCCCCTTCCTCTCCGCCCGCGCCCATTACATCAACGGCGTAGGCTACTACGAAAACGACAGTGTGGTATCTGCTTGCGAAGAGTATTTGAAAGCTTTAGAAATGATGGAGGAACACTTTGAGGAGCAAAAACTGGTAGGAAAAAAGGCTCAGTTTATGACCTATATCTATAACCGTCTTGGGGATATGTTTGAGAAACAATTGTTGGCCGAACCCGCCATCACGTGCTATAAACAAGCATTGTTTTACTGCCGACGGGAGCCAACTTCCATTTATGGAATACCAGTTTTATTATATAATTTGGGAATACAATATGACGTTGATAACCAAAAAGATAGTGCGGCATTCTATTATGATGAAGCATTGGAGAATATGCCTGATTTTGAAAATCTCCATTATAGAGACCTTATGGCGAATAAAACTATATTTGCCTATTATAACATGCACTATAGTTCGGATTCTGTCATAAAGAATTTAAAACACTTAGTTGCGCTTTCGGCAGATGAAGAGGAAAAAACAACTAGAATATTGACTCTCGGCAATATATTATTTGAAGATAAGCAGTATGATTCTTCACTGGTGTATTTAGAAACCATATTTGAACAACGAGAAGATAATAATACATCCAAACTCATGGCTGCGGAGAACTTGAGTAACATATATCAAATGAAAGGCGATTCCATAAAAGCCCAAAAATACGCTTCGTTTCTCGTTGGCTTTACGATGTCTGAAATTGAAAAGAAAACAGATGCTTCAAAGCTTAACGAAATGTTTAAAGACTACTTGTCAAAAAAACAGGCTGAAAAAACTCGGAAAAAGGCTTTAAAAAGAGCCTTGGAAGTTTTCATTCCCATAGTTGTTGCGGTTGCTTTACTAATCTTCATCGTTGCAAAACACAGAAGCAAGAAACTTCTGAAAGAGCAACAAGAGGAAGCAGACAAAGTGCTCGGAGAAACAGAGCAACAATATATAGAGGAATTGAGACGGAGACAGGCTGAAGCAGAAAAGACCTTGGAAGATAAAGAAAAACATCACCAACAGGAATTAGAAGCAAAAGAAGCCCAGGCAAGAAAAGAATTGGAAGAAAGAGATAAGCAGCACGCTAAAGTCCTTGAAGCCGAGCGACAAACCCATCGTATGGAACAAGCAGCTATATCCGGTCGGCTGAAACGAAGTAACCAAGAAGTTCGCGAACTGAAAGACCAAATCAAGCAATGGGATGATTTGGCTGCTAAAACCGAAGTTGCTGCTTCTTTCGAAGAAGAATCTATATGCCGTCTCATTATGGATCGGGTGAATGAAGGGCAGTTCAAATCGAAAATTGATTATATCATCTATAAGGATGCTGCTTTGGACAAGCAGCAGTTGTTGGACTTGCGCTTGGCCGCCGACCGCCATTTCGGGCAATTTACCGTACGCCTCAAAAAGGCTTATCCCGAACTAACTAATAGCGACCTTGACTATTGTTGCCTTTATCTGTTGGGACTAACCGATGCCGACATTGCTGCCTTGATGCAGCGTACCTACAATACGGTTTTTGAGCGCAATGGTAAAATACGTAAGATATTTGGCAGCGAGAATCCGCTTCCCATCACCTTGATGGGTATGGCCAAGGATTCTTCATTCATTTGATTAATAAGACGTTAGTCAAAAACCCTAACCAATCCTAACCATCATTTTCTTGCCAGGATTTTTGAGCTCCAGTACTTTTACATCGTGATTTTAAACCTAAATTACATACAAAATCATATAGCCATGAAAAAACTATTCATCTTAAGTTTGATCATCCTAGGTTCAGCCCTCTCAGCCTCATCGCAGGGCAACTATGTTTACCAACCCGATTCGGCCACAATCTATTTCGACACCATTACCAATCCGCAATGGTATTATGGTGGCGTTTGGAACTTCAAATGTTCATACGATACCGACGGACTACTGAAACACCTATTGGTTGATGTTGTCCACGGAGAGGAATGCCTCACACGTGACTACAAATATGAGTATGATGACAACCACAACATTGTTACTAGCCATTATGTAGGCTACGATTGTCAATCGTCTGGAATACAGTATAAGACGGAGAACGTGTTCCAACAGAACCTGATCAGGTCGCAAACGAAATATGTCTTCAGCCTACACAAGCGATGGTCGTTTGCCGATAGCACGACATACCAGTATGATGAGAGTAACAGGCTGGCGCTTACAGAATACTACAACGTCAGTCGTGTTCATACAAAGACTGTGCAATATGATTATGACGACCATGAAAGAATAGTAACCACCATCCAACTTAAAGACGACGGCGTTTGGGAACCCGTGAAACGGGTAACGCAAATCTACTCTGATTCTGACGATGTGCTGTCTTCACTGACAGAGGGTTTCCATGACGGCTATTTTGTAAACAGCGACAAGGTCACCTATTCTTATGACGGACAAAACCATTGTACAAGCGTGCTTACACAAAAATGGGAAAACGAGACGTGGGAAAACGTGAAGTGCGTGGAAAACAGCTATGATGAGCAAGGATGTCTGATTGTAGCGAAGTTGATGAAATGGCAAGAAGGTGCCTTTGTCGATGCCAATCGTGCTGTCTATGAGCTTAATGAGGTGGGCTATCCTGCCGTGGTCAGTTTCGAGAAGTGGAACGGTGACGAGTGGGTGGAAGGAACATGGGTTTCAGATTTTTCAGTATACTCTGAAGGTTATCTCAACAGGCAGAACAAAGAACTGTGCAACAGGGATGTCATACGTATAGAGATTCACTATGCCAACACACCCATGCCTGATTATGATGTAGACGAATACTCAATAGAACAGGGTTTCTGTACCGTTTACCCCAACCCCACAAACGGCATGGTTACCATCACTGGCCTCAATCTCCGCCAGGCAGAAGTCGTCAACACACTCGGGCAGCGCGTTGCAATAGTACATGGCGAAGGCAACCAGCTCTCAGTCGACATCAGCAATCTTCCCGCAGGGATCTACTTTGTCAACGTCACTGACGAGGAAGGACGGAAATGTGTGAAGAAGGTGGTAAAGGAATAGTGTTATTGTCATTGTTAAAAGCGGCGGTGGCAAGCGTTCTTACGCCTCTTTCGCAATCCGGTTCATTTCCTTCAAGATATGCTTTAGATTCTCTGGCTTGGTCAAATTAAGCCAATCGCAGAAGGTGATGCCCATATATTTTGCGGTCTTCTTCCAAATGCCCTTGTGGTCTTTCTTCAGCGAGAAGATGTAGGAATTGCTAGTACCGAGCAGCACCTCCTTCAAGGCGCAGACCTTATACACGATCTCGTTGAAGAGGCTCTCGCTCGTCACCCCGGTCTTGCACTCGATGACAAACAGCTTGTTGGCCTTGATGAAACACACATCCAACTCGTTGTTGTGCTTGATGACGCCATTGGAGATGTGCACGCCCATGGCGATGTCATCGGGCTTGAGCACCTCCTTGATGAGCGCATACACATATTCCTCAAACCATCCTCCTGTGAGGTATTCCATCTCGTAGCTTTGGAGAGAGTCGCTTTGCTCAGGCTTGAAACCGATGTAATTCAAGAACTTGCTGAGGGCAGGAATGGCAGTCATATTGTCCTTGGTGGGCTTTTCTGCGTCAGCGATGCGAAGGTAATTCCAATTGCGGTACCTCTCGCGTAAGGCAGTCATCACCTCATAGTCACCACGCCCCAACAAGCTCTGCGAAAACATGGTGAACAGATGCTGCGAGAATGACGTTTCCTTCACCTGTTTGCGTGGCTCATCAACATCGCTCTGCAGCCCGTATAGCCCGAAATACTCCTTCAGCGTCATCCTGTGCTTGATGGGGAAGACCTCATCGTCGTCGTCGTAGATGCTGTGGTCGAAGATGGTCTTCACGATCTGGTTTTCACGCGTCTGAGTATAGAAAAACAGGGTGTTGAACTCCTCAAACACATGCTGCACCGAGAGGGTCATGTAACGGTTGCCTCCCGCCAGATTCAGGTAATACTGGGTCTCGCTATCCAACTCGTTTTTGATGTTACGGCAGATGTGCTCATAGAGGAAGTTCTCTTGAAAACGCTTTACGATGATGCGCTGCACATGGTTTTCGTCCACTTCCAGCTGTTGGGTGAGGAGTTGGATGCAGTCAGCTTCCTCTTCGGGAGAGATGAACAGCAATCCGTCGCCTTCTTCATAGAATTCCTTGGTGAAAAGGTAAGCCGGCAACGGGTTGCTTTTGTCGATGATATTGACGATGGTTTTTGACATAGCCTAATTATTCAACAACGATTTTATGTGTTATTCCGTTTAAAATGATGAGATACAAACCACGCGGTAGTTCAACCGTTTCCTTGCCATCGATTTGCTTGGTGAAGACGACTTGACCAAGTGTGTTTGTGATGGTTACTTTTCCTTTGCCTTCCACCAAGAATGGGCCTTGTGTAGGATTCGGCCAAACTTCGAAAGCGGTGTTTTCCAACTCTTCAATGGCATCATCGGTGGAAAAAGGAATATAGTTGACCAACCCCAAGCTTGGGTCGTCGTTCTGATGGGTGATGTGATCTTCAATTTCTTGCTCATCAATCGTTCCCCAATAGTTGCCGATAGCCATGATGTCGTTGGGGGTATTGTTGTAGATGTCGTAATATTGGTAGTTCGCCCCATAATTGATGACGTGGCCGTTGTCGTATATCAAGTTGTTACCCCAATCGTCTTCGGTTCCAAGGTCGACATCGGCGGCATTGATAACAGTAACACCCCAATGATTTTTGGTGATGATATTATTGCGGATATATGCCTTGTTATTCTCGTCCATGCCGTAGATGCTGATACCGCTTCCTCCGTTCATGGGATTGGTTCCGAGTTTGTTTTGGTCAAACGTGTTTCCAATGATGGTTGAACTAAGGTGATAGCCTTGTTGGTTGTAGCCATAACGGTTGTTGTTGATGTTATTGTTTTTCAACAGGATTTTGGTGTCGCCTGTCCCCATAAGGTCGGAAATGCTGATGCCGCCTGCCATTTCGTCTCCTGCGTGGATAGTGCAGTTCACGATGCGGATGCTGTCTTGTGAACCTGGTCCAAGGTTGATATGCGGGTTGTTACTCATACTCACATTCCAAAAGAATAAGCAGTCGGTAATTTGCGGCGAGGTTTGCCCATTGGCAGGCGAACTGATGGCCGAACCATTGTTATTGTCAAATTCGCAACTCGTGAACACGGGGTCGCAGTTCATGCAATTGACAGCGGCACTTTGTTGTTCACAACGGAAATTCTGGAAATGGCAGTCTGTAAAAACAGCTTCGCTTTCAATAATTTGGATGCCGTCCAATTCTGTAATATTGCATCTTCTGAACACGCACGGGCCTGTGGCATCCTCCAAACGAATACGACCGCCTACACCTGAATTGCCAGAAAAAGCCAACCAATAATAGGTATCTGTGTTAATGGCTTCAATCGAGCCTTTGATTGTCAGGGTGACGTTGTTGTTAAAGTACAAGGAATGGTTGACATCAAGTATGTCGTTGGCTGAAATGGTGATGTCGTTTTCGATTCTATACTGCTGGTTGCCATCAATCCACATGACGCAGCCGTTGCTCACTTCCACAAGGTCTTCTATGGTGTAAGTTGTTCCATTTCCGGGACTCACCCATTGAGCGTTCAGCATCGACCAAAGGCCGA
>JAEEGL014806437.1_pt1 | contig 14328 bp, 2 predicted proteins | sample 9134231 | NCBI WGS metagenome assembly JAEEGL01 (sample SAMN16246548, study PRJNA631951) | gut metagenome | biome: gut microbiome; feature: rumen; material: fiber-attached | host: Bos | place: Iran: Karaj | collected 2018-10
CATACCTTTGAATAAACTTATGTCATTAATACTTGTTTGCTTAAAATATCCTACATTTGTAGTATTTTTCCCGCTATCAGATACCAGACTTTGAATTGCTTCTTCTGTTTTGTATTTCAAGCGATTAAAAGCATCTGCTGCCTGTTCTGATGAAGCAACATATAAATCGTCTACGGCACTTTGAGAAATATATCTATTATTGCCTAATCGATCCTTAATTGCTTGAACTATTTTTTCTGTCTTTTCTTTACGATATGGATCTTTTTTATATGTTTTTGGACTATATAATTTTGCTGCCATAACAGAACTTCCGTATCCATTGCTGCTATTGGCAGTTCCAAATGTATTTAATCCAAATCTGGAAAAGAATAAGTCGTTTTCTATATAATCAATTAATTGTTCACCGGCAACTTTATTTTTCTGTGCAGCATCGGTTAAATAAGCATATTTAGAAAAGAATTTCTTTTCCAAAGCATCTGTTCCAAAGTCTTGGTCTATCTGACTTGCTACAGCTTGTAGTGATTCTTCTGTCCAAAGTGCGGAATATAATCCGCCAATTTCTCTATCGGTTAGTTTAAGAGTTTTTAGAGAATTGGCATCGTCATTTACAATACCAAGTGTACCCATTGTGGCTTTGATTTTCCCGTTCTGGAAATTACGATATGTTCCTAGAAAGTCTTCTAATGCTGTCACATTTTTTATTCCGTCTTGTATTGCTTTATAATTTAATCTTGTTGGAATATTAGGTATAATCAGAGATTCTATATTTCCTGTTTTTGGTAAAAAGTCTGCTAATTTAACAAGATGTCCAGATTCATCTACAATAGCTCCGAATGTATCAAGTTTTTCAATTGCTTCACGCAAAAAAGCAGTAGGACCAAACTTTTGGTTTCGTTCCATTAAATCCTCTCTAATAAATTGTACTGTACCATTAAGAAGATTTAATGCATTTCCATGCTTTGCTGCTGGCATTAGGCTTTCTGTAAATATATATGCATTATCTGTAACTAGAGATAATGGTTTATTAATAGAGTTACGATAAGCTCCCATGAGTTCACTAAATATTGTTTTTGCTGTGCTTCGATCTATATCTGTAAGTGTACCTACAGTAGCATTAGTTCCAAATAAGCCAGCATCAATCATATGCCGATATAGAGAATTTAATATAGCATCTGATTCACCATCCTTTAATCGTCCGAATAATGGATGAGTAAAATCTAAATGTTGTATTGCAGAATATGTTGGTCTGGATAAAGCTACGGAACCTCTGAAATTTAAACCGGAAGATTTTTGAACTATATCCCAAGCTTTATCATTCAAGATATTATATAATAATGTTTCTCCAGCAATAGCATTGTTTCTTACTGCCCTTTGTGCTTCTGGCGCACTTAATTTTTGTAATTCGGAAATAATATCATCTTCATGGAATAAGTTTCCAAGAAATGCAGTTGTTGTAGCACCTACACCTTTTTCAAATTCAACGAACCATTTATAATGTCCCTGTTCTTCAAAACTGCGGTTAATAAGAGCACGTTTAAATATGCTATCAGCATATCCTTCGAATTCTGTTTGTGTCATTCCAGACACTTTTTTACCAGTCTTCTTTTCTACGGCTTTCATAACAGCTTCTGCAGACATGGGAACATTGCCTTCTTTTGTTACGTATTCCATCGTAGCATAAGAAGGGCCGGAAGATACAAAACTTGCTGATTCAGAAGAGCCAAATTCGGCAATGAAATTTGCAAAACTTTCGTCATATTTTGTTGTATATCCCTGTCCATAGGAGAATATACCATTTTCAAATTTAAATCCGGTCTTTTCAAGAAACTTTTCTGTTTCTTTTGCATTTCTGAATCTTGGCTTTCTTCCGTTTAAAGTAACAACACGCGAACCCCAGACTGGCATATTTAATTGATCTAACAGGTAACCATTTGCCAATGCACCGCCTTCTGTAATATTCATTCGTTTACCTACAATACGAGCTGCACGCTCATAGTACATTCCTGTAACTTTTTCCATATCATAGGAACCAAGTGTTTGAATATTGCTATTTACGGCTATATTGGTTTTCAAATTATTTATTTGCCTTAATATTTCTTCCTTTATGTAAGGATTGGTTTCGACCATTGGCACCTGTATTGCATTTGTAGTTTTATACAAACCTTCTTCAGCATATATAGCAAGATTTTGTTCTGCTTTACTCATGACTCCTGGAGCCATAACGATATTAGAACCAGACCACAAATTCTGTTCAGCATTGAATGCCACAGTATTTGTAATAAACTTGCCTACCTGTTTACCTGGCTGATTATAATTTTCAGCACCGACTATATGCCCGGCAATACCTATTGGAAGACCATTTGATTTTTCATATGCACTAACTTGCAAAGATATTTTTGGCTTGTTATTTAACATGCCATTTTCTATATAGAATGGAGAATTGCTGTTAATAAACAGGCCCATTATTCCTTCTTTTTGCGCAAATTGAATAACTTCCTCTTCTGATTTCTTGTTCTCCAGGATATCTTGTACCATAGATTTTAGGGCATCGATACGCTCTAACTGAAGAGGATCATCTTTAAAATAGTTTTCCCACTCTGGAAGTCGTTCTTGTAATTTTTTAGCGTAAAATAATGGAGACATATCGGCAGTCATCAAAGCTGCCATATTAGATTCTGCACTGGTAGAAGCAAGATCCAGTCTACCTAAGTTTTTGCGTATTTTAGACAGGTATCCTTTTTCTATTGCCTGTCTTGGATCCATACCTTCTTGTATATTTTGTAAGATACGTTTATATGCTTCACTTTTATCGTTTTTGTATACACCAGTAAGTCTGTTTGCATAACCAAGCGAAGATTGGAATTCTAATGCAAAAGCGTTGCTATCACTGAAATTGATAATGCCACGTGCTTTATGCATTGCACCACTTGGGCCGAATCTGAACATGGCCGATCCAGCTCCGTTTGTTTCGATATGAATTAAATCGCTAGAGATATCTTCCCATTTAGCATTGCCCCATCTTACCATGACTCGATTACCTGGCATAGTTGTAATCTGGCCTCCACTATCATGAACAAGATTAACTAGGGTTTTATTTACACTATCTAAAGCTTCTAAATCCAGTCTCATACGCTCTGCTAATACGAAACGTTGATCTGCCATATAATTTTTATATATATCAGATCCTTCTTTTTTCATTTCGTCTATTCTTGCAGAGTTTGGAACCAGAGCTTTTCTTAAACTTTCAGTCAAACTTGTTGGTGAAACTGTAACGCCACTGCCATTTTTTTCATATTGAACGACCAAATTATTGGCCATCCCAGTAAACATATTTAATTGTTCATCAGTCAAGTCATATGCTTTAGTTAAGACAGAAGACAATACTGGTTCAAAATCTGTTGCTCTAGATCCTTGCCAGTAATTTCGCTTTCTGACGGTTTTGAACATATCTATTACATCTTGCATAAGATCATAGGCATTACGTTCATCTGATGAATTTCTTCTATCCGTCAGCATACGTGTTATAACATCTTTTACTTTTATAGTTTCTTCTTCGTTATTTGCATTAACTTTAAAGTATTTTTGAACGATGCTATCTTTTTTCTTAAGCTTATATTTTGAAGCTTCCGGACTTTCTGCTATGGCTCTAATCGTATCCAATACTGTTGCACGAGTAATTGCTTTAGATTCCCTACTAGCTTTTGGGATCTTATTCATGCTTAAGATACGATTAATTGTTGAACTAGTATCTTCTAAATCAAGTTGTAAGAATCTATCACTAATATCTTCATCGTCAAATGGAGTACCAATACTAAATTTTTTTAGATAATGCTCCATGTTAATGAAAAATTTATTTTGCTGATTTTCCAAACGATATTGGATCATAGCAGCTCTTTCTGCATCATCTATTTGTGCCATATCTTTATTCTTCATCACGAATTTGGTCATACGTTTCATGATTAAAGAATAAAGATCACTATTCTTATCTGGAGAATATTTTCTATGTGCACTGATTGCTTTTCTTGTAATCCGATCGAACTGTTCTAATAAAGAGCCTTGTTCCATAACTCTTGCTGCTTCTGCAGTGTTTCTAAGCCATGCAGCATTAAATTCGCCGTCCATAACATATGAACCAACGAATTTTTTAGCATCTTTAAGAGACATACCAGTTAACTGACTGAGCTCTCTGTATGCATCTTTATCTTTTGTTACAGCTGCTTTTGTTATGGCACTAATTAATTGTTTATTCTTTTCTCGTACAGGCGTCGTTCCATCGTTTAATAATTTTTGGTATTCAAATATATGATCCATGGTTGTTGGCGTATACTTTGTCAGAGAACGTTCTGCATTATCTTTGAGTCTCATCTCTGCCATTTTAGTATATGCATTATCCATAGCATTTTCTGCTAATTCAGTATCTACAAATGGTTTCTGCTCAGAAGTAAAAAGTTTACCACGCTTCATAGAACCTGTTGCGCCTTGAGATAAATTGTGCGGTAGTTTTCTACCATAATCTGTCATGACAATGTTATTCTTTTTATTTCTATAGGCAACAACACCGAAATTGTTAAAGAATTCTTCTTCTGAATTTGCATTAGGAACAAATATATGGATATCGCGCATATAATCTTCATAATCAGGCATATCTTCGTATGGTTTATGAAGACGCATTTGTAAGTGCAAAATATTCTGACCGGCGAAAGCTCTGTTTCCAGCAATACGTGGATCTTGAATAACGTCTGGATCGATTACTTCAGAAGAAACAATGTCATATAGGCCGTTTTGATTCCACAAGCTACGTACATATTGATTTTGTGTAAAATGTTTATTTTGCGCGACATTATACATAGTACCGTCAGAATAATAAACATTTCCATTCGCATATTGCACATAACCAAAAATATCATTATTAAACGCTAAAGCGCCTGGACTTCCAGTTGTCTTTGCATGGACAATCATCCCGTCTACAGTTTTGTATTGCAAATTCTTTGGGAAGAATGATTCTGTTTCAAAATTAATATCTGTTTTGTTTCTTCTTATTGCTTCATCAAAGAGTCTTAATGGAGAATTCTGGTCATCTGTTATTTTAGATAAAATCTTAGCATCGCCGGCTGCAAAGTGGGCTATAAGATCGGATAGATTTTGCTGTTCTGCCCATGTTTCCTGTTTCATAAAGTGTTTAACTTCTTCTTCACGAGGATGCCCTTTAAACATTTCAAGAATAAAATCTCTTACTGTTTGGTTTGATACCTGTCTTGATATGGCATCCGGATCATACACTTTTGGAAACAGTTCTTCTATTGGAAGTGCAGAAGATACTTTTCTTGCATCTCTGTAAAGCTCAAGATTCTTTTTATTTTTAAATATAGTCTGGCCAATAATTGGCAAGTCAAATCGTTCTGCATTTTTACCTTCAATAAAGCTTACTTCATTAGATGCCATGTAAGCAAGATTTTTAATAAATCTTTCTTCCATGCGATTATATCCTTGCGCAGCATTATATTGATGTTTGCCTAAATCATAAAGAATATCTTTGCCTTTTTCCCAGTTTTCAAAATTAAAGTATTCGGATTCTGATTTATTAGTTAAATTGCGAACATAAGCTGTCCATTTATTGCTCTTACTATATTCTATCTTTGTCCCCTCATCACCCAAGCGGGTAACGAATTGCGCAACTAATCGCTCTTCTTTATTGAGCGATTGGCCTGTTCTTATTTTTTCTCCGACGGCATCCATTAATTTTCTAAGTTCTTTACTTTCTGGAAGCTTGTCATCAATACCAATAAGACCAGAACTTAATAGCTTGTCTTTAGATTTTTGTCCGATGTCTAAAATATCTTTATTTGTAAATGTTGCTCCACCAGCTGTACTATAAGCTACGCCGAATTCCATGATTCTAGAATATACTTTACCTGTAACCGGATCTGTTAATGTTAACGTTTCAGTATCAAATGCTGCCTTAATCATAGGTCTTAGATTCGCTCTGAACGCCATTTCCTTATTGACATTGGCAATATGTCGTTCTGCTGTATATTTTCTAATATGATTAGCATGAATTACGGATGCATTTTTTACAGAATCGCGTAAACAATCCATAGCCGTATGTGTTTTACTTACAAACGGCTTAACATGATTCGGATATGCAACATATATTAAATCTTGCACATGATCGTCTAAATACTGGTTTTCAGTCAATATTTTTGCTTTAGACATATCTGTGTGCATCGGATATAGCGAAGAAGCATTTTCAATTGTATATATCATTTCTTGGCTTTGTTTTAAGCTTAAATAATTTTGTGCAACTGGTGTCATAGTTTATATAAAATCCTCGCTTAAAAGATGCGACGAATAAAATGATTTACTTCGTCACTTATTTTATAAGGGACAATTCTTGCTACATTAGCAATTACTTGTATTTTTGAATCCGGCTGCGGTTCTATTGATATTGTATCGGCATCAATTCCTGTTCCGGAAATTGCCATTTGTAATTTCATTCTTGTCCATATTGTACTGTTTTGTGAATTACTGTATTCGATATTCGGTGCATTCTGTACTTCTGGTGTTCTGTATTGAGATGCGTAGATACCCATATCAGAGAACTTCATACCTTGGTTGTATATTACCTTAGCTTCTACGTTAGCAAGGTCCACGTTAGGACGCCAACCTGACCATGTTGGTGCCGGTAATGTATGATGTTCAAAGTAATCCTCATTACTCTCCATATCTTTTACTGGCATCTTCCAAATAGTCCGTAATGCTCGTGCTAACATGGGCGAAACAGTTCGTAAGATTTCTTTGCGTTTATCTGGATCTTTTTCTTTCATAAACTCAATAAAATAGTCTCGCTCTGTTTTTGGCAATGCACGGACAATGTCTTCCATCACAGCATGTTTGCTTAAACCATAGATGGTAGCATCTGCTGCATTTTTATACATGATAGCAGTTTTTGTCCATTCACCACCGCGCATACCCATTTTTGAACTTGTTTCTTTAAGTTTTTGATTTATTAAATTTCTGGCGGCTACCGATTCTTCGTCATATTTACCACGTAAATCTTTTAACTGTTCACGCAGCTTTTCTTTCATTTCAAAACGTTCTTCACGTTCTCTTTCCTGTGCTCTGATGATTCTGCGAATATTTACGCCTTCTTCAGACTCAGCTTTATCTGCTGCCTGTTCATATAAACCCATATACTTAATATAGGTTAAACGATCAAAATATTCTTGCATATCCCAGCGTTGTCTTGTTTCATCTGGAATATAAGTATTGGCATTATCATCAGCATCTATATTTTTTTGAGTAAAATCGGTAAACTTTTTAACAAGTCCCCAAAATGTACTATTCTCCGCCTTTTCTCTGGAAACAAAAGAGTCTACATTACTTAATGAAGATAATAATTTTATGTTTCCAAGCCATCTGGCAGCGCCTATAAAAGCACCAATTCCAGCTGCTTTTACTCTGGCTTTTTCATCTACCATCTCGGCAATTTTCCAACCGAGTCTACTGGTAGCCATAGTAGAAATTAATAGATTATTAGGATTTGCTGCAGCAGCCCAACCTAGAGCTACCATACTACCTAACGGACGAATTTTATGTGTAACTGTACTTAAGCTGGCACTTCCGCCCATCATAAGGGTATGACCAATTATTCTGCCAGCTAATTGCCCACGATTAAATATTCTGGTAGCCCAGTCTAATGCATATTTATGTCGTCTTAAAAACTCAATTTTGTCACTTGTCACTTTTAAAGCGATATTTTTGATACCATATTTTTCCGCGAGCTGCGGAATATAATTTGTAGCATTTCCATAATCCTGTATATTGTTATTCAGAATTTCCATTCCTATACCGATACTCATCATAAATGGATCGGAAGCAAATTTTTGGAAGTTTGGCTTTATATACGTGCTCCACGGTCGTGACCAATCTTGGTAAGATACACCGTACACATAATCATCTTTATATGATTCTAATGGAGTTTCTGTCTTAAACCAACGTGAATGAAATACTGGAACATCAAAATGCCCAAGTGCTTCTGTAACCGTATTAAATGCATTGACTATCATGCCATGATTTATCATATAGCTTGATGCTGATGTATCGCCTTTACGTTTTCTTGCTTCATCATTCTTCAGCATCTCTTCTGCCACATTTACTCCATTAGCAATGATACCGGCATTGATAGAATTATATTTATCATTGTTGCGCGCATAATATATATTTTCGTCGGTAGCTATAGAAACTTTCTGACCAACGTAAATATATTTACCAAGCATTTCTTCCGTAGTTTCTCCATTAGGACCAGCTTTAATTGAAACTCCGGATAATTTATAATATTGGTCTGACCCATCTATTTTAAAACGGCCATTTCTGGATATTTCAGATATTGTAGCTTCTTTCCAGTCTAATCCACGACCAATATATTTATAATCGTAGAAATCATGACCTTTCGTTTGTTCTGCAACGCGTGCTTTTATTTCTTGAATTTCTTTTTTTAATTCAGGATCTTGAACTGTAGCTCCAGCAACTTTTTTCCAGAACTTATATTCTGGAGAATATGGGGCCACATCGGCTAAAATTTTAAATCGGTCAAAAGCACCGTATCTACCATAAATATCTGGATGTAACTGATTTAATGATTCATATCCTCTTCCTGGGAGACGTGCTTCTCCCTTTGGAATGCTGGCAAATGGATCTCCGAATCGCATACGTTCTGGTAACCAGTCTGGCATATCATTCATTAATGGATTAACCATAGCCTGACGCTGATAGTTTGGAATGAAACGACGGATAATTTCCATCCGATCAGAGCCTGGCATATCCATGCCGCCAACTGACCAATCCCAGAATTGACGACTAAAACTTTCCATGTTTTGTGATGTTGCAATACGCTTCTGGTTATTTTCACCATAACCAAAAGCTACAGAAGCGAGATAGCCATATAGACCTGTTATATTTCTGGTTGCAACCGTCATTTCGTGGACGTAGTCGTTTCCCTTTCCTTGTGTCATTAAGTCTGAGATAACTTCTGAATCAGCTAACATGTCGTCAATGGTACTTGATTCATATTGCATTTTATTTTCATAGAAAAGGCCTTGGTCTTTACGGAGAGCACCACGTTGTTTGATGCTCATATTCATGCCTTTTATAACGCTGAAAACACCATTTTGTTTTAATGAGCTGACTAATTGAGAAGCAAACGGATTCCCTTTTCCAGCTGATAATACAAGTCTATCTGAAACAGTAAGCATATCTGTGTTAACGGCTTGTCCTGTAAATAGCTTTCCTTCTTCTGTTTTTGGTATTCCGTTTGGACCATATCCTATTCCAGTACCACTATATCCGCCAGAAGGAGTGTATATTCCATCTCCGCCGAAACTGCTTTCATAACCGGACAATGTTTCAAATTCTTCACTACTAATACCAGATCCATATGAACCATATTCTGTTGATGTGGTTAGAGTATCTCCTTTAGTTCCGACTATCCTTGTAGATGGGGTTGGCGCATTAAATGCTGTAAATAGCATAGAACGTAACTTGCCATTTTGAAGATAAATAATATTATCTTCTTTCTGAGACATAGAACGACGTTTTATATCTTCATTAATATGTGCAATTAATGCTCTGACATCTACACCATCTTCATTTAATCTATCACGATACATTTGCTTTTTTGGTTTAATAAATGTATCAAATATTGGATTTAATGCAACACCCCATGGTGTATTTTCAGCAAAAGTAGAGCCTGTTATTGGATATGGACGATCTTCTTTATGCATCTTTTCAAGATAATATGGATCAAGAAGATAGAACAGCGGAGATAATGGATTTGTAGGAGTTGGCATCAATGAATGAGACCACTTTTTCCACATGGAGCCCTTATACATAGATTCCATGAAATAGTTAGAACGCATCATACGAAGTGTATTCGGTTCCCAATAAGCAATTTTATTGCCACGGAATTCATTGGAAGAACCAAACCACCAGAAACGATTTTTACGAATAGGTGTATAACCACGTTCATAATAATCTTTTTGTTCCTCATAGGTATTCCAGCCATTAGATTCGCCGCCTGTCATACCTCCCCAATATTGTACAAATGAATTATCAGTTGCCATTGATTTTAGATATGGATCTAATCCAATGGCGCCAGTTAATTTTTTAACTCCTAAATAGGTATTAGCTAAACCAGATAGTCCGGCTTCTGCAATGCCAGTACCTGTGACAGCCCTGGTAAAATCGTCTGTCCAATCCAATGCATTATATATTAATGCGCCTGGTAATACACGACGCAATACAAGATTGGCCATGATATCGGCTGCTGATTTTTTGTGTTCTTGTTTTAGTCCAAGATTAATACCAATTTCATATCCAAATTTTCTGAACGTTTGATTTAACTGCTCATCAACACGATTCATCATATGATATGGAATATGTGATATCGTACTGTAAGCATCAAATCGATCGCCACCAGATATGAATTGTGTAATTGGTTTTAATAGCTCATTTAAGGCTCCTGTGGCATGTTTAAAATGTGGTCCATCTGTTCCAAAAAGCCAATCTACAGAAATATCAGGAGCATTACTACTTTTATTCCAATAATATTTATTTGCATTTTTAATGAGATCTAGAGCTTTTCTGGCCTGTGATTTAAGACCATAAGCTTTATGCACATAATGATAATCTTCAAATGAGTGGAATATATCGGTATTGGGAGAAACCCGGGTTGCTTCTCCTTTAAAATTATATAGATTATTTACACTCTCAAATGCATCTAGAATAAATTTGGAATCACGTGTTTTTTTCTTTTTAGTAAGCTTGTCGAACTCTTTCATGAAGAGCACGGCTGTTTCAACGTCTGTTTGTCCTTGAACATTATGACCTATGTTATGTTCAAACAGGGCATATCCAGCTAAATTTAAAGTGTCACGTTTTCGTTTTCCGTGCATAGCAGAACCAACCATTTTTTCGATAGCAGTAATGCCGGAATTATGGTATCCTTCTGTGCCCATTCGAATAAATAGTTCTTTAGTAAGTTCTTTTCTTGCATTCTCTTGAAAATTTTCTACAACATAAGCTGTAGCATCTGTTAATTTTGCTTGATCAGCATGGACCATACCCTGACGTACAGTACGTTGTGGATTTTTCCAATAATCAGAGATCAAACGTAGCAATCTTGGATTTTTATATGATTGTGCAGTTTGAAGTGTACCTGGCATACCCAAGAATCTGTATAATTCTTGATTGCCGCCAGGTTTTGTTATATTTTCTAAAAGATCCAGTATTTCATCTATTTTTGTATCTTGTACAGAATTTCTAAAACTGGATTTTTTATACCATTGATTAAAAGCCTTATAAGTATCTGCATCTAAAGCATCTGCACTGGTATATCTGTCCATTGTATGTAGCAAACGTCCAATACGATTAACACCGCGCATTCCACCGTATGTTTCTGCTTTAAATTCGTTACTTATTGCTGTTCTATATTTTTTATCTAGCCCAAGAATTCTTGTAAAAGTATCTAAATTGTTGCCATAGAGCTCTGTAGGCTTCTTTATTGTAAAATTAATTCCATCAATAATGTCTGGTTCTACACTTTTCCCAGACACTTCGGTTATTGCTCTAAAAATTTCTGCCTGACTTCCGATGCGGCTTGATTGCAATGTGTAGTCACGTAAAGATTCAATCTCTACTAAATCATTGCCATCAAACATATAGGATCGGCCACGTAAATTTATAATATCTGTTTCCGTACGTATAGCAGAAAGACCCTCTGGCTCAGCATAACCAAGAAACTTACCTGATTGATCTATAATCTCTTTTTGATATAACCTATCTGGATGTAGCTCTGCTTCTACAGCCTTTGCTAACACGGGGTCCATGGTTCCGGCAGCAAAAAATTTTCTTGATGGTACGTTTTCACGAATATTAATATCATTTAATCGGAAGATACGTCCAGGCATTGTATTGCCAAGACCTTCCATAAAGTTTTTTCGTAAGTCATCAAGTGGCTTAGTGCTGTATATATGACCATCTTGAACTCGTATACCATCTAACTCATACTGATCAAAAAAAGCTTGCTCTGTTTTATTAAGACTATTTCTGTACTTACGAAACTCTTCGAATATATTAGCAAGATCTGTCGGACTTGATGTGCTTTCTGTGTCTCTTAGCATAATTGGCCAAGCATGATCTTTATCAAAGAAAGCTAATGCTTCTTGATCTCCCTGATCTGCGCGTTCTATTAGTTCGCCAATTTTTGCCTTGCGACCCATTACATTATCAACAAGGTTAGAAAACCAATCTTTTTCTTCTTGTTGTTGTTTAGTAATGTCCTCCCAATTAGTTAATTTTTCTACAATTTTTTGGTAAAATGTTTCCTGATCCACTCCGTGAGATGATACTATTCCTCCAAAATCTACAGAACCATCTGACAGAAATCCTCTTACTTCTCTTCTGTTAAAGACCCATGGTACTGCGCTTGAAGTATTTTGCTGATTTAGTTGCAACTCTTCATGAATAGCTTTAGCGAAGTTTAAGGCAATGTTATATTCTTCTTCTGTATTAGTAGATGCAGAAAGATAGGATTTTACATCAGAAAAATCTAGGCCAACATTTGACTTAGCCATTCTTTCTCCAATACGTCCCACAGTAGCATATAACTGTTCAGTTAAAGCGAAATCCGGTTGATTTGCCATAGCAAAATCTTGCAAGTCACTTAATGTGTCTCTTGCAATTTGCTTTCTATGTGAAGTTAATAAATCGTTGCGTATATGGTCTCTACTAACTCCGGATAACGTTGTTCTAATAGATTGATATAAATCATTAATTGATCCACGTTCATTTGGATTAATATCGCTTAATCTATATTTCATACCGGTTTCTACTTCGGCCATAGTTCTGCTAAAATTATCCCGTATGGTTCTTTCCATTGTTTTAAAAGAATTTACCGGATTTTCTAAAAAGTTTCTAGCTAAAGAGTTTCGATATGAATCCATATAAGCTGCAGCATTAGTTATTTTTTGGGCGCCACCATTACGAAGAAAAAGCGCTGCTCCAGCTCCTACAGCTAAAGCAGCGCCCGCAACTTCTACGTAATCTTCCCAAGTACGCTCTCGCGTATCTTCACGTAGTTGATCCATGTATTATACCTTTTTTGCATTAAATGCCGGGACTTCTGAACGTCTTAATTTTCTCCATTGGCTTGGCGTACGCAAAGCCGGAGCTGTTGTATCTATATCTGGCTGATTTGTTAGTCCCTCTGTGCCAGTTAAGCCGTCATCATGTTCCCAGTCTATTGTCGGGAATTTTGCTTTCAATTCTTGTAACTTCTCAGGAGTTAATTGAGTATTACCCTGTTTTACCTTAGGTTTGCCATTATGGTCTACCGGAGATTGAGAAGCTGTTGACTGCATCTCATCTATATCTAATTCAGAAGTCTCCGGCATTTTTTCATCTGGTGCTCCATAATAACTGGCATTAGGATCTTTCTGTGCAATTGGAACACCACGTAGATTATGCAAAATCCATTCTGCACGTGCATAATATTTGCATGTTGTTTCAATATCCCAGTTCTCTACGGAATCCATTTCTAATTCTGGAAATGCTTCCATAATAACACAGGTCATTTGATTATCAAGATCATACATGTCCTGGCGAAAATAGTTTAAAACCTTTTCTCTTCGTTCTTTGGATAAATATGAATTCTTAATGATCTGATCAGCTAATGTTGTTGGTAATCCGGCTTCGTCACAGTTCTCAAAATCATAATCTTCCGGATATAAAACACATAATTGGCAAAGAATTTCTTCTTTGGAAATATCGTCCCACTTATCACTTAAATAAAGATTTTTATACTCACGACGGCCAACAGGACGATATATAAAAACTTGATTATCAACTTGATAAGTATATAACGAGTGATAATTTTGTTGTAATCGTAATAAAATTTGCCCAATGTCTACTTCTTGAGCTTCTGCATTGATAAGTTTCATACTGTTACTTCTTCAGCTGTTTCTTTAATGGAAAAACCAGAATTAGCAAAAATGTCGTCAGAAATTAGCGTAGCAAGTCCAGCCTGATTTTCTAAAATATCTTCTGTTTCTTCTCTGGGAGGAAACAAAATACAAGTTTTACATACAGCTTCTTCACGTTCCCAAATACGTTCGTCACGATCAGTTACAGACTGATATTGTGTCATTAACTGTCTATATTCGCTACGCCGTATACGACGCCAAATAATAATTGTACCATCAGTTAGCGTAGTTTTAAAAAGCTTCTTATATTCTTGTTTCCATTGTTTTAAATTTTCAATATTAGGCTCTGCCA
>JAEEGL010928623.1_pt1 | contig 14327 bp, 14 predicted proteins | sample 9134231 | NCBI WGS metagenome assembly JAEEGL01 (sample SAMN16246548, study PRJNA631951) | gut metagenome | biome: gut microbiome; feature: rumen; material: fiber-attached | host: Bos | place: Iran: Karaj | collected 2018-10
GTAGCTGTTCTTGAGCTCCTCGCCGCGCGCGCCCATGGCGCCCACATACGCGTTCGTCCACATATGGCTTTCGTCGAGATCGCGGTTTTCGGACAGGAAGATCTTGCGCTCGGCGGAATAGTTGACGCCGCAGAAGATGTCTAGAACGCCGTCCGCTTTCAGTCCTTTTTCCCGGATGCGTCCGATCAGCGCAAGGATCGCCTCGTCGCCTTCGTCCATCGGATCGATCTCGTACTTCGCTTCCTTTTTGAGCACGGCGGGGGAATCGTCCGGGATCGCCGTGGGCATCGGCGCAATGCCCTCCGGAAGCGCCGCGCGTTCCGCAGCAAGGCGCGTCTCCATTTCCTTCACGATCTCCGGGATCATCTCCTCGGAAAACGCGTTGATCGAATACTCCGCGCAGCCGGTCTCGTCGAACACGCGGATCACGTAACCGTCGCCGCCGTCCAGTCCGGACGCCGACAGCGAAATGCCGTTTTTCGACACCTTCCACGAACGGAAGCGTTCCGCTGTGGCGAGCACCGAGGCGTACGCGTACCGCTCGCGCAGCGCCGCGATCAGTTTTTGCAATGCGGGCTTTACCGCATCCAGCCGTTCAAACATAGTGTTCTCCTTTTCAATCGATTTTATAGAGCTGACGGTTGTCGAGCGCCCACTGCCGCTCGGAGAATCCGTCGGGGCTCACGCCGTCCAGCGCGGCGTCCATTTCGTACATCTTGCTGTCCAGAAGGTCGCAGATAGAAAGCACCTCCGCCTCCGGGAACATCGGAAGCCGCGGGCTGCCGAACTCCGGCTTGCCGTGGTGCGACAGGATCATGTGCTCCAGAAGCATCGCGGTCTTCGGCGCGATCATCGTGATCTCGGCGGCGGCGGCGATCATCGTCATGCCGACGTTGATGTGACCCAAGAGCTGTCCCTCGTTCGTGTATGCGCCGGCAATGCCGAGCGTGTCAGCGTCGAGCTCTTTGAGCTTTCCAATGTCGTGCAGGATCGCGCCCGCAAGGAGCAGGTCCTTATGGAGAGAGGGATAGAGCTCCGCGATCCGTTGCGCCAGGTGCAGCACGGAAACGGTGTGGTGCAGAAGCCCGCCGCGTGTGGCGTGGTGAAGCTTGACGCCCGCGGGAAAGATCAGAAGCTGCTCGCGGTTTTCGCGCAGAAGGTACTGCACGATACGCCGGAGGTCCTCGTCCTGAAAGCCCGCCGCGGTATTGTACAGCTCGTCGTACATCGCCTGCGGGTCGAACGGCGCGGTCGGAATGATGCCGCTCATGTCCACGTTATCGGCTTCGGTCGCCTTGCGGATCCGGTCGATCTTGAACTGTTCGGTGTCCTTCCAGATCTGTACCGTGCCGCGCACCTTGATAATGTCGTTTGCATCGTATTCGCCGTGCGTGATGCGCGAATAGTTCCAGAGCTTCGCCACGCATTCGCCCTCGGAATCCGCCAGTACCATGTCGAGATATTCCGTACCCTTCACGTCCGTGCGCACCGCCGCGCTCTTAACGAGGCAGAATCCCTCGGTCGTGCCGTATGCTTCCCTGATCAATCGCATTTTACCCATAGCCTGATCCTCCTGTTTCCATCAGTATAACAGACTTTTGCGGAAATTTCCACTATCCGTTGCACAAAAACGGACGAATATGGTATACTGAACCGTCGAAAGAACACGAAAGGGAATCTTATGGAACAGCAGCGGTATGAGATCATCGTTATCGGCGCGGGGCACGCGGGGCTGGAGGCAGCGCTTGCCTGTTCGCGCATGGGCCTGAAGACGCTGCTTTTGACGCTGAACCTCGACAGCATCGGCATGATGCCCTGCAACCCCGCGATCGGCGGCACCGGCAAGGGACACCTCGTGCGCGAGGTCGACGCCATGGGCGGCGAAATGGGACTTGCGGCGGACGACACGCTGATCCAGATGCGCATGCTGAACACCAGTAAGGGTCCCGCGGTCCACTCGCTTCGCGCGCAGATGGACAAGCGCCGCTATCACGAGCGCATGAAGCGCGCGCTGGAAACGCAGCAGAACCTGACGATCGTGCAGGGCGAGGTCACGGAGATTGTAACCGAAAACGGCCGCGTCTCCGGCGTAAAGACCGACGAGGGCTTTTCCTATGCCTGCCGCGCCGTCGTGCTGTGCTCCGGCGTATACTTAAAAAGCCGGATCCTGATCGGCGAATGGTCGCGTCTATCCGGTCCCTGCGGCATGATGCGCAGCGAAGGACTGTCCGACGCGCTCAAAAATCTCGGGATCCCGCTGCAGCGGTTCAAAACCGGCACGCCCGCAAGAGTGCGCAAAAGCTCTCTCGATCTTTCCGAGATGGAGATCCAGCGCGGCGACGAGCCGACGCCCGCGTTCTCGTTTCTGAACGGGCGGCTGCACATCGAGCAGGATCCCTGCTATCTGACCTATACGAACCAACAGACGCACGATATCATTTTAAGGAACCTCGACCGCTCGCCGATGTATGCGGGACGCATCCACGCGACCGGCACGCGCTACTGCCCGTAGATCGAGGACAAGATCGTGCGCTTTCCGGACCACGACCGGCATCAGATCTTCATCGAGCCGGAGGGACGCACGACCGAGGAGATGTACGTGCAGGGCATGAGCACCTCGCTGCCCGCCGACGTGCAGGTCGACATGCTGCACACCATGCCGGGGCTTACGCACTGCGAGGTGATGCGGCTCGGCTACGCGATCGAATACGACTGCCTCGTGCCGAACGTGCTGAACCTCTCGCTGATGGTCAGGGACGTCCCCGGTCTGTTCACCGCGGGTCAGGTGAACGGTTCGAGCGGCTATGAGGAGGCCGCCGCGCAGGGCTTTTACGCCGGCGTGAACGCCGCGCTGTACGTCAAGGGCGAGGAGCCGTTCTTCCTCGGCCGGAGCGACGCGTACACCGGCGTGCTCGTCGACGATCTCGCCACCAAGGGCACGCCCGAACCGTACCGCATGATGACGAGCCGGTGCGAATACCGCCTGCTGCTTCGGCAGGACAACGCCGATCTGCGGCTCACCGAACGCGCGCGCAGGCTGGGGCTCGTTTCCGACGAGCGCTATGCGGTCCTGCAGCGCAAGCGGGAGGGCATCGCAAGGGCGATGGAGCGGCTCGGCACGCACGTGCCGCCGGGCGACGCGCTGCGCGTGTATCTCGAATCGATCGGCGAGAGCGTTCCCGCCTCCGGTGCGAAGCTTTTCGACCTTCTGAAGCGTCCGAACGTGCGCTATACCGACCTTTTGCGGCTCTATGACTGTCTCGAACCGCTCGACCCCGCCGTCGAGGAGCAGATCGAGGTCACGGCGCATTACGACGGCTATATCGAAAAACAGTCGGAGCAGGTGCGGCGCTTCCGCGCGATGGAGGAGCTGCCGCTGCCGAAGGAACTGGACTACGCGAAGCTCGACGGGCTGCGGCTCGAAGCGCGGCAGAAGCTCAACGCGCAGCGCCCCGAAAACCTCGGACAGGCGTCGCGCATCTCCGGCGTCTCCCCCGCGGACGTCGGCGTGCTGCTGGTGTATCTGAAGAGAGGTCTTCCCCATGCGTGATTTGCTGAAACAAACGATCCCGAATCTCACGGACGAAGCATGCGACAAATTTGTCGCATACTATGATCTGCTGATCGAATGGAACGAAAAGATGAATCTGACCGCGATCACAGAGCCCGCGGAGGTTGTGAAAAAGCATTTTTACGACTCGCTGGCGGCGCTGCCCTTCCTGAAAGACGGCGCGAAGGTCGCAGACGTCGGCACGGGCGCGGGGTTTCCCGCGATCCCGCTGCTGATCATGAACCCGACGCTGAAGATCACGCTCGTCGATTCTCTGCAAAAGCGGCTCACGTTCCTGGAAGAAGTGCTGAAAACGCTGGATCTTCCGGCAGAGATCGTCCACGCGCGCGCGGAGGATTTCGGGCGCGATCCGAAATACCGCGGACGGTTCGACGCGACGGTCTCGCGCGCGGTCGCTTCGTTGCCGGTCCTTCTGGAGCTCACCGTGCCGCTTCTGAAGGTCGGCGGCAAGGCGTACTGCTACAAGGGCGACGTTTCGGAGGAGCTGAAAACCGCGAAGAACGCGCTGCATCTTCTGCACGGCTCGGCGGAAACGGTTCCGGTCGCGTCGGACTACGGCGCGCGCACGCTGGTTATCTGTACCAAAAACGCACCAACTCCGTCGACCTACCCGCGCAAAGCGGGGCTGCCGGCGAAGAAGCCGCTGTGACACGAAAGCGGCTTCCCCTTATGAAAGGAAAAACGCCTATGAAGCAGTACGTCGTCGACGCGTTTACCGACAAGCCGTTTTGCGGCAATCCCGCCGCGGTTCTCGTCATGGACCGGTGGATCCCGGATGAGACCATGCAGGCGATCGCGGCGGAGAACAACCTTGCCGAGACGGCGTTCGTCGTCAGGGAGGGCGAACGCTATCGCATCCGCTGGTTCACGCCGAGCATGGAGGAGGAGCTGTGCGGGCATGCGACGCTCGCGGCGTCGTTCGTGCTGCTGTCGTTTTACGAGCCGGAGGCGGACGGGATCCGCTATACGTCGTTGAGCGGCGATCTTTCGGTGAAGCGCAGAGGCGATCGGTTCGAGCTGGATTTCCCGACCTATGCGCTTACCGAGATCCCGGTGACCGACGCGATGGAAGCCGCGTTCGGCGCGCGTCCGGAAAAGGCGGTTTTAGGGCTCGATCTCAACTGCGTGTTTGAAAACGAAGACGTCGTGCGGAATCTTGCGCCCGATTACGCATTGCTGAAGCAGCTTCCCGGGCGCATCTGGAACGCGACGGCGCGGGGGCGGGACGCCGACTGCGTTTCGCGGAGCTTCACGCCGGAGACCGCGGTGCCGGAGGATCCGGTCTGCGGGTCGGCGCACTGCCAGATCGCGGATTACTGGGCAAAGACGCTCGGAAAGAAGGTCATCCGCGCGGTCCAGGCGTCGGCGCGCGGCGGCGAGCTCGAATGCGAACCGCTCGGAAACGGGCGCATCGCGCTGCGGGGCAAGGCGGTGCTCGTATCGACCGGAGAATGGAGGATCGGAGAAACGCTATGAATGATTGGATCCGCTCGCAGCAAGACCTCGTCGACAGGATCCGCGCGTACGGATTTCTGCCGTTTTTCGGGAATGAGATCCCGGGCTTCTCGATCGAGGAGCATACGCCGCGCGAGCTCTGGTACAACGGCTCGGTCGACGGGCGCGACGACTGGCCCGTTTGGGACTGGAAGGGACCGGTCATTCAGACCGGCACGTGCGCGTACGGCAAGTTTTTTCAGAAGAAGGCGGGCTACGTGAGCCTCGAATGGCTGCCCGATTTCTGCAACGCGCGGCGAAACGGCATGGACCTCGACGAAGCGTACGAGGCGGGCGGCGTGTTCTATAAGGACAAGGCGGTGTACGACGCCGTGCGCACGTTCGGCGCGATCCTGACGCCGCATCTCAAGTATCAGTGCAATTTCCGCAAAGGCGGCAGCACCGGCTTCGATTCGGTCGTGACGCGGCTGCAGATGCAGACGTATCTGTGCATCGCGGACTTTGCCTACCGCGTGGACCGGACCGGAAAGGAATACGGCTGGGGCGTCGCGCTGTACACCACGCCCGAGGCGCAGTTCGGCGAGCGCTTCCTCGAAGCGGCGTGCCGCCGCTCCCCCGACGAATCGCGCGAGCGCATTCTCGAACATCTTTCGGCGCTCCTCCCCCACGCGGGCGAAAAGCAGCTTCGAAAGATCATCGGGTAAGAAAAAAGCCTTCCCCTCGCGGGGAAGGCGGATCGGCAGCGGAACGCCGGGGTCGGCGTCGCCTGCGGCTGACAGCTTCTCCTCAAGGAGAAGCCTTTTTTATTTGGCGCCGGTATCGACGGCCGTCAGTTCCGGTAGAACAGAATGCCGATGCAGTTCGGCCCGCAGTGCGAGCTGACCGTGCAGCCCGCGCGGGTATGATGCACCTCCGCGAACGGCGCGTTTTTGAGGACCGCGTCCTTCACCGCGTTGAACACCTCGTCGTTGACGCCGGAGTCGGTGATGAAGATGCGCCTGAGGTTCAGCGAATCATGATCCGCGAGCTTGTCGTTCACGTAGCGCACGACGGCGCGCTCGAACGAGCAGCGGTATTTTTTGTCGACGCCCATGACGCCCGCGCGCACCTGGATCGACGGCTTGATGTTCAGAAGGTTCGCGCCGAACGCCAGCAGCGAATTGCAGCGGCCGCCGAGCGCGAGGTAGCGCAGCGTGTCCAGCACGAAGCTGACGTCGAGCTTTTCCTTGCGCTGTTCGACGATCTCGAAGATCTCCTCTGCGCTCTTTCCCTCGTCGCGCAGCTCGCACGCGTCGAGCACGAGGTGTCCGATGCCCGTCGACAGCGTGCGCGAATCGACGATGAACACGTTCTCGAAGCCCTCGGCGGCAAGGCGGGCGTTCTGGTAACAGCTCGACATGTCGGACGAGATCGTGAAGTGCACGACGCCGTCGTACCCCTCCTCCTTCGTCCGGTTGAAGAACGCGGCGTAATCGCCGACGTTGACCGCGGCGGTCTTCGGGATCTTCCTGGTCTGTTCGACGTAACGGAAAATATCCTCGCGCGTGACCTCGATCGAGTCCCTGAGGTCTTTGTCGCCGAGACGGATGTACAGCGGCGTGATCGCCACGCCGTACCGCTCGATGAGTTCGGGGCTCAGATCGCAGGTGCTGTCTGCGGAAATACGAATACGCATCAAAAAAACCTCCGTACTGCGATGTGAATCTAGGATGATCGTAGCACGGAGGTTTGTCAATGTCACTCTATTCGGCGGGGCTTGCCGTCCACGGAACGGAGAATGCGGCTCTACTGCGGGTAGAACCCGCGCGGTTACAGGGTAAGCCGTCCTTCCGTGAGCCGCTCGATGAGAAACGCGAGCGCCGCGCCGACGACGGACTGCAGCAGATTCCAGGGCAGATCCGCCCACGCAAACGCGCCCGCTGCGAACCGTTCGAACACGAAATAGCCCGCGGGAATGAGCAGCACCGAAAGAAACGCGAGATACCTGAGCCTGCCGGGCAGCCTGCGCCAGAGCAGCGCAAACGTCAGCGCCGCCGCCGCCTTGACGAGCAGCGTCACCGGCGTATACGCCGGATAGCCGTACAGGTCCGCCAGCGCCGAGCCGATCCCGGCGCACAGCGCGGCATAGCCCCACGGCAGCGTCATCGCGGCGAAGAAGACGCCGACGTCGCCGAAGTTCAGATATCCGGCCCCGATCGGGATCCGGAAGAATGCGGTCATCAGGAAGACGGCGGCCGCAAGCACGCCTGCCGTGGCAAGACGGCGAATGTTCAGATCTTTCATTGCGGTTTCACAGGGAATGACACACGGTCGAAAACGCGGCGTCGGATACGGCGGGCAGCGCCGCCTTTGCCGCGTCCTCGGTCCCGAACAGCCCGAACACGGCGGATCCGCTGCCGGTCATCTGCGCAGCGATCGCGCCCGCGTCCAGAAGCTTTTGTTTCAGAATGCCGATCTCCGGCACCAACTCGATCGCGGCGGGCTCGAGCACGTTCTGCATCAGCGGCGCGAGCGCGTTGAGATCGCCCTTTGCAAGCGCGGCGACGGCGGAAAGCGTTCTGACCCGCGGCCGCGGCAGCGGAAGACGGGAAAACAGCTCGCGCGTCGAAACGCCGTCCTTCGGCTTTGCGATCACGAACCAGAGGCGTCTGCCGAGCGCAAACGGCGTCAGGATCTCGCCCACGCCCTCGCAGCGGCAGGTGCCGCCGACCAAACAGAACGGCACGTCCGCGCCGACCTTCAGCGCGATCTCTCTGAGCGTGCGGTCGTCCGCCATGCGATGCAGCCGCTGCAGCCCCCTGAGCACCGCCGCCGCGTCCGCGCTGCCGCCGCCCATGCCCGCCTCGGCGGGGATGCGCTTTTCACAGCGCACGAGCGCGCCGCAGCCGGTCGCCTCTTTATAGAGCTTCGCGGCCTTCGTCATGGTGTTGTTTTCAGGCAGGGTCATGCCGGTCACGCGGATCTCGACGGCATGCGATTTCTCCACGAAAACGCGGTCGAACAGCGACACCGTCTGCATCACGGTGTCGAGCGCGTGATAGCCGTCCTCGCGCTTATAGAGCACGCCGAGCGTCAGATTCAGTTTGGCAAGCGCCAGTTCCTCAACGATCATGCGATGAGTATACCACGGCTTTCGGCGGAACGCAATAAAAACCCTTTCCCGCCGCGAAAAGCTGTGGTATACTGTTGGTTTAGGAGGACGTATGAAACTCTGTCCGTTGTGCAGCGGTTCCTCCGGGAACGCAACCTATATCGAAGCGGGAAACGCGCGGCTTCTGATCGACGCGGGTCTTTCGTGCAAGCGCATCACCGGGCTTCTCGGGAAGATCGGCGTCGACCCCCGTACGCTTTCTGCGATCCTCGTCACGCACGAGCACGTCGACCACGTGCGCGGCGTGAACGTGCTGTCCAAAACGTACGACCTGCCGGTCTACGCGAACGCGGACACCTGGGCCGTGCTGAAGCCGTCGATGTCCGGCGTCGCGCCGAAGAACGTCTGCGTGTTCGAGTCCGACCGCGATTTTTATCTCGCGGGCGCGCGCGTGCTGCCGTTTTCCGTGCCGCACGACGCGGTCCACTGCGTGGGCTTCACCGTGACGGCCGCGGGCAGGAAGGTCGGCGTCTGCACGGACCTCGGACACGTCGACGCGCGCATCCTCTCGATCCTGTCCGGCTGCGATCTGCTGCTCTTCGAGGCGAATCACGACGTCGACATGCTCATGGCGGGCAGCTATCCCTACCTGCTCAAGAAGCGCATCCTCTCCGGCAGCGGACACATGAACAACGAGGACTGCGGACGGGCGCTCGTGAAGCTCTGCGAAAGCGGCGTGAAAAACGTGATCCTCGGACATCTCAGCCGGGAAAACAACTATCCCGAGCTCGCGATGGTCGCGGTGCGCTCCGTGCTCGAGGAGGCGGGCGTCGCCGACGGCGTGCGGCTTGCGATCGCCGAGCGCGAGGAGCCGACGGGCATCTTTGAAGTGCTATGAAGATCCGGATCTGCTGTGTGGGAAAACTGAAGGAAGCGTTCTTTACGGACGCGTGCGCCGAGTTTCAGAAGCGGCTTTCGCGCTTCTGCGAGCTTGAGATCGTCGAGGTCCCCGATGAGAAAGCGCCGGAATCCCTGCATCCCGCCGACGAGGCGATCGTGAAGGAAAAGGAAGGCCGGCGCATCCTGAAGGCGATCGGGCCGAAGGACTTCGTCGTCGCGCTCGCGATCGACGGAAGCCAGATGACCTCCGAAGCGTTCGCGGCGTACCTTGCGGAACGCGAGACCGAAGCGCGGCCGCTGACGTTCGTGATCGGAGGGTCCTTGGGACTTTCCGACGAGGTGTACGCCCGCGCGAACGCGAGGCTCTCGTTCTCGAAAATGACGTTTCCGCACCGCATCGCAAGGCTTTTGCTGCTGGAACAGCTCTACCGCGGCTTTAAGATCCGCGCGCATGAGGCGTACCATAAATAACCGAAAGGACGGATCCCGCGCCGCGCGGCCGGGAGAAACAAATTGACAGACGGTTTGCCTTCGGATAAACTTCAGAGAGGTTATAAGACAAATCCGCAGAGGAACGAATGATGACGACGGAAGAAAGAAACGAAGCCGCCAGCGAGCGGATCTATCAGAACGCGATGCTTCTGATCCAGGGAAAGCTGTATTCGGAAGCGTCCGACGAGCTTGCGCGCATCCCCGGGTACCGGGACGCCGACGAACAGAAGGCGGTGTGCGACGAAAAAAAACAGAACGCGTGGAAGGACGCCGTTTACGCGGAGGCCGACAAGGCGGCCGCCAACGCGAACGTGCGCAGTCAGCAAAAGGCGATCGCGATCTTTCAGCGGATCTCCGGCTACCGGGACGTTGACGAGCGGATCGAACAGGCGACCCGCCGGATCGAGGAGATCCGGCAGAAGGAAAAAGAGGACCGCGAGGAAGCCATCCGCGCCGCAAGAGAGGCGGAACGGAAGGCGAAGCTGCGCAAAAAGCGCATCATCCGCATCGCGCTCATCACGGCGGCGGCGGCCGCGCTGTGCGCCGTCGGCGTGTTTCTGTTCCGAAAATACGCCGTGCCGGAGATCCGGTACCGCCGCGCCGTCGCGCAGATCGAAGCCGGCGAATACGACGACGCATACCGCACGCTGCACGGAATGGCGTATAAGGACAGCAGCGAGCATGTCGCCCGCATCGCGAAGGAACGGCTGCGGGACGCGGAGGTCGGTTCGACCGTTCTGTTCGGTTCCTATCCGCAGGGGCACATCCGGTCCGACGAAAAGAGCCCCATCGAATGGATCGTGCTCGACCGGCAGGGAGACAGCCTGCTTCTGATCAGCAGATACGCGCTGGATTGTCTTCCGTTCATGCCCTACAGTTTTTACCAGGACAACGTTCCCGCGACGTGGGAAACGAGCCTGATGCGCGAATGGCTGAACGACTCGTTCCTGCAGACGGCGTTCGATCCGGGCGAGGTCCGGATGATCACCCGCTCGAAGGTCTGGAACGACAGCGCGGACGGCTCGCAGGATTCGCGGACCACGACGGACCGGGTGTTCCTGCTGAGCGCGGACGAGGCGATGCGCTACTTCTCCTCCGACGAGGCGCGGAAATGCACCGCCACGCAGTTCGCGATCGAGTACGGCGCGTACCGGAGCAGCATCGGCGGCACCTGCATCTGGTGGCTGCGAACGCCGGGCGACGACAGCGTGATCGTCCCCGTTGTCGATCCGTCCGCCGACTACGCGGCGACCCGCTTCGGCTGCATCGGAACGTCCGGCGAGATCATTCGCGTCGGATACAACGTCCTGGAACGCGGCAACGCCGTCCGTCCGGTGATCCGGGTCAACCTCGCCGCGGACGAAGCGCTGCCCGTTCCCAAAAAATGATCCGGAAACGGATCGCGGAACGAACGCCGTTTCGCGTTCCCGGGCGGGGACGCGATTCCCATCCATCCTATCGAACAACGGAGGCATCATGACAACACAGGATTTCGTCTCGTATCGCGACCGTCTGGTCGGCGCGGTTTCCCAAGTGATCGTCGGAAAAGAACAGGAGATCGAACGGATCGCGGTCTGTTACCTTTGCGGCGGGCACGTTCTTCTGGAGGACGTTCCCGGAACCGGCAAGACCATGCTGTTCCGCGCGTTCAGCAAGGCGTGCGGAGGCAGTTTCCGGCGCATCCAGTTCACGCCCGACGTCATGCCGAGCGACGTGACCGGCATCAATTTCTACAACATGAAGACCGGCGAATTCGAGTTCCGGCCCGGCCCCGTCTTTGCGGACATGGTGCTTGCCGACGAGATCAACCGCGCGACGCCGCGCACGCAGTCCAGTCTTCTCGAAGCGATGGCGGAGGGTCAGGTCTCCGTCGACGGCGTCAGCCGGGCGCTCAGTCCCGTGTTCATGGTCGCCGCCACGCAGAACCCGATCGAGTCGTACGGCACGTTCCCGCTGCCCGAAGCGCAGATGGACCGCTTTATGATGCGGCTGAAGCTCGGCTACATGTCCCGCGGGGAAGAGACTTCCGTCGCCCTCCGGGGGGATACGGCCGATCTGATCGCGGCGCTCCGTCCGGTCGTTTCCGCGGAGGAAACGCTTTCGCTCCGCGCAAAGCTCGACGGGATCGAGATCAGCGAGCCGGTCACGAACTACGTGATGGACGTGATCGAAAAAACGCGCCGCGACGACCGGTTTACGATCGGCGCGTCGCCCCGCGGAACCATCGCGCTGTGCCGGACCGCGCGCGCCCTGGCCGCGTTCCGCGGCCGCGCGTTCGTAACGCCGGACGACGTCAAAACGCTCGCGCCGTACGTGCTCGCGCACCGGCTGTATTACCGCACCGCCGTCGGCAGCGAGGAAGCGGCGCTTCTGTTCCGCGAAATGCTGGAGGAGATCCCCGTCCCGACCGAAGAATGATCGCGGTATTACGCCCATGTTTCCTCTGTTTGTGATCGTCATCCTTGCGGCGCTGGTGCTGCAGCGGATCTTCGTCCGCAGCGCGTCGGACTCCGCGAACATACGGTACGAATGCAAGCCGTCGGTCCGCTCCTGCGAACCGGGGGCCGAGTTCCTTGTGTTCAGCACGGTGCAGAACCACTCGCGCTTCCGGACGCCCGCGATCCGCATTGACGAACATTTTCCGCGCAATCTCAACGTGCTCGAATCGGAGCAGTTCAACGTCAAAAATCTGTCGGAGGAGCACCGCATCTACTGCAGTACGGTCGTTCTGCGCAAGCGGCAGCAGATCCGGCGGTCCCTCCGCGCGTCCATCGGCGAACGCGGCGAATACGCGTTCCAGTACGCCGATTTCCACGCCGGCGATTTTCTCGGCTTCCGGGAAAACGACTACCGGATCGAAAACGAGCACCGCATCGTCATCTATCCTCCGAAGCTGGAGGACGCCGGCGTTCTGCAGGCGTTCACCAACGAGATCGACGAGATCGCCCTGAAAAAGCAGTTTCTGGAGGACCCGATCTCCGTGCGCGGCTACCGCGAATACACCGGCAGAGAGCCGATGCGGCAGATCAGCTGGACGCAGAGCGCCGTCCGCAACGAGCTGATCGTCAAGCAGTTCGACCCGGTCTGGGCGCAGTCCGTGCTGATCGTGCTCGACACGGAATACCACGGGGACTTCGACCGGTTCGGCGCGCAGCTCGAATACCTCTTTTCGCTGACGCGCACCGCGTGCGACGTGCTTGAGCAGCGTCAGATCGGCTACCGGCTGATGACGAACGCGATCATTTCGAGCGGCATATCGAGCTTTGCCGGCGGCACCGGAACGGACGGCTCCTACGGCAGGATCCTCTTTGCCCTGGGCGCCGCAAAGCGTGGCAGCGTCTGTTCCGTCGAAGAGCTGATGCGCACGGCGATCCTCAGCGCCGTCCGGCGCGAGGTGATCGTCTTTCTCTCGACCCGGCGCGACGCGAAGGTCGACCGCGCGCTGCAGAAGGCGCGCGCGCTTCCGGGCGCACGGCTTCTGACGCTGTTCGCAGACCCGGACGCGCAGGCCGAAGAAGGGAGGCCGGCGGTATGACGCGATTTTTCCGCACCGCATACGCGACGTCGCTCGTCAGCATGCTGCTGACGCTGATCACGACCGTCGCTACGGGCGTGCACGTGCCCTTTTTGTCGTTCTCCTGCCTGCTCGGCGGGCTTCTGGTCTGTCTTCTGCCGCAGGCGGTCCCGTCGATCCGCGGCCGGGAACGGCTCTTTCTGCTGCTCGGGCTCGGCGCGGCGCTGCTCGGCTTCCTGCCGATCCTTCTGACGCGCTGTCCGCTTTTCCACTTCATTTCCTACGGCGTTTCCGTCGCGGCCGCCGCAATCCTGCTCGCGCTGCTTCGCCACAACACCACGAACAACAATTTCAAGGCGCGGTTCAGCCTCATCACGATCATCGTGTTCTGTCTGGTCCTCTATTTCGTCGTGTCGGCGACGACGATGCGCAGGGTCAGCAACTCCATCAGGTACGCGGCCGTTCTGGATCCCGAACGCGTGCGGCTCGCGCTGCACGACGTCATTCCCTATGCCATCGTTCTGCTGGCGACGGGCGTTCTGTGCCTGCGCGGACTTCGCGCGCAGAACGGCGCCTCCGACGAGCGGTCGTTCCAGCGCCGCCAGCTGCGCGACGCGCTGCTTTTCTTCGGCACCGTCAGCGTTGCGTTCGTCGTCCTGCCGCTTCTGAAGCCGCTTTGGGAGTACCTGCTGAACAACGTCCTTGCGCCGTTTGCGCGGCTGCTTGCCGGACTGACGGAACGCGCGGTCACCGAAGCCACGAAGCCGGGCGGCCATTCGCAGGGGTTCATTCCCGCTGCCACGACCGCGCCGGGAACGACCGCCGGTCCCGTCGTTCCGATCGGGGACGTGTCCGACGGATCCGGCTCGCCGCAGAACGGCACGCCCCCGCCCGCCGGGCTGCGCACGGACACGCTCCTGAGAACGCTCCTCTTTCTGGTCATCATTGCGATCGTCGTGACCCTGGCGGCGTACTTCCTGCTCAAGGCGCTGCGCCGCTGGAAACGGTACGAACGCAGCTATCCGAACGAAAGCCGCGAGGCGCTTCCGGAAACCGAGACGCCGAAAAAGGAAGCGAAGCCCGCGAAGCACAGCGCCGATCCGCGCAGGCGCATGCGGTATCTGTACGCCAGTTTTCTGAAACAGCTGCGAAAAACGACCGCACAGCGAACGCGCACGGCGGAGGAGGACGACGCGTCCGTCGATCCGCACGTCTGGGGCGAAATGAGCGGCAGCGGGTATTCCTGGATGCGCTCCCGCATGGGCACCCTGCCCGAGTATTCCGCCTCGTATTCCTATCTGCAC
>JAEEGL012789616.1_pt1 | contig 14327 bp, 12 predicted proteins | sample 9134231 | NCBI WGS metagenome assembly JAEEGL01 (sample SAMN16246548, study PRJNA631951) | gut metagenome | biome: gut microbiome; feature: rumen; material: fiber-attached | host: Bos | place: Iran: Karaj | collected 2018-10
CATGAGCAGTGATGGACAGGTAGCCAAGGTAAACATGAATAATCTCACTGCCTCAAGTTCCTCGACCAATGAGGCTTTCGGTAAAATTGTTGAGCAGGTAAATAAGACTGATGAATCCGTAGGAAAGATCCAGGACGCTGTTAGTCTTATATCATCTGTGGCCAATCAGATTAATCTTTTATCATTGAATGCAAGTATAGAAGCAGCAAGAGCCGGTGAAGCGGGAAAAGGCTTCGCTGTAGTTGCCAGTGAGATATCCAATCTGGCGGATCAGACCAATCAGTCTACAGCAATTATTGAAGGAATCATAAAGGGACTGTCGGAAGAATCAAATAAAACGGTGGCTACTATTAACGAAGTAACCACCATGATAGAAAATCAGAAGAACAGTATTGATACAACAGGTAATATATTTGCCGGTGTGAGCGATGGTATCAGCTTTACCAGCGATGCGGTTGTAGATGTACTTAAGCAGGCAAAAGACTGCGAGAAATCCGGTCAGGAGGTCTCTGATCTGATGACCAATCTGTCTGCTATATCAGAAGAGAATGCGGCCTCTGCCGAGACCACATCCACTGCTATGACAAGACTTAACGAAGAAACTGCCAAGCTTGCAGATGCTTCTGTAGAGCTTAAGAAGCATGCTGACAACTTGAGAGATGACTTGGAGTTCTTTGTGCTGAATTAATATACAATCCTTCTTTTGCCGTAGGTTACATTGGTCTTATAGGTATAGCTCTTGCCGTTAAGCCTTTCAGACTTGGTGTAATTGGCTGTAATCTTGCCCTTTTTAAGGGTGACGGAGGTGGTACCATCAATGGTGAGGGTGCCCAGATCCTTCATGTTCTGTCTTGTTGTGATGCTGGCGATTCCCCTCTTGATGTCGGTCTTCTCGGAGGCGTAATTTGTAAATGTCATGATAAAGCCTGAGATATTGACATCAACTGTGCCGTCATCCTTAAGAACGCAGGTTACATCAACGGTGGCATCACCTTCTGCAAAATCATAGTACCACCAGGATTCATATCTGGAGGTGATTTCGGTGGTTCTCATCTGACCGCCGGTGGAGGTCCATACTCCGCAGAGGTCAACCCACTTCTGGTTCTTCTCGAGAAGAGCGATAAGGTCAGCAGCAGAAACATCGTTATAAGATGTTCCCTCGGGAAGGGCCTTGAGCTGTGTAAGAGCGGTGCCAAGTCTTCCTGTATCCATAACAGCCTTGGCCTTCATAAGGTCGCAGGCATTGATGAGGTCTCCTGAATCACTGTATCCGCCTGCCAGTTTGAAGTATTCCTTGGCGGAATCATATTCTTTCAGGGCAAGATACTGCTTGCCGATTTCATATTCACATTTTCCATACAGGTCTTTTGCATCAAAAGTATCCCCTGCAGAAAGGAAATACTCGGCTGCTTTGTCATATTCGTTCTTATCAAGACAGAGCCGGCCGTTGGCGTAGGCATAGTACTTGTTGTCCTTGGCCTGGGAAACACCCTGGAACATTGAAACTGCGTCTTCGTACTTGCCGTCCTTAACAAGCTGCTCACCCATGGCAATGATCTGCTGTGGAGCATCTGAATAATTCTCTGCAAGAACAAATTCACCCTTGGCCTTGGTATAATCGCCGGAATTGCGGTAATTAACGCCCTTTTCATAGTGGCACTTCTTCATGAGCTCAGCAGAATCTGAATAACCGCCGGCCTGATCAAACTCTGAAAGGGCAGTGTCATAATCCTTGGCATCAAGAGCCTCAAGACCCTTCTTGTAGTGGAGCCTGTGTGTGGCTTCCTCTGCCTTCTGGGGAGCATCTTCATAATCCCCTGCAGCTTCGTAATACTCGATAGCCTCTTCGTAGTTCTCCTCGGCAAAAGCCTGATCACCCTTGTTGTACTTGGTGGAAGGCATGCTGTTATAGCCTAAATAAGCTCCCACAAGGACCACGATACCTACAATAACACCGATAGCGGCCATGAGTCCGGGATTTCTTGTGCTGTTCTGAGGACCCATCTGCATTCCGGGATAGGGCATTCCGGGATTCTGCATTGCAGGATTAGGCATTCCTGGATTCTGCATTGTAGGATTAGGCATTCCCGGATTAGGAACTCCGGGATTAGGCATTGCAGGATTGGGCATTGCAGGATTGGGCATCCCGGGATTGGGTGGCATGCTGCCGTTCATCATATTGTCAGTGGGGAGCGGTCCTGCCTCCACGAGTTTCGTTCCACAGTTGGTACAAAAAAGATTTGTTTCCGGATTATCGCATCCGCAAATAGGGCATATCATAGCGGTTTCCTCTATTTCTTTTTTATTAATTATTGCTAATGCAACAAGCGATATTTTATCGTGCTTTTGTTGATTTTGCAAGGAGAATTTCCTGTTGAATCCAGGAACCAGCGGCTTCCAGGTTGCTTTTTCCGTAAATAAGGACTTCAATCCCAGGGAGACTGTGTTCATAGATATTGATCCAATTAAGGTTGGAGCCAACACTTTTGGCAGAATGTATGTTAAAGTATATGGGTATAATAAGACTTTTCTTAGAGCATAGGAGGAGTATGAGAAATGCGTGAGAAAATGAAACCGGCGGTGCTTGCATTGTTTATAACACGAGTATGCCTGTGGATAGTGGCATTGGTTGCCACTATCTATTGGATATATTATTCGATCAAGCTTCACAGGGAGGGCATATTTGTTCCGGAGGAGTATTCGCCGCGCCTTAGGCCGGTGCTGTACACCTGCCTTATTATCTCAGTGGCGGCAGTGTGCATCAGCTTCATCCTCAGAGCTATTTCAGTAAGAATCAGGAACCAGGGCGTAAAAGAGTAACAGACTCAGACTTTCCTTAGCAGCAGTTCTACAACAAGGCCATTGTCATTGTAGAACTCCATGCCGCCGCCCTGTCTGTTCATGTAGGTCTTACACAGGTACAGTCCAAGACCGTAACCGGACTTGCCCTGGGCATTTTTGCCGCGATAATATTTTTCAGCGATAAGTGGAAGGTCGTCCTTGTCGACGCCCGGGCCGCTGTCGCTGATTTTTATTTTGATGAAGCTTCCGGTCTTTCCGTCTTCCATCATCATTTCTTCGGTCTCAGAGAAATGAACTCTGATATCGGTCCCCGCATACTTGGCAGAATTGCCGATTATGTTTTCGATAACCTGCTCCATACGCCTTGAGTCCATATAGACAAGACATGGATAGATGTGGTTTTCCAGGATGATGTTACCCAGGTCTGAGAGGCTCTTTATCCTTTCTTCTAAAATCACAGTACTTTCTTCGCTGACATGTATATCTATTTTTTCCATCTCTTCCAGATTGGCGTGCATGACATCGCTCATAAGAGAGCTTACGCTGTCAGCCTTGGCGGAAATGGTTCTTATCTTATCAAGAGTGTCGCTGCATTCCTCAATCCTGGCATCCCGTTCAGAGCCGGAGAGGGAAGTTGATGCTTCTGAGAGCTTTCGGGAGTATTTGAGCTCCATTACCTCGCAGGTTGCATTTATAACTGCAAGAGGAGTTTTGATATCGTGGCTTAGTCCCTGGACCAGCTCTTTTCGCGCAATCTCAGACTGACGCTCCCTGTCGATGGAGAGCTTTACCTGTTCACGCATGATATCAAAGCCTTCCACGAAGGCTCCGAACATGTTGTTTTTGCGGATGGGAAGGGGCTTATCCAGGTCGCCTTTAGCCATATCGGTGGCAAAGTTTTTCAGATCTTCAATTGGTCTTAAAAGGGCTGAGTACATATAGAACATCAAAAGATAGCCACATACAAGTACTGCTGTCCACAGCAGCAGGGTGGCCTTTAGAAAGGAAATTCTTATGCTGTTTAAGTTTTCCTGCTTGTCGTTCCAGGCGACCTTGCCGACGTAGTCACCGTCAACGTTAAGGTCAAGAACAAGAGCACCGGAGGCATACAGTTCGGAAAGCTCCACATCATCAATTTCTTTGGCCATGATGATATAGCATGAGTATCTGGCTTCGATATCTTCCTCAGTCATGCCTTCCGAAATAGCCTGCTCCACCTGGTGCAGCTGATCGTTGTAGAATACGAGATCCCTTTTGCTGATCACGTTCGCCTTACTAAGATTGAAGAAGATGACAATGACGATCAGCATAAATATGGTAAAAGAAATAAATATCCGCTTTAAACTTTTCATGGCAGCCCTATATTTTGCATACATTCTTGAGCGGTAGCTCAAGAATGTACCCCGTCCCCCAAACTGTTTTGATGAGCTTTGGCTCGTTGGGATTCTCCTCAATCTTTTCACGTAGTTTTCTTATGTGCACGTTAAGTGTGCTGTCGCTGAAAAAAGTATCTCCCCATACTTCGTCAAACAGAACTTCCTTTTTGACTATGGTATCGTGGTGCTTGTAAAGGCAGTCCAAAAGGGCATATTCCTTGGCTTTGAGAGCGATGCTTTTTCCATCGATGATAACCGACATGGTGGGATAGTCCATGTAAAAGCCGGTATCAGGAGAGCTGGCAGCTGTGTCCGGCCCTTTGACGGGAACGCTTCCCATTTCTTCCATCTGCCTGATTCTCTTTAGATTGACCTTGACCTTGGCAAGAAGTACCGATAAGCTGTAGGGCTTTTTGATGTAATCATCCCCGCCGATGGACAGGGCGATAAGAACGTCATCATCGCTCTGCCTTGCGCTTATGAACAGGATAGGCAGCTGCATGTCTTCGCGAAGTTTTTTGCAGACCTCAAAGCCTGTTCCGTCTCCAAGGTTAATATCCAGAAGGACCAGGTCTGTTGTATTTCCTTCTTCAAAAAAGCGAAAGCAACATGCCGCGCTGTCCACATACTCGGTGGAAACGTCGAACATCCTGAAGTACTCGGCTGTCATCTTAGCCAATTCAATTTCATCATCCACAATAAGACAGTTATAATGCATAGTTAAAAATCTCCAATATGCTTATTGTATCATAGTCATATTATTCTTCCGTGATCATTTTTACGGGATCAAGGGTTTTTATCCTTCTTCCCATGAAGGCAGCAGTTGCCAGGGCCACTCCGCAGATGATAAGTGCTGTGAGGATGAAGGACAAAAGACCGATACTGAAATCTATCTTCTTGAAACCAAAGATTATCATAGTGGTTACCATGAGCTTGCCCCCGAGGAAAGGAGACAGCAGAAGTCCGATGGCCACGCCGATAATTATGGAAGGGAAATTTGACATCATGACCTGTTCAATGAGCTGCCTTGATGTAAAGCCAAGGGCTTTGCTGACACCTAAATTTCGCCACTGTCTGTTTATATTGGTCCTGACTATAAGGGACTCAACAAAGGCAACGATGAGGATAGTAAGAAGCGCCACAAAATATGCAAACCCCTTTATGCCACCTGTAATAAGGCCCACGGTCTGGCGGGATGCCTCCGCAAAGTCATTGGGTGTTACATCGGGATAGACTTCTTTAAACTCTTTTTCAAAATCCGCAAAAGTATATCCGGGATTTAAGTTTACATGGATACTCATGGTATCGGGCAGGGGGGTGGTCTTTGCAAGGCCATCAAGAGTCATGAAGGCCATCAAGCCCATATTGTTCATGGTCTGGCAGGTGCCGCATACAATAAAGGATTCCTCTGCCATTTCATTTTTTACAGTTACCACATCACCCATGGAAACCCCGAGCTTGTTGGCGGCATTTACCGCCAGAAGAACCTCATTGGAGTACTTTGGCCATCGGCCTTCAAGAATAGAGCCTCCCATAATGGTTGAAGTGTCGGAGAATGCTCTGGTTGTCAGGGACTCCTTTTTCTTTTTGTGATAGAAATTATTCCCCATTCTTATTTCCCGGCGGGTATTTTTGACACTTTTAAAGGTCGCAACCGTTGATTCCATGGCTTCATCGCCGACAAAAAAGGCATCATATACATCAAAACCGGCAATTTTAAGGACTCCTTCATCGGAGCCATAAGTATCAACCATGCCAAAGGCAACAATTGTAGAAATGGTAAGGATCATCATAATAAAAATGACGCCAAGTTGATTCCTGAATCTTCCAAAGGTATCCTTAAGGGCAAGGGTCACAGGGATGGAAAAAGAGCTTTTGTCAAAGGCAAAAAGATTCTTTTTAAAGTTGTGGGTGTTAACACCGCCGCGAAGAGCAGACAGAACACTTATCCTGCTGTATTCCCTGCCAAGAAGGATGGTAAGCAGTGTGACAAGAAGGACAATACTCAGGAAAACCAGCAGTACCACAGGAATGTTTACCGGTTGATTCCAGGCAAGGCCCAGGGTTATGAGAATGAGGACTCCAATCTTGTCTATAAGAAGTGCGCCTAGGAGGATTCCCAGGGCTGAGCCAAGGCCTGCAACCAAAAGAAGCTGGAATAAAAGGATAAATACAAGCTCTTTTACTGTATAGCCGGAGGCCTCCATGATGGCGGTGTTCTTCATGTTGGTCATGATAAAGTTCTTTACGCTGAAGTTTATAATAACTATAGCGATTATCAGTATAATCACTGCAAAAAGAAATATCAGCGCAACGAAGATCAGGGGAAGGATCATGGAACCTGTCTTCATAAGAGGTGCCGGAAGGATATTCAGGTTCACAGATCTTTCGGGATACAGCTTGGTATATTCGTTGTACCAGGTAGTTAACTCGTCACCGACCTCATCTGACAGCTTATTTACATCAATGTGCTTTCTTTTGGCAGTGTCGGTAATCTGGGTCTTGATATAGCTGCTTTCTTTTGCTCCGACCTGGTTTTCAAAAAGAACATCCTGATATAGTTTTTCGGAAATGTATGTCTTATAGGTTCCCATATTCATGGGAGAGCAGTAGATATTATCTTCGTTGTAACCTGCTACCTTCAGATCATAAATGTTGTCGCCGATCTTAAGCTGCAATACAGAGCCTATCTTAAAGGATGTACTTAAGGATATGGGGATAATGGCTTCATTTCCTGAAAGGCCGGTAGCGTCGCAGCTAAGGGTCTGGATCTTAGCTTTTCTTTCATAGCTGCTGAGATTAAAAGGATAATCGATCCAGGTTTTGCTGCCTTTGGCCCTGTATTTGGAGTTGCAGTAAAGATAGTCTTCAACTTCAAAGTTTTTCAGGTATACATTGCCTTTAATGATCTCTTCAGCCTTTGAAAGAAGATCTTCGTTGTAATCCGCTATCATAAGAATATCGGCGGCGTTTATCTTTTCCATGTTGGTGTCCACGACTTTCCCTGTATCCGCAAGGAAAGAAGCGCTTATGAATATGAACAGAGCAGCAAGCATGGACAGGATAAAGAAGGTTATCATGTCGCTTCTCTGCTTTTTTATATTATTCTTTGCGATAAAGAAATATCGGTACACGGTTTTTTCCTTCCTAATAATCTTGTTATAGTGGGAGATTACCAGCCCATATCCTGGAGGAAATTCTTGAGCTTTTGGTGACGCTCTTTGGCTATTTCCAGATTTGGGTTGGATTCATCTTTGTAGTCGCCGGCGTAGGGACCCAGGTCTATTTCATCGCTGATAACTCCGTCAGCCAGGTATATTATCCTGTTGCCTCTTTCTGCAGCCTTGATGGTGTGTGTGACCATGACAATGCTCTGTCCTTCATTATTGAGGTTTGACAGGATGTCCAGAACGTTTTCAGTGTTCTGTGAATTGAGGGCTCCTGTGGGCTCGTCCGCAAAAAGAACTTCGGGACTGTTGATGACGCCCCGGACCACTGCAACTCTTTGCTGCATACCACCGGACATCTGGGTGGGGAATTTGCGATAATCACTTTCGTCTATCTCAACGCTGGATAGGAGGTCCTTTGCCTTTTTTGTCAGAGCTTTTCTATCGGTATTTTTCAAAAGACCGCAGATCATTACGTTGTCCAGAGCGCTCATGGAGTCATTTAAATAGTTCTGCTGAAAAACAAAGCCCACGTGGTCTCTTCTGAACATTGCCAATTTGTCATTGCTATAGGTAGATATCTCTGTATGGGAATCATCCGTAAAATATGTAATTGTTCCCATGCTGGGGCGGTCCATGCCTGAGAGGGCATACAGGAGAGTACTTTTTCCTGAACCGGAGTTACCCATGATAACAGTGAAATCTCCCTTATATATTGAAAGATTGAGATTCTTGAGTACATGCTGCTGCACGGAACTGTTTGAAAATGTTTTGGAAAGATCCTTTGCAATTAGTATTTTTTCTTTTTCAACAAACATCAGTTATTCACCTTTACGCCCATACCGTCGGTAAGTTCAAGGGTGTCCTTCCATACCACGAGAGTTCCTTCTGAAAGACCGGATCTGATCTCCACCATTTCTTCATTACGGATGCCGCATTCCACAAATTCCTTTGTGGCTTTTCCGTCTTTTGCTACAAAGACGTAGCTTCCTTCCTCATCTTCACTTAAAGCATCCAGGGGAATACGGATTACCTCGGAGAGGTTAGCGGTACTGATGGTGGATTTGGCTTCCAGACCAAGAATGATGTCATCTCCTGGTTCATCAAGGGCTATCTCGATCCCTATGCCTGAACCGGTGCCGGAGTCTTTGGTCATTCTCTCGATTCTTGAAACTTTGCCGCTGTATTCACTGTTTTTGATTTTTACAGTGGCGGGCTGACCTTCTTCAATATTTACTATATCATACTTGTTCACGTTGCATTTAACTACTATATCAGATGAAGACTTCATTGTCAGAAGCTGGGTGCCCCGAAGTACGGTGCTTCCTTCGATGGCGGAGATATTTGTGATGATTCCGTCAAAATCAGCCTTGATGCCTTCCTTTGCCAGCTCATAATCGGAGAGCTTTTCGCTGCTTGAAAGCTCGTTGGCTTCCCTGACTGCCTCAAGCTGCTCTTTTGCGCCATCGGTCATAAGTCCCATTACAGTGCTGGCTTTCTGACTTGTCATCTCAGCCTTGAATTCCTTGAGATTTGAAAGCTGAAGATTAAGAGAATTAAGCTGATTCTGCAGCTGAACAATATCAGCGGCGTATTGCTGTTCGTAGGCGTTGGTCTGAATGAGCTTCTGCAGATTTTCATATTCTTCTGAATCAGGCTTGTCTGCCCAGTCAATGAGAGAAATCTGAAGCTTTGCTCCAAAATCAGCGTAATAAGCTCTTCTTTCTGATAGACTATTCTGTGTGGCCTCGATGGCTGCCTGAGTTTCTGCAATCTGTGTTTCCAGGGTGGAAAGATTCCTCTTGGCTTCGCCATAGAGCCCTGCGGTGCGATTACCGGTCTGGATGGAGTTGTTATAGCTTCCCTGATCTGCCTGGGCCTGAAGATTTGTCATGGTTTCAAGGCGCTCAAGATCATCAGCATCGTAGGAGATGATCAGATCTCCCTTTTTGACAAAGTCTCCTTCCTTTACATGGATCTTTCCGATCCTTGCATCGATATCGGAATAGAAGACTTTCTGAGAGTTGCTTTCCACGGTGCCGTTTACTTCAATCTGGCTTTCAAGGCTTCCCTTGTCCACGGTGTAAGCTGTGACTGCTACAGCTGCATTGGCGCTTATGGAAATTCCGCATACAGCCAAGGCGGCTACAAGTATGGCACCTATTATTACTGCGTTCTTTTTCTCCTTTAAAATTTTGATCATTGTATTGTCCCTCGCTTCTTAAACGTTTTCGTTACCTTATGAACTTACTTTACCGCGCAAAAGACAGGAAGTCTTAACCTGTATCTTGCACAATTCTTAACTGATTCTTAATTCCGGGCTAAGGAAGGGTTAAGAATGTCCATGTGTTCATTTGGGAAGTACTCTGTTACAATGTTTTAGGATGCCTCAGTTTCTGAGATATGAGGCTTTGGAAAACAGCATTATTCAGGGAGCATTAAATGGCTATGATAGATGTGTTTGGCACTTTGGGGCCGGCCTGTGAAGATGAAAAGATTTTAATCAGGATGTTTGCAGAGGGTATGACCGGGATGAGGATCAATCTTTCCCATGTCATGCTTAAGGACTGCGCTTCTAAGATTGAAATAATTAAGAGAGCTGCGGCGAAAAATAATGTAATGCCAAAGATTCTTATTGATATGCAGGGACCGGAGATAAGGATTGGAGACCTCCCTGAACCTGTAGAGCTTCGGGAAGGTGATGTTACAGTTCTGGGAAAAGATGGAATTCCTGTAGGAGAGGTTGTTCTCGAAGCAATTACTCCCGGGCAGCAGATACTTCTTGATGATGGGAAAATTCTTGCTGAAGCAGTAAGTGTGCAGGGAGATAGAGCAGAAATAAAGATTATTCGCGGAGGGGTGCTTTCTGGCAGGAAGAGTCTTGCGCTTATTGGAACAGACCTTGATACTCCTGCACTGACAGAAGATGATATCAGCAATATCAAAATTGCTGCAGAGTGCGGAGTTACCGGAGTGATGCAGCCCTTCGTCAGAAGCACTGATGATCTTAATAAGCTTAGAAGTGTGCTTAATGAATACGGCGGAGAAAACATCCGTATATATGCAAAGATTGAAAATATGAAGGGAGTTAATAACCTTCAGAAGTTTTTCTCAGTTGCAGGTGAGATAGTTATAGCAAGGGGAGACCTTGGAAACGCCATGCCATTGTGGGAACTTCCAAGAGTCCAGAAGCAGATTTCAAAGATATGCAACGAGAATAAGATGCCCTTCATGGTTGTCACCCAGATGCTGGCCTCTATGGAAAACTCCCAGGTTCCCACCAGAGCAGAAGTCAGTGACATTTACAACGCAGTTCTGGACGGTGCATCATCAGTTATGGTTACAGGGGAGACAGCAGTTGGCAGGTATCCGATAGAGGTTATAAGATATTTATCACAAACTGCGAAATGTTAAGAAAAAGGAGAGGTGATTACTTGAAAACATACGACTACATTTTCTTTGATCTTGATGGTACATTAACTGATTCCGGCCCTGGAATAATGAACGGATTCGCCTATGCAGTTCAGAAAATGGGCGGACAGGTAGAGGACAAGACTCAGTTTAAAAAGTTTGTTGGACCGCCGCTTAAGGATTCCTTTGGAAGAGTACTGGGCTACTCCCCGGAGGATACCGAGAAGGCCATAGCCTTCTACCGTGAGTACTATAACGGAATGGGCGGCAATCTTGAGAATGCCGTATATCCCGGTATAGAGAAGCTCCTCTCAGACCTTAAGGCAGCAGGTAAGACCCTTGTGGTTGCCACCTCCAAGGGAGAGCAGGGAACCAAAGTGGTTCTTGAGCACTTCGGCCTCGTTAAATATTTTGACTTCGTGGCCACATCCAATGACACCGACAGACAGCACAAGTCAGATGTCATCAGATACGCCCTTGAGCACTATGGCATTGAAAATCATGAAAAAGTGGTTATGATTGGCGACAGAGAAAACGATGTTTCGGCAGCAGCTGAAATAGGTATCGACTCTATCGGCGTATTATATGGCTACGGCGACCTGCAGGAACTTACCACCGCCGAAGCTACATATATTGCCGAGACCGTAGAAGATATAGAAAAGTTAGTAATAAGATAAGGACATAAAAGCTAAGGAGGGCTAAATAATGACAACCGAGATTGAAATAGTATCTCTTCCAAAAGAAAAATGGAAAGGAGTAGCTATCCCTCTTACCACAAGAAGTGACAGCTACTACGATTTTAAAATAGATCCCCTGGACAAGGATGGATGCACAATTAAACTTGAGAAGAAGCAGGCTGAGAAAGAGATAGTCCACACTCCCGAGGAATATGATTTCCCGGATTCTTTATATCAGGACCATTGGGAAGATGCAGAGGCTTACGGCGTTGTAGGAGAAGACGGCACTTTAAGAGCCTGCATAGAAGTATGTCCCGAAGAGTGGTCCAACAGACTGCTGGTAACAGAACTGTGGGTCTCTGATGAACTCCAGGGAACCGGACTTGGAAAAAGACTTATGGACAAAGCAAAGGAAGTGGCCATGACCCAGAACAGAAGAGCCATTATGCTTGAGACTCAGTCCTGTAACACCAACGCTATCGGATTTTATCTTCATCAGGGCTTTGAGCTCATTGGCTTTGATACCTGCTGCTATACCAACGATGATATCGGCAGACGAGAAGTGAGAATCAATCTGGGATACTTTTTCCACAAGGAAGGACGTAGAAGGTAATTACTATTTAATTAATAAAGGAGCATTATGGCAAACGAAAAATCCTGTGGGGCAATAGTTTTTACTTATGAAGAAGGAGTCAGTCGGAAGAATCAAAGAGAGAACTTGTGGCAGCTGAAAAGTATATTAATGACATTTTAATCTGATTTTAATCTTTCAAAAATCTTATATTAATCTAGGCTATGTATCATTTCAGATATCAAATAACAAACAACAAATTGATTTCTGAAAGGAAGGTAAGAAAAATGGAAAATTTTGAAAAGGTTGAAAAGCTCAGAGAGAAGACAGGAGTATCCTATGAGGATGCAAAGAAGGTTCTGGAGCAGAGCAATTACGACATGCTTGATGCTATAATCGAATTGGAGCGTCAGGGCAAGGTGGCTGAGCCTAAGGAAGGCACCTATACAGCCGGAGCAAGCAAGGAAATGGAAAATGTTAAGAAGTTTGAGATCGCGCAGAAGCAGTACGAGAAGGACTGCAGTGGCAGCGGCGTCAAGGAAGGCTTCAAAAAGCTTGGAAGTTTCATCAAGATGTTATTTGACAAGAGCCTTGAGATACACTTCTGTGTAAGCAAGGATGGTCAGAAAATTGCAGCTGTTCCGGTTCTTGTACTTATATTTCTTATTATGTTGTTCTGGGTAACATTACCTGTTATCATCATCGGTCTCTTCTTTGGATTCACCTATAGCTTTTCAGGGGTGGACAAAGTGATTGTAGACGTTAATGATGTTTGCGACAAGGCAGCCCAGACAGCTGAGAATATCAAAAACGAATTTAAAAAGGATGACGAGACAAATTCATGAGTAAAATACTGATCGTAGAAGATGAAGCACAACTGGCACGTTTTGTAGAACTTGAGCTTATCCATGAGGGATATGCCGTGGATAAAGCGGAGGAGGGTAGAAGCGGTCTGGAACTGGCTCTTTCAAACGATTATGATCTGATTCTTTTGGATGTTATGCTTCCGGGCATCAATGGCTTCGAGGTACTTAGGAGAGTAAGAGCACAAAAGGAAACTCCCGTGATCCTGGTGACTGCAAGGGATGCAGTCATGGATAAAGTATCAGGCCTTGATGCCGGAGCAGACGACTACATAACTAAACCCTTTGCTATTGAAGAACTGCTGGCCAGAATCCGTGTAGCTCTTAAGAGAAAGGCCGGAAGCTCGGCAGCTGCCACAAGGCAGCTCACAATCAACAATGTGACCATAGATCTTGACAGACATGAAGTCTGTGCAGAGGGCAACCTGGTGGAGCTTACCAACTATGAGTTTGAGCTCCTCAGGATCCTTATGGAAAACTGTAACATAGTCCTGGACAGGGATCGCCTTATAAGCGAGATCTGGGGCTATGATTATGATGGAGAAACTAATGTTGTGGATGTCTATATCAGACATCTGCGCACCAAGATAGATGACAAATATGGCATCAAGCTTATCCAGACCGTACGCGGTGTCGGATATGTTATAAAAGAAGGCCAGTTATGAATAATAATGTAAGTAAACGTGCATCTTCAATTGCAAGAGGTATAAATACAGCTTTCTGGTTTAACAAACTGAAAGCTTTTTTTACAGTGGATATTCTGATCTTCATGGCTTCCTTCGGACTTTTTGGCTACAACAGTTTTAAGACCATTCCGGAGGAGGAATATGTCAGGAGCTTTACTATTACCGGTGAAAGCTACAGGGACGTTGTCCTTAACCTTTTTACTGACATAAATGCTTACAGCTTTCCTATGGTGGATTATGTCAATTTTACAGGGCTGATCCTGACCACTGTCATTGCCTATCAGCTCCTTAATCTTCTTTTTTCCCTTACTCATACCGCAAGGATAAGAAGAAAGTTAAAGCCCCTGAACGAGCTTGCCATGCAGGCTGAAGCTATCAGTGAGGTGCCTCTTGATACCACCAAGTTCGAGGAGCTTGAAGAGGCTATTTTAAAGGTTCCTGCGGATAAAGACGGAGTAAAGATATCAACGGGAGATCAGGATCTTGCCAGTATAGAGGCTGCTCTTAACAGCCTTTTGTACAGGATGCAGGAAGCAAGGATGCAGCAGGCGAGATTCGTTGACGACGCCTCCCATGAGCTTCGGACTCCCATACAGGTTATCCAGGGCTACGCCAATATGCTGGACCGCTGGGGCAAGGATGATCCCGCTGTTTTGGAGGAATCCATTACAGCTATCAAAAAAGAATCCGAGAATATGAAGGAGCTCATTGACCAGCTTCTTTTCCTGGCAAGAGGAGATAACGGCCGCCAGAAGCTGGCTATAGTGAAGATGG
>JAEEGL013742914.1_pt1 | contig 14327 bp, 11 predicted proteins | sample 9134231 | NCBI WGS metagenome assembly JAEEGL01 (sample SAMN16246548, study PRJNA631951) | gut metagenome | biome: gut microbiome; feature: rumen; material: fiber-attached | host: Bos | place: Iran: Karaj | collected 2018-10
AACGAGGAACTGCAGGGCAAAGACGCGGAATTTGCCGTTACGGTCAACGGGATCATGACGAAGCCCGAATGGAACGATGATTTCGTTGCGGAGTACTATTCCTCCACCGCTTCCACCACTGCGGATTATGACGCTTATCTTTGCGAGACCTACCGTTCATCGCAGATCTCCAGTGCCGTCAGCGATTATCTGCGCAACAATATTACGCTTACCGAGTATCCCAAAAAGTATCTCCGCTATCTCGAATCCCTGGTCATGAACGAAGACAACGCTTCCTTTGAGCAGATGAAGTCCATGTACAGCGCGTACGGGCTCAACTTCCCTTACAGCAGTGTCGAAGAGTACAATGCGGCTTACTATCCTGACGGTTACGAGGCGCACCTTGAAGAAGAAGCAAAGATCTGGATGGGCAGAAATGTCGCCGCTCAGAAGATCTTCACGGACAACGGACTTTCGGTTACGGATGAGGATTATGCCGCGTTCCTGACTGACAACGGCATCACGGAAGAGACGGAAAACACCGCCGGTAAGGCCTATCTGATGCAGACGTTAAAAGCACAGAAGGCTGTCGAGTTCCTGGAACAGAACGCGGACATAGGCAATTATCCCGCACCCGAACCGGAAACCTCCGAAGAGGCACCTGTGCAGTAAGTCGACGGATGGCCTGCACGTATCCTTTGAACGTGTTATAATAAATTGCTTCAAACTTAAACGAACGACCTCAAGCGCTTCTTTTGCGCTGCGGAGCTTTGTAACCGGGGAGGCCGGGTCTTATGCAATGAGACGCTGTGAACCGTGTCAGATCGGGAACGAAGCAGCACTAAGCGGATGCTCTCATGTGCCGTAAGCCAGCCTGGTCTTCATTCGCTTACAGGCTCCGCAGCGCAAAAGAAGCTTTTTTATGGAGATTTTTACCAAAAGCCATGCCTTCGTACAAACGCCTTTCAGATCTTTCAGACTGCATCCTCTGCCCCAGGCAGTGCCATGCCCGCCGTATCGCCGGCAGTGCTGACACGGAAAGATCCGCCGGGGCAGGGAGCACAGGTATCTGCGGCAGCGACGGGCAGATCCGGATCGCCGGTCATTCGCTGCACCATTGGGAAGAGCCCTGCATCAGCGGTACGAAAGGCTCCGGCACGGTTTTCTTTACCGGCTGCAGTCTTGGCTGCATCTTCTGCCAGAACGCCTCCGTCAGCCAAAGACAAAATGCGCTCAGAGGCAAAGCTGTTTCCGCAGACGCCCTTGCGGACATCTTCCTGTCACTGGAGGCACAGGGCGCCCACAATATCAACCTTGTCACGCCTTCCCATTACACACCGCTCCTGATCCCGGCAATGGAAAAAGCCAGGCTTTTGGGCCTTACTGTCCCGTTCGTATGGAATACCGGCTCCTATGAACGCCCGGAAGTACTGGCGGCGCTGGACGGCCTTGTCGATATCTACCTTGCCGACCTGAAATTCATGGACCCACAGCTTTCATCAAAATACGCTTCCGCGCCGGATTATTTTGAAGTGGCTTCTGCCGCCGTAACGGAAATGGTCCGCCAGCATCCCGAACCGATCATCGGCGCAGACGGCCTGATGACGAAAGGCGTTATCGTCCGCCACCTCGCTATGCCGCGGCAGGCTGCCGATTCCACCGGGATCATCAAATGGCTGCACCGGACCTTCGGTGACCGGATCTTCATATCTTTGATGAACCAGTACACGCCGATGCCGGAGATCATAAAAATGGCAGAGTCATCCGATGACCCTGCCATCAAAGCCCTTGCGCATAAAGTATCCAGGCGCTCTTATGAAAAACTTGTCGATCTCGCCATTTCCGAGGGTGTCGAAAACGGCTATATCCAGGAAGGCCCCACCGCCGAAGAAAGCTTTATCCCTTCATTGATCAGGGATTTTCGCTGACCTGAGCCGTCACAGATTGTTCGTCGCCTTCATATACCGTACGACCATCGTGGCGATATAGAAGACCAGCGCGTCATTGAAATTGCGCAGATCCAGTCCGAACTCTTTCTCCAGCCTTTCAAACCTGTAAACGAGCGTGTTCCGGTGGACGAAAAGCTGCCGGGCTGTTTCCGATACATTCAGATTGTTGTCAAAGAATGTATTGATGGTGGTCATGATCTCGTTATCGATATGGTCGGGGATCTTGTCCCCGAAGACCTCTTTTATGAACACCCTGCAGAGACTGGGCGGCAGCTGGTAGATCAGCCTGCCTATCCCCAGCCTGTCATAGGAAATGACCCGCTTTTCATAATAAAAGATCTTTCCCACATCCATAGCCATCCTGGCTTCCTTATAGGAGGCGGAAAGGTCTTTCAGCTCCGTCTCTACGGTCCCGTAGGAGGCCCGGACGCCTATCATCAGTTCCGCCTCCAGCGTATCCACTGCCATCAGGGCAGCTTCTTCCAGTTTCTCCGCCGTATCATTCTCCTCCAGGGCTTTGATCAGGATCACGCTGTTCTCATCAATGGCTGTCAGGTAATCTCCGTTCTGCGAGCGGAACAGTTCCTGCAGCAGTTCGTCGGCCGCATTGTCCTGCGGCTGCAGGTTCGTTCCGAATTCAAACAGGATGACAGCCCTCGGCATGTTATATGCAATATGCAGACGTTTGGACTGGTTGTGGATATCGACGAGCAGCAGATTGTCCAGCAGCAGATTCTGGAAAAAGCTGCTCCGGTTGTATTTATCCTTATAGACCTGTGAAAGATTCTCCAGTTCATGCTTGGCTACCCGGCAGATCGTCCAGGTCTCATCTCCCCTGCCGCTGGCCGCGAGGCAGTATCCCGTTTCCTCTTCTTCCATGATCTTGAGCAGGTAGCAGTCGCCGATGATCTGTGAATCGGCAGAGGAATAAATGAAGGAAGTGATGACATCCGCAGGATGTATCATCGCTTTCTCCGTAGAAAAAAGGACATTTCCCGACGTATCATACAGGACGAATTCCGCCCTGGTTATACCGGACAGTTCCTCCAGTGTCTTTCGGATCGTCTGAATCGAAATCATATCTTAGGTCCCCGAACCCGGTCAGTACTGTTTGAAAAAGGCAGCGTATTTTCATACGCTGCCTTTTCGTTTTCGTGATGCAGCCATCCTTTCAGATGGTCCGGCATGATGATCAGTCTGTGATCTTCAGCTCTGTATCCTTGTCGAATACATGGATCCTGCTGACATCGATCGCGAACTTGACAACATCGCCGGGTCTTGCAGCTGTCTTGGGATCTACGCGGGCGGTAACAGGTGTGCCGTCCAGCTCGAAATACAGGAATACTTCTGCACCAAGCAGCTCGTAAACTTCGACCTTGCAGTCATAAGTAGCTTCCGTAGCGCCGTTAAGGGCAGCGTCGTTGATGTGCTCGGGACGGATACCCATTGTAACGGTCTTGCCGTTGTAACCGCCGTCGATCAGGGCTTTCGCCTTGTCTGCAGGAAGTTTGATCGGCTTGCCGGCAACGGTCAGATATACATCGCTGCCTTCAACGCTGACGATGGCATCAAGGAAGTTCATCTGCGGTGATCCCATGAATCCTGCAACGAACAGGTTGTAAGGCTTGTCATACAGATTCTGAGGGGAATCGACCTGCTGGATAACGCCGTCCTTCATAACGACGATCCTGGTTCCCAGTGTCATAGCTTCTGTCTGGTCATGTGTAACATAGATGAATGTTGTTCCCAGATTCTGATGAAGCTTTGCGATCTCGGTACGCATCTGGACACGGAGCTTGGCATCCAGGTTTGACAGAGGTTCATCCATCAGGAATACCTTGGGAGAACGGACGATAGCACGGCCCATGGCAACACGCTGTCTCTGACCGCCTGACAGAGCCTTCGGCTTACGGTCAAGGAGCTTGTCAAGGTCGAGGATCTTGGCGGCTTCGCGAACGCGCTTGTCGATCTCGTCCTTCGGGACCTTTCTCAGTTTAAGACCGAATGCCATGTTGTCATAAACGGTCATGTGGGGATACAGAGCGTAGTTCTGGAAGACCATCGCGATATCTCTGTCCTTGGGTTCCACATCGTTCATGATCTTATCGTCGATCTTCAGTACGCCGGAAGAAATATCTTCCAGACCTGCGATCATACGAAGAGTTGTGGTTTTTCCGCAGCCTGAAGGGCCTACGAAAATGATGAATTCCTTGTCGGCGATCTCAAGGTTGAACTCTTTAACAGCTTCAAAACCATTGGGATAGACCTTTGTGACTTTTTCGAGTGATAAACTTGACATAATATCCTCCGCTAGAGTGGTCTGATTTAGAAACTAAAAAGAGTATACCTTTTAGCGTTGTATTTGTTTATCGATAAGTTGTACAAAAATCTCGTCAAAATTCCGATAGAATGCGGATTTGGAGGCTGTATAGCACACATGTTTTGGCAAATTCTTACATAAGTTAATGCTGATTTTGGTCAATATTCCCAAATTTCGGCAATTCATACGTTCTCAGATGTTTCATTCTCCGGGCTGTCCTGAGCCGCAGTCTCATATTTTCTGAAGACCGGATCATAAAGAAAGGCGCAGCCATATGCCGGCAACGAGATACCCAGCATAACGGCAAAAGGCAGGATTTGCTGCACCAGGTAAAGCAAAAGCACCGGCAATAACGTCAGGCACAGCATGGAAACGGATCTGGGCAGGTGCGCGATCATCATAAAAACCGCATTCCGCAGTGTCCCTCTGACTGAGTTCACGAAATGCGACTGGAGTGCGAAGATCCAGACCGCAAGCATAAAGAGCACAAAAACGAGAAAGAAAAGGCTGTAGACCAGCACCCGCGGAAATGATATGCCCGAATACCGCAGGATAAAAAAGTCAAGGATAAAGATCAGGATAAAGGCAAGAACGATCAGCCACAGCAGCGTTGCCTGTTTAAAATTCTCTTTGAATGCCCTGAAAAACTGTTTGACGATGTAACCTTCCTCCCCCCGCACCAGCTTCAGCAGGACGTAATGCATGGCGGAGAAAGCCGCACCGGCCGTAATGACAGGTATGCAGCAGACAATGACCAGCAGATTCAGGATCAGAAGATCCGCCACCCTGCCAAGCGTTCTCATCAGGGGAGAGTCCAAACTGAACAGATTTCCCATCAGTCAAATACCTCGTCGATATAGCCGCTGATCTTATCCACGATGCTGTCCCGTACATCCTGCACCGCGTTTTCCGCTGCTTCCTGCGCGGCGTCGGCCGCACTGTTTACAGCCTCCTCGGCCGCTTCCTTTGCCGCGTCCGAGATCCTGGAAGTAATATCCTCTACGATCTTTCCCGTACCTGCTTTGCCCGCAGCGTCCTCTCCGGCCGAAGCCGGATCGTTTGTCTCTGCATTCCCCTTAAACGCGTCTACGATCCGTTCGGCGGAGATCCCCTGACCGTACAGTTCGTCCAGAGCGTCTTTTAAGAGCGCTGCCTGGCTGCCGGCAAACCCGTCCAGCGCAGTCAGCCTGTCTTCTGTCAGTTCCGCGTCAATACGGCTGTAAGCGTCTTCGGCTTTGGAAACGACTTTATCCGTCATATCCCGGCTGCAGCCTTCAGTCAATACAATGACAGCGGCTGCCAAAGCCGCTGCCAGGAAATACTTAGACATTTTCAAAGACATATTACCGCTCATCATATCTTCAGCAGACTTCGGAACCTGCCGGCAGGTCTTTTTCCGGTGTCATGAGCGCGAGCGTCCCGTCGGGACCTTCCGCGCACAGCAGCATGCCTTCGGAAAGCATGCCTGCCAGTTTCGCCGGCTTCAGATTTACCAGGACCAGCACCTTTTTGCCGACCATCTCTTCCGGGGAATAGTATTTGCGGATACCGGAAAGGATCTGCTTCGTCTCATTTCCGATCCTGACCTGTGAACAGAGCAGCTTCTTGGATTTTTCCACCGCTTCGCAGGCAATGACCTCACCGACTTTCAGCTCGATCCGGTCGAAATCATCTATGGAGATCTCTTCCTTATGGGCAGTTTCCTCTGCCTCTTCGGCAGCATCGGCTTCCGTGGATGCACCAGCTTCCATGGATGCGCCAGCTTCCATTGCGGCCAGGGTCCTCTGCTTCTCCATGATCACTTCCACCTTCTTCATCACTTCGTCATGGTCCAGGCGGGCAAAGAGGATCTCGGGCTTTTCCGTTACCCTGTTCCCGGAAGGATAGAGGCCGAAGGTCTCCAGTGTATCAAAGCCGCGGAGTCCGGTGTTCAGCTGTTCCAGGATCTTCTTTGCAGTCGTCGGCATAAATGGTTCAACGAGTGCCGCACCGATCGTAATGCCTTCGATCAGGTTGTAAAGGACCGTTGCCAGCCTGTCTTTTTTGTCCGGATCTTTTGCCAGCACCCAGGGTTCGGTTTCGTCGATATACTTGTTCAGGCGTTTGAATACGGTAAAGATCTCGGTCAGGGCATCCGCGACACGGTATTCATCCATCTTTGCCTCGACCTTCCGGTAGGCACCGGTAACGACGGCCTTCAGATCCGCATCCATCGTATCTTCAATGCCCTTATTCTCCACAACACCGCCGAAATATTTGTTCTCCATTGCGATCGTGCGGTTCACGAGGTTGCCAAGGGTATTGGCCAGATCCGAATTGATCCTTTCAATGACCAGGTCCCAGGTGATCACACCGTCGTTCTCGTAGGGCATCTCATGCAGGACATAATACCGGACCGCATCCACACCGAACAGATCCACCAGGTCATCGGCATAGATGACGTTGCCCTTGGTCTTACTCATCTTTTCCCCGCCCTGCAACAGCCAGGGATGTCCGAATACCTGCTTCGGAAGGGGCAGATCCAGCGCCATCAGGAAAATAGGCCAGTAGATCGTGTGGAAGCGGACGATATCCTTTCCGATCAGGTGCAGGTCGGCAGGCCAGAACTCTTTGAAGAGTTCGCTGCTTGTGCCGTCCGCGTCATAACCGAGTCCGGTAATGTAGTTGGAAAGCGCGTCCAGCCATACATATACGACGTGGCCGGGGGCAAAATCCACCGGTATGCCCCATGTGAACGAGCTTCTGGATACGCACAGATCCTGCAGCCCGGGCAGGAGGAAGTTGTTCATCATCTCATTCTTGCGCGAGACCGGACGGATAAAATCGGGATGCGTGTTGATATACTCGATCAGCCTGTCGGCATATTTACTCATTCTGAAGAAGTAAGCCTCTTCTTCCGCCTGGTGTACAGGGCTGCCGCAGACAGGGCATTTATCATCCTCGACCTGGCTCTTTGTATAAAAGGCCTCGCATTCGGTGCAGTCCAGTCCTTCGTACTTTCCCTTGTAGATATCGCCATTGTCGTACATCTTTTTGAAGATCTTCTGGATCTGGCGCTCATGATCCTCATCCGTGGTCCGGATAAAGCGGTCATAAGACGTATCCATCAGGTCCCATAAACGCCTGATCTCGCCGGCTGTCTCGTCGACGAATTCCTTGGGGGTCTTCCCGGCTCTTTTCGCCCTTTCTTCGATCTTCTGCCCGTGTTCGTCCGAGCCTGTCTGGAAACGGACGTTATATCCGTCCGCCCTCTTATACCGTGCGATCGCGTCAGCCATGACGATCTCATAGCTGTTGCCGATATGCGGTTTGCCCGACGTATACGCAATGGCTGTCGTAATATAATAGTTTCCCTTATTCTGCATTTCCTGCACCCTCCGGTGAATATTATTGAACGGCTGTTACCAGGTCAGGATCTCGTTCCCCGTCTCCGTGACCAGTATCTGGACTTCCCACTGTGCCGACGGTTTGCCGTCAGCCGTATAGATGGTCCAGCCGTTATCCTCGTCTTCGTAAATTTCGTCTGTACCCATATTTACCATAGGTTCGATGGTAAAAACAAGCCCCGGTACCATCAGCATGCCCGTGCCGGGCTTTGAAACATAACTGACGAACGGATCCTCATGAAATTCCACTCCGCAGCCGTGCCCGCCGATCTCCCGGACGATGGTATAGCCGTTCTCCAGCGCGTGCAGGTGGACGGCATGCCCCATATCTCCGATGCACTTCCAGGGGACTGTGGCTTCAACGCCTATATCCACGCATTCCTTCGTCACCCGCACCAGTTTCTTCTTTTCTTCCGACACCTCTCCGATCATGAACATCCTGGAAGAATCGGAGAAAAAGCCGTTCAGTATGGTCGAACAGTCAACATTGACGATATCGCCGTCCTTAAGGATCCGTTTTTCGTCCGGAATGCCGTGGCAGACTTCTTCGTTCACGGAAGTGCAGACGCTCTTCGGGTATCCTTCATAGTGCAGGTCCGCAGGGATCCCGCCCATACTTAAGGTAGTGTCATATACGATATCATCGATCTCCTGCGTGTTCATACCGGCGCGGATCGCTTCTCCCACTGCGTCCAGGCAGGCGCGGTTGATCACGGCGCTCTGCCGGATCCCTTCGATCTCCCGTGGTGTCTTGATCAGGGATCTGTCCGGAACGATAAAACCCTTCAGGACGTATGATCTGAGTTTCTCATCGAACTCTTCGTGGCAGTTTTTATACTTCTTGCCGCTTCCGCACCAGCATGGTGCGTTCCTGTCGGTCTTCTGGCCGTTCATATGTACCGATGGCATTTGCATTCTCCCAAGCCGCAGCTGCGGTCCTGTTTATTTCTCCGCTTCCTTTTCCGCTTCCGTCAGCTGCCGGTAGTTCTCCGCAATGCTTTCTCCGTAAAAAACAGCTGAACCGGATACAAATATATCCACACCGGCCTGTCTGGCTGCCGGGATCGTCTTCGTGTTTACCCCGCCGTCGATCTGCAGCAGGCAGTCCGGCTTTATCCGTCCGATCATTTCACGCACTGCCCTGATCCGTTCCAGGCTTCCTTCCAGAAATGTCTGGCATCCGAATCCCGGCTCCACCGTCATGACCAGGATCAGGTCCAGTGAAGGGATATACGGCTCCAGGATCTCTGCAGGCGTGCCCGGTTTGATGCTGAGGCCGGCTTTTTTCCCAAGGGCATGGATCGTATCGACGGCCGCCTGTATATCTTCGCAGGCTTCCGTGTGTACAGTGATGCCATCGGCCCCGCAGTCCGCAAAATCCTTAAGATATCTCTCCGGCTTTACGATCATAAGATGGCAGTCAAAGAACATGTCCGACATTTTCCGGATGCTCTTTATGAGCGGCATGCCAAATGAAATGGACGGTACGAAGATCCCGTCCATGACATCTATATGCAGTCTTTTAGCCCCGGCGTCAGCCGCCTGTCTGATCTGGTCGCCGAGTATGCTGAAATCACATGACAAAATTGAAGGTTCGATCATCGCGAGATAAATTCCTTTACCTGATGAAATACACCGCCTCCTGTCCGGATACCGGTCATATCGCAATTTGCATAAGTATTTTAACGCATTCTCCGGCCGCTCTCAATCTGTACAAAGTATAAAATACGCGCCGGAAAAGCCGGTATTTACGGCAAATCTGCTGTGATGCGGTACCGGAAATACAGGTGCCCCGTTTCCGACCCGTCGGAGGGGTCAAATAAGATCACCTGGACATCATCGTTTTGGTGTTCGTCATATTCCAGCCTGTTGTCCCCGTCGGAATACTCACCGGCCGCTTCCCGGATCTGTACCAGGTTATAGATGCCGGGCACGGTATTGAACCTGACAACGCCGAAGGAAGTGTTGAATTCTTCAAGGGTTTTGCCCTCGTAAGCCTCAAATGAAGTTCCGGCTGCCGCATCCAGGACCAGACAGTAGGCGCCGCCTTTCCCGGCGGCTGCCTCAAACCCTGCACACTCTCCGCCTTTGCTCGCAGCGGCTGCTTCGAGCATGTGTTTTACTCTGCCGTCCTGAAGGGCAGGAGAACCGTCGTTGATAAAGACGATCCCGCTGACATCGTCGAATTGCAGCATGCTCAGCGCACTGTAAAGGTCCGGCGCGGTCACCGCATGCTCCATGATCTCTCCGCGGCACGACAGGGCCATCTTTTCCCAGTCCTCATACCCTGCCTGCGATCTGCGGTCAGGAGTCCCGATGCTCTCAAGGGCGCTTCCGATAAAAGCCGTCACTTTTCCGGCTCCCAGGGCATTCAGATGAGTGATGCTGGACAGGTCCGTTGCCGTGTCGATCAGCCCCGGTGCGTACATCAGGTTCAGGTACGGGACCTGCATTTCATCCGCTATGTCCTGCACGCTGTTGGCCGCGCGCTGATAGTCCGGATCCGCCTCATAGGGTACGTTGACCAGCAGCACCAGGATTCCCCGTTCCTGACAGAGCGAGACTGCCCTTCGCAGATAATCCATGCCTGTTGATTCCCCGTCCATCTTTTCATCCGGGGGAATGAGGTCATAATGCTGTGCCGGCGGTTCCGTGTTCCAGCGCATCTCCGCGCCCATCCTGCCGTTTTGTGCTTTCAGCTTTGCCGTATCCATATAATCCTGCTCGGTCAGTGAAGACCAGCGGGAGTGGTATCTGATAAAATCCGCGCGGAATTCATTTCTGGTCTCCGGATCAAGGAGCAGGTCCTTAATGGCCGCTTCCTTGTTCTTTGTGTAGGGAAATACGTCCAGAACGGTATGGAGCTGGCCTACCGCGTTCTCCGTGAGGTCCGTCCCGCGGGTATCTGTCACTTCATCGACAAAATGATACTCTTCCTCGATCAGGAAAGGATCGATGACGACACAGTACGGATCGCAGTAATCCAGGGCATTCACCAGCGTCCAGTACGTGACAGGCAGGATGCTGCCGTGTCCCGCCATATTAAATGCCGCGATCCCGTAATCCTCAAACAGGACGGCCGGATCGATCCCGTTCACCACATGGGAACTGCCCAGAAGGAGCACATCCGTCCTGTCCGCCACATCAAAGAACGTCCCGTTCTTGATCAGGCTCTCTTTCCGCTCCGTCAGCCTGGCTGCCGCAGAAAGGGCGGCAAGGATAAGCGCCAGCAGTACAGCCGCGCCGATCACAGCCTTAAATCCGTACGCTGCGCGTTTATTCTCCGGATATCTTTTCGTATCCGTTCTTTTTTCCTGTGAACCGTTATCTGTCATAGATCAATGAAAGACACTTAAAAGTGCGCGTATATGAAACTGTCCGCGCTGAAACCGGGTCCCCATATCCCGCATACTGCGATCAGCAGTATGGCCGCGATATATACGAACCATCTGAACGGAAGGCTCTGGGCCGTAAACCGACGGACCAGGCTGATGCCGTTGTACCTGCATATATCCGCAAACACCATAATGGCCAGCGAGAACAAAAGCAGGACCATATCTGCCATCCCGAGCCCCATCTGCATCAGCACGCCGCCCGTCAGTTCATGGAACGCCGGGTGCAGGATGCTCCGGTACACTGCGATGGCATCCCGGACCGTTGCCGCCCTGAACAGAACGAAAGTCAGGCAGACAAGGGTAAATGTGACCGCGATCTTAAAGACCCTGTGGGAGAACATCTGCCTGTCTATGCGCGCTGTGCTGACCATCCAGTCCCTCACGGGGACCAGGATGCTGCCGGCGACCTGCAGCAGACCGAAAACAAGGCCCCACAGTAAAAAGTTCCATCCGGTACCGTGCCAGAGCCCGCTCACCAGAAACGTCAGCAGGATGTTGATATATTTTCTCCCTTTTCCTTTCCTGCTGCCGCCAAGGGGTATATAAACATAATCCCTCAGCCAGGTAGACAGGGATATATGCCACCTGTGCCAGTATTCGGCAACGGACCCGGCAAGGAAAGGGCTGTTGAAGTTCTGCATGAGTTCTATGCCGAGCACTTTTGCCGCACCGATCGCGATCGATGAATAACCGGCAAAATCACAGTAGAGCTGGATCATGTACAGGACTGCGCAAATGAAGGCGACCGCCCCTCCGTATGATCCGGGCGTATCATAGAACGAACCGGTCAGGACCGCTATCCTGTCTGCGATGACCATCTTCAGGAAATATCCCCAGAGCATGTACAGGGCCCCGTCCCGGATCCGTACGGGATCAAACCCGTCCGGTCCCTTTTTAAACTGGGGCAGCATATGCGGCGCTCTTTCGATAGGCCCTGATGTGAGCTGGGGGAAGAAGGAGATGAAAAGTCCCAGACCGGTCAGGTCTCTTTCCGCTTCCACTGTCCCGCGCCTGACATCGATGAGGTATCCGACTGCCTGCAGGATATAAAAGGAGATGCCGACCGGTACGATCCAGATATGGCCTTTTGTAAAAATACCTGCACTCCTGAATATGATTAGGAGCGCGATCTCCGTAATAACGGCCACTGCAAATCCCGCATTCCTGCTATTTCCGGCTTTTGCCTTTATGGCCAGTCCGCCCAGGTATGCTGTCAGCACTACCGCGGCAAGAAGGGGCACGAACTTAAGATCCAGAAGGGCATAGAAAACGATGCTTGCCGCAAAAAGCCACTTAGTCCTTGCTTTTTTCGGCAGCAGGAATTCGACTGCTGCTGTGACCAGCATAAATAAGAGAAATCTTAACGATGTAAACTGCATCTTTTCCGGATCTGTTTATTCCCTGATCAGCCGGCGGATAAAGTTTCTCTCCTGCAGTCCGATCCGTTTGTCAGCGGAACAGATGCACAGACAGTAGGAGACCATGGCAGCTTTTACGTCTTCATCCAGTTCTCCGAACCGGTCGACCAGCTCATTGGCCTTTTCCGCCAGATCTTTGCCGCGGATCTGCCGGATCGTCTCTGCCGCTTCATCGAAGTCGAGATCCAGCCCGGTCGATTCCTTAAAGAGCGAATACTCTTCCGCATCCAGCTTCCCGTCCGCCGCGCATGCAGCTGAAACGAGCATGAAGAAATCTTTCCTCTTACCTTTGAGTTCTTCGATCGCCGGTACGATCACGCCTGCCATGTCGGTCAGGATATCCAGTCTTTCCTCGTAGGTAAGATTTTCATATTCCCTGCAAAGCTTATCGAATTCAAACATATTATCACCGCTCCTGTTCCGGTCAGTATACTACGGATATAATCATACTATAGCTCGCAGCATGAATGCAAAAAAACAGGCATATGGCGCTTATCCGGCAGCCATATGCCTGTCTTTCATTTCTGCGGCTGTGCAGTTTGGCAGTCTTATGCTTCGAGCGTCATCTTCTCAGCCGGAGGCATTACGACTTCACCGCCGGTGAATGCCGCGATACCTTCACGCATGTAATACGCACGTACATTGGCGACTGCGGATACTTCATATTCCTTTCCGGGAACAAGTCCGCCCGGTTCATCGATGATGATGGTGGCAAGCTCGCCCTTGTTCCAGTAGTGGAGGGTCACGTCGCACATATCTTCAAACTTGAAGCATTCGCCGTCGACCGCGACATGCATGCTCTCGGGGCCGTACATCTTGCCGTCGATCGTGACATAGCAGCTCTCGAACAGTGCAAGCGGAACACCTCTGTAATAGAAATTGTGGACTTTGACTTCGAAGCCGGTGCACTTGCCGTCTTCATAGTGATTTTTGAATCCTTCGGGTGCAACCGCCTGGCTGGTCATGCCGACAGACTTGATGTTGACAGGCTTTGCTTCGGGCCATTCGGGATAATTCGCATCCGGATATGTTCCGAGATACTTGTCCAGCATCTTCTCATAGCGGCGGAAAGGCTCCAGCGTATCGCCGTTGATGGGAGCGCCTTCGTATTCGGCAGAGATATATCCCTGATAATTGCTGTTCCTGAACACTTCGAGTACGCCGGGATAATCGATCGTGGTCTCTTCACAGTCGTCGTTCATCTCATAGAACTTGCCGTGTACATGGACCGTGTAATCCATATGCTCTTCCAGTACCTTGGGATCGAAGTATTCTGTACGGCGTACCATGGCCAGGAATCTCTTGGTCATGTCGTCAGAAGCTTTCTCGAGCTCTGCATTGCAGAATTCACGGAATTTGACGTTGTCGACTTCCTTATACAGTTCGACCGTCTTTTTGACCAGTTCCGGATCAACGCCTGTGCTGAGCGCGCTGTTGATCTGTCTCTGGCTGATCTCCTTGCAGAACATGGACATGTCGGGAACGATGCCGATGTACTTGGATCCTTCGGTGCGGATAACATCGATGACCTTCTGGACTGAATCCAGAACGAAGGAAGAAGAACCGGAATGGATCTCAAGACCCATTTTGACCTTGTTCTTTTCCAGATAAGGAATGGACTGACGGAAGACTTCCGGGTCTACCTGTCCGCCGATACGCATGACAGGGCAGCCGATCGATCTTGCGATTTCCGCATGGCGGCGGACAATGTCAACGCCTTCCTTAACGGTAAGGTTCCTGTGGTTGAACAGGGTCTTGTCAACAAAGAAATCGTGCGCGACTGTCTTTGTGCCGTATTTCCACATCAGCTCGTTCCAGGAATCGATATCTTCCTCCAGGGCCTCCGGGCAATACCTGAAGTAAAGCTGGCCAAGCAGCTC
>JAEEGL014570618.1_pt1 | contig 14326 bp, 10 predicted proteins | sample 9134231 | NCBI WGS metagenome assembly JAEEGL01 (sample SAMN16246548, study PRJNA631951) | gut metagenome | biome: gut microbiome; feature: rumen; material: fiber-attached | host: Bos | place: Iran: Karaj | collected 2018-10
AAGGCACGCTGCTATTCCGCCTAATACAGAACCGATGATGCTTATCGGCAGTATCGATAACGCGAGCTGGACTCTTAACTGTCTGCTGGTAAAACCGACTGCCTTCTTGATTCCGAATTCCCTCTCACGCTTGATGAATACGGTCTTAAGCAAAAGCCTGATTACTATCGCTACCGTAAAGATATTCAGAACGATCAGGACGAGGATAACAAGTGAGACCGCAAATACCGGAACGTTATCCGTGCTTCTCTGTGAGTGATAGTAATTCTCTGTGCTTGTGCAGTAGTCGCCGAGGAGTTCTCTCGTGTCTTCGAGAAAAGCTTCAACCTTTTCTTCTGTGGGGTTATCGAGTCTTACTCTGACATACGTGTATACCGGGTCACCGCCGAATCTTCTGAAGCCTTCATCAGAGATATAGATACGTTCGCCAAGGCCGTATACTGCCTGCTGCAGGCCTGTAATGAGGAATGTCTTTTCCGTATCCATGTACTTGATGGTGATCTCATCACCTACTCCCAGGCCCTGTTTCTCAGCGAGCAAACCACCTACAACAGCTTCGTTTGCTTCTATAGCCATCTCGCCTTCATACACACCGCAATATACGAACTGGGGTTTGTCTGAATAGAGCAGATAGCAGTTGTAATCACCTGTATGCGCATCGGTACTTGTGAGGCCGTACGCTTCGGTTACACCGTCCATTCCCTGCAGCTTACCGATGATGTCATACATCTCTTCTTCGGTGTCGTACTGAATGTTTACGTATGCATCAGGAGCGTCACCCTGAAGGAGCCTCTGGAACTTGGTTATGTCAACTCTGGTGTTATAGAAAAGGATCGCAGAGAAAGCGGTCATGTAAGATACCGCGAGGATTACACCGATGACAATAACATTCTGGCTCATGTTCTGCATCGTGCTCTTGAGCGCAAGAAGGATATTGAGTCCTCCCGTGGTCTTATCGAGCGGAAGATAATTCTTCTTGAAACTGTGTGATTCAAGTCCGAATCTTAATGCAGTTGCGGGATGTATGTTTCTGATGAGGTGCGTTGCAACGAATGTTACCAGGAGCATTGCTGCGATCAAACCGGCAACGATCGGAAGCGACATCTCGGGATGGAATCCTCCCTCCCATACAAGTCCTGACAGCTGCCTTGTTGCATACTCTTCAAGGACCGGAAACAGACCATACGCCAATGAGATTCCGATCACGCCTGCAATTCCTGCAACGAGCGAATACTCGATCATGAGAGACATTCTTACCTGTGAGATCGTAAAACCCACGGCACGCAGAGCACCTATGTTTCTGATGTCACGGTTGATGTTCGTATTGACCGTGAAGATTATCATGATGAATGCGATGGCCATGATGATCGCAGAAAACGCAGCCATGAATGCAGCAACGATGTTTGTGATTCCCGTGTATCCTGCTTTCGCGAGCGTGACATTATATCCGTTGCAGTAGAAACCTTCTTTTGTAACAGCTTCCTGGACTGCCGTTGTGCTTATACTGATATCAGCGTTATCATCGAAAGAAACACACAGGAACTGCATCGCATAAGGCATCTTGCCTGCAACTGCAACCGACTCAGCCTTCTCATTTATCTTCTCATATGATTCGTGATCTATGACCGTTGAATAATATGAATACATCTGACCGCAGAAGAGATCTTCGTAGATGCCTGCAACAGTGAACTCATAGTCACCCAGATCAGCGTGGCTGATCCTGACCTTGTCACCTACTCTCATACCCTCGGCATAAGCGGTATAAACATTTACGCAGATGGCAGGACCGGTGATCGTATTGTCTTTTTCAATGTAATGAAGATTCTGATAAACTGCTTCGTTTTCCTGATCAATAAAGAATAAATCTTCGATATCTTTTTCCTTACGCGAATTGATCTTAACTGTAACCATATCCGGATTGATAAGCTCAGAAAGATAATGACTCTTAACGTAATCCAGACCGTTCACGGTATCATTGATCTTATCCTCATCACCAACGACGAAAAACATCGCATCAGGCACGTTTCTCTTCTCGAGATTCTCATCGTACATTGAATCGAAACGGCCGACCATGAGTCCTACATGCAGAAGCATCGACGCGACGATCAGGATCAGAAGGAATGCTAAAAGCACTGCTTTGTCTTTATGAAAATGTGCCTTAACAAGTTTAAACATCTGTAATTCTGCCTTTCCCGAAAATACTATCTCCTTATGGTCTCAAGTATAATCTTCGGCAAAATTCAATCCTTTGCCTGTTTTTTAAATCTTTTTAAAACCGGATTTAAGTATGGATCACGAGATCTTTATGCCGATCTCAACGGCAAAACCGTCGCTCGTGTTTTTAACTGTAAGATTTCCTTCCATCTTCTTCATGAGATAGTCAGATATGTAAAGGCCCAGACCTGAACCGTCTTTATTGCCTGAATTGCTTCCGCGCTTAAACTTCTGAGTGATGATCTCAAGCTCTTCTTCAGGAACACCCGGACCTTTGTCAGCAATCTCGATCATGAGATATTTTGAATCGCTGTTTTCAAATCTGCTGGTTACATTGATCTCAGCATTGGCATATTTATATGAGTTGAAAATGATGTTGCTTATGACCTGATTGAGTCTTAATCTGTCGCAGTAAACAACGGCATCCCTGATATCAAGTTTATTGATCTTATTGAGGTAATCGGCATCTCTTATCATCTGAATAATGTCAGTCGAATTAACATCTTCAGGCTTTACTTCGAGCTGCTCCAATTCCTCCAGTGTTGCATGGAAAAGATTCGAGATGAGCTCATCGATCTGATCTGCTTTTGCGTTGATCGCAGCGATGGTATCCCTGTTCTCATCAGTAGCTGTAAGGCTCATGACATCGGTCATGGCTTTAATGGATGCTACAGGAGTTTTGATATCATGGGATAACTGCGCGACAAGTTCCTTACGGCTCTTAACTGCTTTTTCTTCGCGCTCACGTGAAGCTTTAAGTTCCTCACGCATTATGTCGAAGCTCTCGGTAAACGAACCGAAAACATTTCCCTTATCCATCTCAAGAGGCGTATCAAGATTGCCGCCTGCAACCTTTACCGCAAAGTCCTTGAGCTTTTTAAACGGCGTTATTACCGTGCGTTTCAGATATGCATAGTACAGGATAAAAACGATCACGGTAAACAGAATTAGCGAACCGACAAATGAAGCGATCTTAACGTTTGTCTGCTTTTCGAGTTCTGCTTTGGGATTATGTACGATGATCTTTCCGACGGTATTACCGTCAACTTCGATGTCTCTTATTATGTCGTAATTTGATGTGGCGGATGAGATGCTTTTTGCAATGTCATCACGTGTAAAAACGAGCACGTTTCCATTGCTGTCGATTACCGAATAATCGAATTCTTCATCACTCGCGATAAGCTGATTGTTGTTAGAACTTACATCATTCCACGTCTCTTCGATACGGACGATGCATCTGTTGATCTCGATCGTGTGCGTAGGGATATCTTTCGAGAGGTTTCCGTTGACTATAACATAGCAGCCCGCAAAACCTGCAGCGAGCAACAAGATGATATAGGCGATCAGGAACCTCAGTTTCATTTATCCGTTCCCTTTTGTATCCAGCATGAATCCGACGCCCCAGACAGTCTTGATAAACTTCGGATCGCCGGCATCGTCTTCTATCTTTTCCCTTAAGTGTCTGATGTGAACGTTAAGCGTTACGTCGCCTACAAACGTTGTGTCCCAGATCTTCTCGAAGATCTCTTCCTTCGGGATCACGCGGTCGCTGTTACGGAGCAGATAAACAAGGATCTTATACTCCATTGCCTTCAGCGGAGTCTCTGTTCCGTTCTTAGTAATGGTAGCTTTCTTGAGATTGATAACTGCATCACCGAGCTTTGTCAGGTGGTCGTCTTCTGCCTTGTCATCTGTCTTGTGGGAAGATTCATAACGCTTGAGTTCAGCCCTTACCTTGGCGAGGAGAACACCAAGAGAATAAGGCTTGCAGATATAATCGTCACCGCCGATGCTTAATGCCAGCAGCATATCGTCTTCGGCAGATCTCGCACTGATAAAGAATATCGGGATATCCATTGTCTCTCGTATCTTCTGACAGAGTTCAAAACCTGAATCCTCACCCAGGTTGATATCAAGAAGGATCAGAGAGCATGTATTGTCCTTGAAAAACTCCAATGCAGACGCGCTGTCCAGAGCATACTGCGCGGGTACACCGGACATGTTGAAATACTTCGCGGTATATTCCGAGAGTTCCTTCTCGTCGTCAATTATCAGTACGCTGTAATGCATTTTGCTCCTTATGCTCCGAAGAGCTTAGCCATCTTTTCTACAGCTGTGTTGAGATCCTGGATGGATTCATTAAGGCTGTCCACATCGATATTGCTGATCTTTGTTACCGCCTCGCTCATTGCTTCGGTATTATCGGTCAGAACAGTATCAACATTTGTGATCATCTTGTTCATTCCTTCGAGAGACTCATCAACATTTGTCATTGTCTCTTCTGCCTTTGTAGCCAGGCTGGAAACCTCTGTAAGTGTATTCTGAACCGCATTCAAAGTGTTTACTACTTCAGGAACAATGATGAGTGCTGATACGGCAAATATCATCGCAATAACGCCAAGTGCAACGGCAACTGCAGCTGTTCTCTTTGCAGTCTTTTTCTGATATCTCAAAAGCTCACTCTGAAGGTCGTGATCGGTGTAGTTTGAATATGCATTATTCTTGATCGCGCTCTCCTGAACGGGTTCTGCCTGAGCAGGTGCCTGAATTGATTCTGCCTTAACTCCGGTAATTGTTTTCTCTTCTTCCATAACTATTCTCCTCCTTTTTGACCTATAGACATAATACACCTCCGAAAGCATATAGCGTTCCGGAGGTGCAGAAAAATTATATTAATGGTGGAACAGTCTCATTCCTGTGAACGCCATTGCGATTCCGTACTTGTTGCATGTCATGATGACATGATCGTCACGGATTGATCCGCCGGGTTCAGCGATGTACTTAACGCCGCTCTTGTGAGCACGCTCGATGTTATCACCGAAGGGGAAGAATGCATCAGAACCTAATGCAACGTTGTCGTTCTTAGCGAGCCAAGCCTTCTTCTCTTCTCTTGTGAATACAGCGGGCTTAACCTTGAAGATGTTCTGCCATGTGCCTTCAGCGAGAACGTCCTCGTACTCATCAGAAATGTATACGTCGATAGCATTGTCTCTGTCAGGTCTTCTGATGTCGTCAACGAACTGGAGACCGAGTACCTGAGGACTCTGTCTGAGCCACCAGTTGTCAGCCTTCTGACCTGCTAGTCTTGTGCAGTGGATTCTTGACTGCTGACCAGCGCCGATACCGATTGCCTGACCGTCCTTAACGTAGCAAACGGAGTTGGACTGTGTATACTTGAGTGTAATGAGAGAGATAAGCAGGTCGATCTTCTTGTCCTCAGGAATATCCTTGTTGTCTGTAACGATGTTGTCGAGAAGAGCATGATTGATCTCGAATTCATTTCTTCCCTGCTCGAAAGTAACGCCGTAAACCTGCTTAGTCTCGATCGGAGCGGGCTTGTAGCTTGCGTCGATCTTGATTACGTTGTATGTACCCTTTCTCTTTGTCTTAAGGATCTCAAGAGCTTCAGGTGTGTAATCAGGAGCGATGATACCATCGGATACTTCTCTTGCGAGCATTGTAGCTGTGATCGCGTCGCATGTATCAGAGAGAGCTGTGAAGTCACCGTAAGAAGACATTCTGTCAGCGCCTCTTGCTCTTGCGTAAGCGCAAGCGATGGGAGAGAGCTCACCAAGATCGTCTACGAAATAGATCTTTGCTTCAGTCTCTGACAGGGGCTTGCCTACTGCAGCACCGGCAGGTGAAACGTGCTTGAATGATGTAGCTGCGGGAAGTCCTGTTGCTTCCTTGAGCTCCTTTACGAGCTGCCAGCCGTTGAAGGCATCGAGCAGGTTGATATATCCGGGCTTACCGTTAAGTACTGTGATGGGAAGTTCAGAACCGTCTTCCATGTAGATTCTGGAAGGCTTCTGATTAGGATTGCATCCGTACTTGAGTTGCATTTCGTTAGACATTTTTATTCTCCTTATTTTCGAAAATTATACGTTCTTATTTACGATTCTTGTCTCAACTGCGCCTGTCTCGATGTCGATGTAGCGTACGAAGAGAGATACCTTGTTATCCTCGTTGAGGCTTGTCCATACCTCGTTTGTGAATGTATCGATGTCACCCTTGAGCTCAACCTTCTCAGGCTCGCCTTCGAAAGAAGGAAGCGGGCTGCCGTCACCCTGGTATGTGTGGATGAATCTGCCGATTCCTGCCTTGGGATTTGTATATGTGAATGTGTGACGCTCGCAAGAAGAAGGATCTCCGTCGTCGCTCTTGAGGATGGACATAGCATAGTTGTATGTGCCGTTCTCAACGTGCATGATACCTGAGATCCTGGGAGTGTAGTTCGGAGCGTCATCCTCAAACTCTCTGCCTCTCAAGGACTGCTCGAATGTCATCTGCTTGTCCATGAGTTCATAGATAGTGTCTGTCTGATCACCGTTTGTAACGATAGTCTTGTTGCCAAGAACTCTTACGGGTGAATAAATGATGAGGTGCGGATCTGTAAGAAGTGAGGGATCGAAAGCCTCTGTCTTGATTCCGTCTTCTGTTGCTGTGAATACACGGTTTCTTGAGTTAACGCTTCTTCCCATGATGAAGTAAGCTGTAACTGCATACTTACCGCATTCGGACTTACCGATTACGATTCCTCTTCCGGGATAAGCATTCTCTGAAAGGATCTTGCTAAGGTTCTGTGTGATCATATGGCACCTCCAAAAATTAATAACTGTTTATCTTACGTAGCAAATGTTGTTCTCGATTATTACCTTGCCGTCAGCAATTAATCTTATCGCCTGCGGCAGGATCTTCCATTCGCATTCCTGCATTATTCTCTTCTGCAGAGACTCCGGTGTATCGTCAGGCAGAACGTCAACGGCCTTCTGCAAAAGGATCGGGCCTTCGTCGTAGTTCTCGTTAACGAAATGAACCGTAGCGCCTGATACCTTAACGCCCTTTGCGAGTGCAGCCTTATGCGGTCTTATGCCGTACATGCCTTCACCGCAGAATGACGGGATAAGCGCAGGATGGATATTGATAATGCGGTTTGAATACTTGCTTACGATCTTGGGACCTAACAGTGAGAGATAACCTGCGAGAACGATGAGCTCTGCACCGGACTTCTCCACTTCTGCAACAACTGCCTCATCCCATGCTTCGATCGAATCGAAATCCTTGCGGGATACGACGGCTGACTTAATGCCGTTGTTTGCTGCTCTCTCAAGCGCGTATGCATTTTTAGAAGATGACAGAACGAGAGTGATCTCTATATCCTTAAGGATACCGTCCTTTGTATTGTCGATGATAGCCTGGAGATTGGTTCCGCCACCAGAAACAAACACTGCAATCTTCATTATTTATTCCCCTATCAGTTGTATTTAACCTTGTGTACGCTCTCTTCATCGTCCTCAGGCTTGCCTGCGATGAAGTCACCGTCGAAGCATGCTGAGCATACGCCGCAGTCGATTGTGTTAAGAGAAGCTCTGAGTGAATCCAGGCTGATGTATGCGAGTGAATCAGCACCAATCATGTCGCGGATCTCTTCAATTGTCTTTGTGCTTGCGGGAAGCTCTGTCTCTGATGAAGCGTTTACGCCGTAGCAGCAACCGAACTTAACCGGCGGAGAAGCAAGTCTCAGGTGTACTTCTTTCGCGCCGTTCTCTCTCAAGAATGAGATGATGTGCTTTGTTGTTGTACCTCTTACGAGAGAGTCGTCAACGATTGCGATCTTCTTATCCTTAACAGCTGTCTTGAGAACTGCGAACTTCATTCTTACTGCGAGTTCTCTCTGCTGCTGTGTGCTCTTGATGAATGTTCTTCCTACGTATCTGTTCTTGAGAAGTCCAGCGCCGTAAGGAACGCCCAGACCTGCTGCATAACCTTCTGCAGCTGCATTACCTGAGTCAGGTGCACCGATTACCATGTCAACGTCGGCAGGACTCTCCTTTGCAAGAGCCATACCTACTCTGTATCTGGAATCAAAGATGGACATCTGGTCGATAACGGAGTCAGGTCTTGCAACGTATACATACTCGAAAACGCAGACCTTACCGTCCTTCTTAGCTGTATTTACATCGTACTTGATGGAGCTCATTCCTTCCTTGGAGATCGTGATGATCTCGCCGGGCTCGAAGTCTCTTACGATCTCGCATCCGATTGCGTCGAGAGCGCATGACTCTGATGAGATATAGTACTTGTCGTCCTTCTTACCGAGGATCAACGGTCTCAAACCGTAGGGATCTCTTACACCGATGAGCTTGTCCTCTGTCATGAAGATCATTGCGTAAACGCCGTGGATCTCCTTCATTGTCTCGAGGATTGCATGCTCGCAGTCCTCTGTTCTGATCCTGTTTCTGGAGAACAGTGAGAGGATGATCTCTGAATCTGTATTTGTCTGGAAAATAGCACCCTGATCCTTGAGTCCTTCTCTGATGCTTGTAGCATTCATGATGACTGAATCAGAAGTAAGAGCGATCGATCCGACTCTTGACTTGATTGAAATAGGCTGGATGGCATCAATGCCGTTCTCTCTGGGAGATCCGCCTCTTGTATGTCCGATGGCGCAGGAACCCTGCAGTGCGGATAGTGTTACCTCATCAAAAACATCAGTTACAAGACCGTTTGCCTTGTGTACCAGGAATGTGCCGTCATCGTTAACTGCAATACCTGCTGACTCCTGACCTCTGTGCTGTAACGAGAAGATACCGTAGTAAGTATCCTTCGTTGCTTCCGAAGTGCTTCCTTTGATGTCGTAACAACCGAAAACTCCGCTCATGTGCTTGTTTCCATCCTTTGCTCAAATTGTTCTATGTTAATGGATAAGATCCCAAAAACCTTAATTCATTTCAGCGATCTTCTGCTGAAGTCTTGCGTCTCTTTCTTCTACTGAAGAGGCGAGGCTGGCCTTGTAATCCTTGATCTTCTGCATGAGTTCAGGGTCGCTTATGGCGAGCATCTGGCATGCGAGGATGGCAGCGTTTGAACCGCCGTCGATTGCAACCGTAGCTACGGGAATACCTGTAGGCATCTGAACTGTTGCATAGAGAGCATCAACGCCTGCGAGAGCGCCGCCCTTGCAGGGAACTCCGATTACGGGGAGTGCTGTATTGGCAGCAAGAACGCCGCCCAAATGTGCAGCAAGACCTGCTGCAGCGATAATTACCTTGAAACCTTCGGCTTCTGCGCCTCTTGCAAGTGCCATGGCCTTATCCGGTGTTCTGTGTGCGGATGCTACTGTTGCCTTAAATTCGACTCCGAACTTGTTTAGCATCTTGAAGCAGCCTTCCATTACGGGAAAATCTGAATCGGAACCCATTACTACCAGAACTTTGCCATCAGCCATGATCTAATACCTGCTTTCAAAAAATATAGGGGCGTTATTCGTCGCCCTGTGCCCATTTGAGGCGGTCCATTACCCTGAAATACTCGTCAGATTCCCACTCGTAAGGCTTCGGACAGAAGTCGTTTCCGGGTCTGGTCGAGGTCTGAGAATAAGGAAAAACCCTCAGTCTATAGTCTACACACTCAGTGCCTGACTCGTCCATAACAAAATCGCATTGAATTATGACGGAATCGGGGTCTGATAATGAGTAATTTCCACCAAAACAAAAATTCGAGAGAGAGTAGAAAATATAGTGTCCGTTGTACTCTTCGATAGGCTGCAGACGGTGCGGATGGTGACCTACAACGATATCGACGCCGTAATCAATGAGTTCATGGGCAACCTTCTTCTGTCTGTCAGTAGGATCGTAAACACCCTCCTGGCCGAAATGGCAGGAAGCGATGATGATGACAGCTCCGTCATCTCTTAAATCGTCGATAATGTCGTAAACCTGTGATGCGTTCGTGTCATTGCCAAGTCCGACCATGCCGATTACAAATCCCTGGCTGGTAGTAAATGTGGCGCCATACTTGTCGTCACTCCAGACAATGCCGTGTTCATCGAGATTATCACGGGTCTCATCGAGGCCTTCCTGCAGGAAATCCATTGTATGGTTATTTGCGATGTTAACAGCCTCAATGCCCGCAAGAGTAAGCATCTCGAGGTCTTCCGGATTCATGCGGAAGATATACTGGTTATTTTTGTGGCTTGTTACCGTGGTTACGGGGTTCTCGAGATTTACGAGAGTCATGTCATCTGACTTGAACAGCTCGGCACAGTTCTGGAAGCAGTATTCCATATCACCGTCAACGGTGTTGTCGAACTGGCGGTTTGTAGATCTGTAATCCTGTGTAAGAGTGCAGTCTCCTGCGAAAGATACGGTAACCACGCGCTGATCAGGTGTTAATGTGGGCAGCGGTGTCGGTGAAGGTGTAGGAGTTGGAGTCTCCGTAGGTTCTGTTGAAACGGTCTCAAGCATTACCGTTGTATGGGCAGACTGCTCGATCTCTGTATTGACGGTTGTCTCTTCTCCCTCCCCTGTCTCCGTAACAACGGGAGTGCATCCTGCCAGGACTATGGACAGTACCGTAACGGCAACGATTGCCAGACGTACTCTGAAACTGTTGAAAATAGCGGAATCCTTCACAAAATAGCGCTACCTTTCTATAAAAGTAGAAATGCCGACTTCTCGTCGGCACTTCAATTATAACAATCTTTCCCAAAATCAATATTACAAATATAGAGGTAAACTCAGGCAGATCCGGAGTGCTTAATACACAATGAAAACCGCCTGATACGGCTTGATTCCAAGCTTTTTGACCGATCCTTCGGCACCTCCGACAATAAGCTGCTCGGACAGCGGCGTCCTGATGCCGTCCTCATCGGAATATTTGCAGGAATATGCGCCATAATGCTCTGAAACATCAACATAGACCGGTTTATCGGACCTGTTCATTACCAGAACGATGGCTTTGCTGCCGGAAGCTTCCTTGCCGAAGGCATCCCTGCCCTCTTTTAAGTATCTTACAAACGCCAGAGTACCGTCATGTGCCAGGAGAGTCTCATAGAAACCGGTCTTAAGGCACTGGTTAACGGCACGAAGGCCTCCGATACGCTTGAAATATACCAATGACTCCTGCTGTCTTAAGCCGATCTTGTTCCAGGGATATGTTCTCCTGTTGAAAGGATCCTTGTAGCCTTCCATCAGGACCTCATCGCCGTAATAGATGCAGGAAGCGCCTATATAGCATGTCTGGAAAGCAAATGCCATCTTGGCAAGAGATGCGATCCTGTCGAAATCAGAAGATTCAACCTTAAAGCCTCTCTGGATCTCCCTGTCATCGGTATCCTGTGGCTTTGACAGCATTGTCATTATTCTCGGAACATCGTGTGAAGACACGAGATTCATCATGGCATAGTAAGCTTCCATCGGATAACGCTCACGGAAGCCTTCAAATCTCATGTTGGCGATCTCGGCACTGATGTATCCGCAGAGGAAATCCAGAAGGATATGTCTGAACGTATAACCCATTACGGAGTCATGTGTGTTTCCGAGCATGAAATCACGATAAGAACCGTAACTGCACTTGTTTGAAGCGTCTTCCCATACTTCACCGATAACGGCACCTTCACTGCCGAGCTTTTCCTTGACCGTTGCTCTCATCTGTCTGATGAAGCTGTCAGGAAGCTCGTCGGATACATCAAGTCTGAAGCCTGATGCGCCTCTGGTTGTCCATGTATCAACAACGCCGTCTTTGCCGAATATAAAGTTTCTGTATGACAGGTCGTCTTCGTTTACATTGGGAAGATCCGGGAATCCCCACCAGGAATCGTATCCTACTGAACCGTCGCCGTTGCGGTAGAAGTTATACCATGAGCGGTAGCGGCTCTCCTCACCCTCGTTAAAGGCCTTGTAAGCTCCGACACCTTCGTATCTGTCAAACTTGTTGAAATACTTTGAATCGGCGCCCGTGTGGCTGAACACGCCGTCCAGAATTATCTTTATTCCCTTCTCCTTGCACGCATTCTGAAGGCTCATAAAAGCCGAAGTGCCGCCAAGGATCGGATCAACGTTAAGATAATCCGCCGTATCGTATCTGTGTGAAGATCTCGCTTCGAAGATAGGATTCAGATACAGAACGTTGATGCCGAGCGATTTGATGTAATCGAGTTTCTCCTCGATGCCCTTCAGGCTTCCGCCATAGAAATCACATGCCAGGTATCCTGTCTCAGGCTTACCCTTGATATCAACGTCTTCATTCCATTCTTCGTGGTAGATCCTCTCTTCTCTCGGATCAGCGTTGATCATCTTATCGAAATCAAATGCCGTGTCTCTGGCAAATCTGTCCGGGAAGATCTGATATATCATTGCGCCCTTAAGGAATTCGGGCGTCTTGAAGTCTTTGTTATATACGGTTATCTGGAACGCATAAGGATACTTATCCTCTTCTGCGCCGACTCTCGGAGGTTCCCTGTATAAGGTTCCCTCACCGTCAGGAAGATCCAGTGCCGCACCATAATAGAATGTAAGGATAGGTGCCGGTGCGCTCGGATCAATGTCACTTACGGACTTATAGTAATCAGGAAGGCCGTCGCAGTCTCCAGGCACATTAAATCTGAACCAGTAGAACAGTATCGAAGGTTCATTGGGGAGCATTACATTAACATGGTATCTTCCAATTCCCGATACTGAATACATCGGCTCTTCGTGATATGAAAAACCATACAGACCGTATGTATAGCAGAACGTTACGTTTGTAGCATCTTTGAAGCAGTCGAAAAAGATGTCGACATAAGATGCGCACGGTCTCGCACCAAACGGCTGTCTATACTCAGGAAGGCGCGATGCATGAATGCACCGCGCCTTGTTAGAAACGTTTGAACTGTTAGAAGTCCCCGTTGAAGACATCAGGCTTTCTTCTCCTTATCTTCGGGTTTAACTTCTGCCTTCTTCTCTTCTGCTTTCGCAGGAGCCTTGTTTACGGGCTTTTTGGAAGCTTTCTTCGCAGGCTTCTTTGCTGCAGGTTTCTTCTCTTCCTTCTTCGCAGGCTCAGCCTTCTTCTCTGCTGCAGGTTTCTTTGCAGGAGCGGGCTTTTCCTCGATTCTCGGAATGCCTGTGATCAGTGAATACAGACCTGCATACTCACCGGCACTCTTCTTCCATGAATAGTCGCCGTTCATGCCTGTCTCAATGAGCTTATCCCAGACATCCTTGTGGTGACGGTAAATGTCAGCCGCATACTTTGTTACGAATAAGAACTCGTGAGCGTTGATGTTGGCAAATGAGAAACCGTTTCCTTCACCTGTGTATTCATTGTAAGGAGTTACGGTATCCTTAAGTCCGCCAGTCTCTCTTACGACAGGAACTGAACCGTATGCCATTGAGCAGAGCTGTGACAGACCGCAGGGTTCGAAGATACTCGGCATGAGGAAGATATCGGATGCAGCATAGATCGTATGAGCAAGACCGCTGTCGAAATCGATGCAAGCGCACATCTTACCCTGGTTGCGGTTAGCGATGTCTACGAGAGCTCTCTCATAGTACGGATCACCTGTACCGAGGATTACTACCTGCATTCCGTCGTAGAGCATCTCTTCCAATACATAGAGGAGGAGATCCAATCCCTTCTGGTCTACAAGTCTTGAGATCATTGCACAGAGAGGCGCACCAGGATTAACGTCGAGGTTCAACTGTTCCTGTAATGACTTCTTGCAGGCAGCCTTACCTTCCTTGTAATTCTTGACTGAATACTTCATAGGGATCTTATCGTCTCTTGAAGGATCGTACTCAAGATCGTTCATTCCGTTGATGATGCCTGATACCTTGTATGCATACTTCTGCAGTGTGTAATTGAGGCCTTCACCATAGTAATCTGTCATGATCTCGTATGCGTATGTCGGAGATACAGTCGTTACAGAGTTAGAGAAAACGATACCGGCCTTCATGAAGTTGATGGCCTTATCCTTGATGCAGAAATCTTCTCTTAAGAACTCATCAGGAAGATCGAGCATCTCTCTTACTACATCTATCGAATGAACACCCTGATACTTCAGGTTATGGATCGTGTAAACCGTCTGTACGTTTGTGTGATAACCGTTTCTCTTGAAATGGCAATCAAGGAGCATCGGCATCATACCTGTCTGCCAGTCATTGCAGTGGAGAACGTTAGGTTCGAAGTTCATGAAGTCGCCCATGAAATCCAGAACTGCTCTCTGATAGAAGCAATAACGCTCGATATCAAAGACATACTCGACATAGATCTGGTCGAAGTTGAAATAATACTCGTTATCTACGAAGTAGAAGATAGTCCCGTTCTTCTCAAGCTGGAACAGACCTGCATAAAG
>JAEEGL016358900.1_pt1 | contig 14326 bp, 13 predicted proteins | sample 9134231 | NCBI WGS metagenome assembly JAEEGL01 (sample SAMN16246548, study PRJNA631951) | gut metagenome | biome: gut microbiome; feature: rumen; material: fiber-attached | host: Bos | place: Iran: Karaj | collected 2018-10
TAAGAAGACGAAGACGGGACAGTATGTCACCAGTGAGGAAGTGCTTGAGTCCCTTCGCTCTAAACATCCTGCCGTAGAAAAGATACTCGCCTACCGAGGACTGAAGAAACTCCTTGGCACGTATATCGATGCACTGCCCCAACTCATAAACCCCGAAACGGGACACATCCACACCTCCTTCAACCAGACCGTAGCCGCCACGGGACGCCTCTCCAGCAGCAACCCCAACCTCCAGAACATCCCTGTGCGCGACGCTGAGGGCAAGGAGGTGCGCAAGGCCTTTATTCCAGAGCCCGGGCAGGAGTTCTTCTCTGCCGACTACAGCCAGATAGAACTGCGCATCATGGCGCACCTGAGTCAGGACGAGAACCTGCTCGAAGCCTTTCGTTCGGGCCACGACATCCATGCCGCCACGGCTGCCAAGATATTCCATAAAGCCATAGAGGACGTGACGAGCGACGAACGCCGTAAGGCCAAAACGGCCAACTTCGGCATCATCTATGGCATCAGTGCCTTCGGGCTGGCAGAGCGCATAGGATGCAGCCGTTCGGAGGCTAAGGAACTCATCGACGGCTATTTCCTCACCTATCCCAAGGTGCGCGAATACATGGACAAGAGCATACAGATGGCCCGTGACCGCGGTTTCACGGAAACGCTCTTCCATCGCCGGCTCGTCCTGCCCGACATCAACAGCCACAACTCCGTTGTGCGTGGCTATGCCGAGCGCAATGCCATCAACGCCCCCATTCAGGGCACGGCAGCCGACATCATCAAGATTGCAATGGTGCGCGTCTATCGCCGCCTCATCGGCGAAGGCTACAAGAGCAAGATGATACTTCAGGTTCATGACGAACTGAACTTCACCGTCCTTCCCGAAGAAAAGGAACGCCTGCAGGCTATGGTCATCGAAGAGATGCAGTCTGCCTGCCAGCTCTCCGTCCCCCTCGTTGCCGACTGCGGTTGGGGCACCAACTGGCTGGAAGCGCATTAAAAAGAAGTGAAGAAGTGAGGGCGTGGAGAAGTCTGTGAATAAGCGAAGGCAATGCGTTGCTTGCATCAGTATTGCAGAACGAGAGCAGACTCGACCGTAGGCCAAGTGATGAAGTGATAAAAAGGAGGTGAAATGGGGGATAGGAGAGGCCCGAAGAAGGCATCCATGAAACGCCGGTGCGAGCAGCACAACTACCGCGAGCGGGGTATTTACATGATAACCATGGCCACGGAGGGCCGTCGTCCGCTTTTAGGACGGTTGGCAGGTCGTGCCGATGCCACGGAGGGCGACGAGGTTCCCCACGTGGTGCTTTCTCCTTTGGGCGAGCGAGTCCGCGATTGTTGGCTGGCCATCCCCCAGTTTCATCCCTTGGTGGAGCCCATGAAGCTCTGCATCATGCCCGACCACATCCATGGCCTCCTTTTCGTCCACGGCCAGATGGAGAAGCACCTGGGCCACGTCATCGAGGGCTTCAAGACGGGCACTCGGAAGGCCGCAAGGGAACTTGGCCTCCTGCCCACGAAGGAGGGCGCCCCCTCCGTCCCTTCCGTCCCCTCTGTCCCCTCCGTCCCCTCCGTCCCCTCTGTCCCCTCTGTCCCGTACGCTGCGCAAATAGCGCAGCCTACCAAACCAGCGCAGCCCACCAAACCAACACAGACCACCGAACCACCCCCTTCTCGCCACACCGCAGCAGGGCGGGCCCACGGCCTTCTATGGGAGCCCGGCTACAACGACCGCCTGCTCACCCATAAGGGCCAATTGCAGCACATGATAGATTACCTGGAGGACAACCCACGACGCCTGCTTCTGAAACGGCAACATCCAAAGTTTTTCACCCGCCTGGGCACCATCTTGATGGCGAACACCCCGATGGAAGCCATGGGCAACCGTTTTCTGCTGGACTATCCCGTGAAATTACAGGTTCAATGCTCACGCAAGCTCTCCCCCGAGGAAATAGAAGAAAGGAAGCAATACTTCCTGCAGGCAGGACGGGAGGGAGCCGTTCTCGTCAGTCCCTGCATCAGCCCAGGTGAACAGCAGATAGCTACCGCTGCCATGCAAGCCAAAGTGCCCCTTATTGTCCTGTTGTTGAAAGGCTTCTCACCCTATTTCAAACCTCAACCGCGCTATCTCGAGGCATGTAGTGATGGGCGTCTGCTGATGTTGGCACCTTTCCCGTGGCAGAACGAGAAAATAGAACACATGCGACAACGTTGCCTGCAACTGAACAGTCTGGCATCCTCCATTTGTGCCTTGGACACCATAGGCAACTGCTACCATACCGTCTAAAGAAGAGAAAAAGAGAAATAAGGTAGGAAATAAGGTATAACATTAAGAATAATTTTGTAACTTTACATTCGAAACGCTAATAATTACGAATAACCAAATCTTAAATGCCATGAAACGTTTCTTCTTGTTAGTGACAATTTTCCAGTTTTCGTTCTTCGCTCTTCACTCCTATGCCCAGCAAGGACCGACGATGGGTTGGAGTTCTTGGAACACCTTTGCCTTGGACATCAACGAGGAACTCATTAAGGGACAGGCCGATGCCATGCACAACAGCGGACTACAGGAGGCAGGTTTCCAATTCATCAACATCGACGACGGCTATTGGGATGGTCGTGGCGAGGACGGACATCTGCGCCTGAACACCAAACTCTTCCCTTCGGGCATGCGCTCTTTGGTCGATTACATCCATTCCTTGGGTCTTAAGGCGGGTATCTACAGCGATGCCGGCGACAACACCTGCGGTTCGGGCAACAAGCACGCATGGGGTATCGGTGTAGGCTTTGCCGGTCACGAAGAACAGGACTGCAAGCTCTATTTCATCGACTGGGACTTCGATTTCATCAAGGTGGACTACTGCGGTGGAGCCCACATGAACCTGGACGAGCAGGAACAATACACCAAAATATCGAACGCCATCAAGAACTGCGGAAAACCCGGCATCATCTATAATATGTGCCGTTGGGCCTATCCTGGCACATGGAGTGCCGATGTAGCCGACTCGTGGCGCACCACGGGCGACATCTACGACGGTTGGAAGTCGGTGAGGGACATCCTGGCCGAAAACCTCTATCTTGCCGCCTATTGCAAGCCCGGACACTACAACGACATGGACATGCTGGAGGTAGGTCGCTCGATGTCAAAGACCGAGGACGAAACGCACTTCGGCATGTGGTGCATCATGAACTCGCCCCTGCTCATCGGTTGCGACATGCGAAATGTGCGCCCCGATGCGTTGAAATTGATGAAAAATGCCGATTTAATCGGGATAAATCAGGATAAAACCTTCCAACAGGCTTACCTCGTGAAACGCACGAACGAATGCTATATCCTTGTCCGTGACATCGAGACGATTAATGGAAAGAAGCGCGCGTTTGCCGTATATAACCCCAATGACGACACGCGCCGCGTGACCATAAACTTTGCCGAGATTGACCTCGGTGGCAAGGTCTTGCTCCGCGACTGCTTCGAACAGAAAGAAATAGGCGATTTCATCGGAGGTTTTCAGGTTACAGTACCTGCTCACGGCACACGCATCTACAAGGCTACGGCCAAGCAGCGACTGGAACGTCGGCGCTATGAGGCAGAGGCCGGCTATATCAGCGACTACCAAGAGGTGAAGAACCACGAAGCAGAAAAGACGGGCATATACATCAGCGACAACAACTGTTCCTCTGGTTACAAGGCTTGTTGGCTGGGGCAGAGCGAGAAGAACGACCTTGTGTGGGACAATGTCTATGCACCCAAGGGTGGCAAGCGAACGCTCACCATTGCCTATATGTCAGCCGAAGACCGCCAGTTCACCGTTTCCGTGAATGGTAAGAAACTGGAAACAAAGACCGTGAACAGTGGCGACTGGAGAAAGATTGGGCAGGTGTCCATCCCCATAAAACTGAAGAAGGGCAACAACGTCATTCGCCTCTCCAATGCCGAAGGCTGGATGCCCGACATTGACTATATTGAAGTGAAAAGTGAAAAGTGAGAAGTGAGAAGTGAAAAGTGAGAAGTGAAAAGTGACTCTAAATCTATAATATCATGGACGTTAAACAAATCATGGCTCAACTGGAGGCCAAACATCCAGGCGAAAAAGAATTTCTGCAGGCCGTTCACGAGGTTCTGCTGAGTATCGAGGAGGTCTATAACCAGCATCCCGAGTTCGAACGTGCCAAGCTCATTGAACGTCTGGTTGAGCCCGAGCGCATCATCACCTTCCGCGTACCCTGGGTTGACGACACGGGCGAAGTACAGGTGAATCTGGGCTATCGCGTGCAGTTCAACTCCGCCATTGGTCCGTACAAGGGTGGCTTGCGCTTCCATGCCTCGGTAAACCTCAGCATCCTGAAGTTCCTGGGCTTCGAGCAGACGTTTAAGAACGCACTCACCACACTGCCTATGGGCGGTGGCAAGGGCGGCAGCGACTTCAGCCCGCGTGGCAAGAGCGATGCCGAAATCATGCGCTTCTGTCAGGCATTCATGAACGAACTGTATCGCTACATCGGTCCCGAAATCGACGTGCCAGCCGGCGACATCGGCGTAGGTGCCCGCGAGGTAGGCTATCTCTTTGGCCAGTACAAGAAACTGACACGCGACTGGAGCGGAGTGCTGACAGGTAAGGGCTTGGAGTTCGGCGGATCGCTGGTTCGCCCCGAGGCTACAGGCTTTGGCGGTCTGTATTTCGTGAACGAAATGTTGCAGACGCGCGGCATCGACATCAAGGGCAAGACCGTGGCTATCAGCGGCTTCGGCAACGTGGCTTGGGGTGCTGCAACGAAGGCTACCCAACTTGGTGCCAAGGTCATCACCATCAGCGGTCCTGACGGCTACATCTACGACCCCGAGGGCGTCAGCGGTGAGAAGATTGACTACATGCTGGAACTGCGTGCATCGGGCAACGACATCTGCCAGCCCTACGCCGATGAGTTCCCAGGTTCCACCTTCGTGCCCGGCAAGCGTCCGTGGGAGGTGAAGTGCGACATCGCCCTACCTTGCGCCACGCAGAACGAGCTGAACGGCGACGATGCCAAGCAGCTCATTGCCAATGGGGTCACTTGTGTGGGTGAAATCTCCAACATGGGCTGTACGCCCGAGGCCATTGACGCCTTCATCGAAGCCGAGATGCTCTATGCCCCAGGCAAGGCCGTAAATGCCGGCGGTGTGGCCACCAGTGGCCTTGAAATGAGCCAGAATGCCATGCACCTCTCATGGACAGCAGAGGAGGTGGATCAGAAACTGCACCAGATTATGCACGCCATCCACAAGCAGTGCGTCAAGTACGGCACACAGCCCGATGGCTACATCAACTATGTCCGCGGTGCCAACGTTGCCGGCTTCATGAAAGTGGCGAAGGCCATGATGGCTCAGGGCATCGTTTAATGGCACGGGGCATCGCACATGATACGACAGTGCTTCATCATCTTTGGCTGTCTGGCCATCGGTGAACTAATAGTGTGGCTGACAGGCATCACCATACCCAGCAGCATCATCGGCATGATGCTGCTGGCAGCCATGCTACAGATGAAAGTCATCAAGGTGGAATGGGTCAAGGGGATGTCGGACTTCCTCATCTCGAACATGGGATTCTTCTTTGTGCCGCCTGGCGTGGCGCTGATGCTCTATCTCGACATCATCCGTGCCGAGCTTGTACCCATCGTGGTGGCTACGGTGGTCAGCACCGTTCTGGTACTCATCGTCACAGGATGGACGCACCAAAGGTTAAAAGTGAAGAGGGATGGAGATACTGCAGAATAACATCATACTGCTGGCACTGACGTTCGGCATCTACTACGCTGCCCGCCAGTTGCAGAAGTGGACGGGGTGGATTGTCCTGAACCCCATCCTCCTGACCATCATCGCACTGATTCTTCTCCTGAAGGTCACAGGCATCAGCTACGAGACGTATGCCCAGGCCGGCAACTACATCGAGTTCTGGCTCAAGCCCGCCATCGTGGCCCTTGGTGTACCGCTCTATCAGCATCTGGGACAGATACGCCGACAGTTCCTGCCCATCTTCCTCTCGCAACTGGCAGGCTGCATCGTAGGCGTGGCCAGCGTCGTGGCAATAGCCCAACTGATGGGTGCCTCCCGCGAGACCATCATCTCCCTTGCCCCCAAGTCCGTCACCACACCGATAGCCATGGAGGTCTGTCAGGCCATGGGCGGCATACCCTCGCTCACGGCAGCCATCGTGGTCAGCGTCGGGCTCTTTGGTGCCATCTTCGGCTTCAAGGTCCTGGAGGTATGGCACATCAAGAATCCCTATTCGCAAGGCCTCAGCATCGGCACCGCTTCCCATGCCGTGGGCACTTCGCGTGCAATGGAAAAGGGCGACACCTATGGAGCTTACGCTTCGCTGGGCCTCATCCTCAATGGTCTGCTCACCGCTCTCCTTGCCCCCTTCATCCTCAAAATCATGGGGCTGTAGTCTCGACCTTTCCATTCGTTGCATTCCCGTCCGTCAACGCAGGCAGTGTATGGCCGTGTTGGGATAAAAGAACTTGTTCATCCGTACAGAAGTTCTGTTAACTTACGTTCGAGGTTCATTAGACACACGCTTAACCCATCGCGTTGGGTTAATTATTCCATCACGTTGGTTTAATTAACCCATCGCGATGGGTTAACGATAAGTTAACTTAACCTTAGAGGGAAAGGTGGTTAACTTGGGGGATTATGTTCCTCTGGGTTTATGTTATTCCCCTTTGCGTTTATGAATCAGCACTGTAAAACTTGGGCCTCGGGATTTATCCGAGGCCGCACTTTTTATGTCACCATTACTTATCGGCGTTCTTCTCTTTGCTCCGCCTGAGCATCTCCAAGGCTTCGGTGGGGTCGAAGGGACCTGCGTCTTCAAATGTGAAAAGGTTGCCGTCGTCATAGACACCATTCATAGTGCCCCAGTCAGTAATGATGAGGCCATTGCCCGAATTGACGTTCATCGTAAACACTTTGCCGGCCGCTGTGTCAGCCCAGAAGTCGAAGACGAAATGACCTTCTTCGGGATGGATGTCTATGGCGCACCAGTTCTTTTCGGCATACGCATGTCGCAGTGGGTCGTCGGTTTCGGCAAACAATACGTTGATGAAGCGACAACGCAACAGACTATACAAATAAAACGAATCTTCGTATCGAATGATAGCAAACGTGGAGGCCGTGTCGCAACGATAATATTTGGCATCTTCGAAGTTGGTGGCCAACTGGTGACTGTCGATGCCCAGCGTACCGCGCTTTCGGTCTCGCGTATGGATATAGTACTGGCGGTCGTTGCTCAATTCGGAAAGGCTGGTCACATACACAGGTTCCTGCGGTTTCGTCACGTCATGGAAAAGAAAAAATACCCCTCCCACGACAATAAGAATGAGCACAGCCGCCACACCCCACGGCCATAGCCGACGTCTCGGAGCAGGGGAGGGGACGGGCTCGTCGCACGCGGCAGTATCCACTTCCACATTTCTCATAGCCTCCACAGGTTTTTCGTCTTCTGCCTCCACTTCGGATTCTTCCTTATCGTGTTCCTTCCGAAAGTGCGTATAGTCCTCATAGCCCACAAAACGGGCCAGAATGTCGAGCGTAGTCTGCCGAACGTTCACTGAAGACCTGTAGCCCCACAGGCGCATCAGCGTGTTACAACTCAACGATTCGCCCTTCTTATTCAGCAACTGCTCCGACAGATACTCAAAGTCGCTGCGTGTTTTCATCTTGCGATGGAGCTGTTGCTCCACTTCCCTGCATAATTCTACGTATAGCATTTCCGTTAATGTTTTTTAAAAGGCAAAAGTACGAAATATTTCACATTTGCACAACGGAATCATGGGCTATGGCGGTGAAAAACGTGCAATTTCTGTAAATGGCACAGAAATGGCACAGAAATGGCACAGGCGGAAACAGGAAAACAATGTTAATTTGAGGTGATGAGTAATGAATCCATGAATAATCAACAATCTTAAACCTCGCGATGTATAGGGAATCGCTCTAATACTATTATGGGAAAAAGCATTAAAATATCAGCCTCAAATCTTGTAGACGAGTTCTACAAGGAGTATGAATATGAATCAAAGAACGGAAAGTTCCTGCTGTTTGATTTGGCAAATGCCAATGAGAATGCCAATACCAAGGTGCTTAAGCATTTGCTACAGTATAACGATTCTCAGTTCTTAAAATCCTTCTTGAATAGAATGGGGTTGCCCGCACTACAGGGAGCGGTCACAGTGACAGACCAAAAGAAGGCTATTGGTCCTATGAAGACAGGATTCATCGACCTATACATCCAATATGACGATGTACACATTATCATCGAAAACAAAATCTATGGCGCAGCCGATACGGAAAAACAATTGGCACGTTATATAGCTACCGTGAACGACATTAAGGCTGACGAGTTTGAAACATGGTATGCCAATCCCTCTGTCAGAAAGGATACCTATGTGGTATATTTGACAGCCGACGGTACAAAGGAACCAACAGAGGATAGCCTACCCAGGGCTTTGCAGGAGTTAGTCAAATACTACCGCATAAGTTATGCCGATGAGATTCTGCCTTGGTTGGAAACTGAAGTGATGCCTAACATCCCATACGCTGAAGACGGGATGATGATTGCAGGATTGCGGCAGTATATCGCTTTCTTGAAACAACTGCTGACAGACGAAAGATCGGTAGTAGTAGAAAATTATATTATTAATAGCCTGAACGGACAAGACGACATCCTAAAATATGAAGCCTTATTAAATGCTATTGGCAGCAATCACGAAGATGTGCCAGAGAATGTTTTGAAATCCTTGCGCAAGAATCTTGAAAACCAAGCAGAGGCTATATTCAATGGTGACGTGGACGGAGAGTGGGTTCTTCACTTCACACTATCGTTTGTCTTCCTGTATAAAAAAACATGGGCAGCACTGGATACGCGAAAATATTCCATTCCTTCGCTCTGTCTTGTCGGTTCAACAAAAGAGTTCCTAAAAACAAGGAAGTTCAATACTTTTTCTGCAAAAGTAGATCATCTTCCAGCCGGAACGCCATACAAATATAACGTAAAAGCTGAAAATCATGGTAAGACAGCAGTGTTTGACCTGTCAGAAAAGGTCCGTGGTATAGAATGCGACATTGTGAACGACAAGGCTTCTCGGGAACAGTTCTACAAGGATATAATATACGCTTGCGAGGATGCTATTTCCCAGATGGATAAGGCTGTTGTTCAAGTCATAAACAATGGGAGGGTTGACAAGCCTCAAATTGAGTTGTTGAAACATCTTTCTTTATATATAAACACCACGGCTAACCCAATAATAAAATCACAAGGATGCCACTAATACTTAACAAAAACATCAAAGCTCCGACGAAAGAAGACATTCTTCGCGCCAAAATTGAGGAACTTCTAAGGAAGAATGAGGAAATGAGGAAGGAACTTGAAGAAATAGAAAATATGATTTAAGATATAGTTCTTTAATTTTTCCCGTAATGTGATTATATTATGAATGAATCATAAAAATCAAGATAATATGGACACAAGACTTGAAAAGCTGAGCCAGATGCTTGAGCATCATTATCGCTCATGGGTGGAACTCTTCAAAGACGAGGAAACGGGTCAGGAAGAGTCCATCGAACGCCATGAGCTGATAGAAATGGAAATCACCGATGAGGAACGTCGGCTCATCGAAGATATTGCCGATGACGTGGCAAGCCTCAGCGATGAAGACCTCGCACGTTTCCAGATCGAAACATCGTTCTACGACACGAAAGTGGCCGACAAAATCTATATCGAACGTGTGAAGCGCGGCGATGAGGAATATGCCGAATCCATCCATGACGTTCCCACACTCGTGATCCTCTCCGACAAAGGTAACCGCTGGGCCGCATACGCCCTCTACCAGAAATACCGCTGGGGCGACGAGGCACAAGGCATTTTCATCAACCTTGCACAGGCGAAACAATACTACGACCTCTCAGGCGACATCCTTTGTAAGGACGAGTGGGAAGACACTGAAGACCCAGGTGAGGAGAATCCCAGTACCTACGAGTATGTGCTCACGGGCAATGCCGCTACGCTCGATGGCGTACAAAACCTCATCGGACGCCTTTGTGAGCGCTTCGGCACACCAGATAACGAGCTGGGACTCTTCGTCCCGCAGCGTATGCTGATGAAGATGCTCGTGGGCAGCGACTCGGAGTTCTATCGCGGTAATGTTCTGCACATGGAGCGCACGGCCCCCGACCGCCTCGTCATCACCACCGAGTCCGACCGCGATGAGCCTTTGTTCTACGCCTTCCGCCAATTCCTCCCGAACCTGAGTATCGAATTAAATGTATTGAATTAAACTCCTTCATGATATAACTATGAGAACGTCTTTGTTTCATATTGTAGAGTACTACACAACCACCGAACGTCCCGAGGACTTTGAACTTGTGCGCGACCACGTCGTGGAGCTGACCCGAAAGGTCAGCATGGAGGAGATGGGGGTCGATTTGACTACACAGAACACGGGTGACTTCCGTCAGGGATTCACCATAGAGAAACGACAATTCGGCCCCGAAGAAAGGGAGGTCTTTGTGTGGTGGTCCTTCCTGGATGATGAGAAACGGATAGACATCCCTTGGCTCAGGAACGAGATTGTCAAGCATTTCTGGCCTGACATACAATTCCTCAGTTCCATGTCAGCACGTTCTTTTTCTGGAGGAACACGTAAAAGCTGGAGAGTAGATTGAACAAGAACATACGATTCAAGACCTAAGAATGAGAATAGATGATTTTGACAAGTTCCTGACAGAAATCGGCAACTACGATTTGCTGTCGAAAGAAGAGCAACAGCAGCTTATCAGAGCCGTACAGGAAAAAGGACCGGACTGCGACGAAGCAGAGCGGTTGGTCAAGTGTAACCTGAGGTTCGTAGTCGGCCTGGCCAATCAGTATCAGAAGCTTGGGCTATCGCCCGCGGAACTCATCACCATCGGGGTAGAAGAACTGAGGAAAGCGGCAATGACATATAACCTAAGCATCGACATTCCCTTCATCAGACATGCCGTCCCATTGATGCGGCAGAGTATGGTAGAACAGACACTTCCGAAAAGGGCGATTGTCTATGTGGATATGGATAACGTGCTGGTGGATTTCATGTCGGGCATCAGGAAGTGTGCTGCAGAGGAGGTGGAGAACTACGGTAAGACCAACGACCTGGACGACATCCCTGGTGTCTTCTCCAAGATGGAGCCTATAGAAGGGGCTATTGATGCTTTTCGGTTTCTGGCAGAACGTTTTGACACTTATATCCTGAGCACAGCCCCCTGGGACAACCCCTCGGCATGGAGTGACAAGTTAGTATGGGTGAAGAGGTATTTAGGTGATTTCGCCTACAAGCGTCTCATCCTCTCCCACCACAAGGATCTGAACCTTGGCGACTACCTCATTGATGACAGTACGAACAACGGAGTCTCATGGTTTCAGGGAAAACACATTCATTTCGGCTCTCCCGAGTTCTCCGATTGGGCATCCGTACTTCGCTACTTCACTGATGTAGTTCGGAAAAAAACTTAATAGTAAGGTCTTGGGATGCTATTTTTGAAAAACGTGGGGACATGTTTTCAAAGAAAAAGTGAAGAATACATCGTAAACGGAAAGGTGGAAATTGCATATCATATTTATGTTTTGAGAACAAAAGTACGAAAAAACGCAATACAATAGTTATAAGGCTTAAAGGGGTTTTTCACAAAAGACACGGAAAAGGCACGGAAAAGGCATGGACGGAAACAGGAAAACATTGTTAATTTGTGAGGATAAATAATGAATCCATGACAAAACTCATGCCTTAAAAATTAATGGGACACTAATGACAATATGTATTAAATTAATTAATTAAACACAAAATCATGAAGAAAAAAGAATTGATGCTATTGCCAGTAATGCTACTGAGCATGGCAAATGTATTTGCACAAGAAGTAGGCACGCTACAATTAAAAGACGTCAACGGAGACGGCATTGTGGATGTAAGCGATGTACAATTGGGAAAAGAACTCTTATTATTGCCCCAAACTCCACTCATGATGAACGGATGGCAAAAAATAGAAGAAGAGCAGATAGATGATAATGGTGTAAAAAAACAAAAATATGGGAAAAAGATTAATAACAGAATAGAGCAGATGCTTTATTATGAGATAACAAAAGATTTTGCCCCAGGGAAAGGTTACGGCCACAAAAAAACTATAAAAATGGGGTCCTTTATATTCGGCATAAATAGTCTTAACGACTATCTTATTGGATCAAATAATACCTCCCATTCGTATGGTGATAACGGAGAAATCTTTTGGAATTATGACAATGACGAATGGGAACATAGTATAACTCAAAATCCACAATCAGGATCGAGAGGGAAAGGTTGTTTCTTTCAGTTGAAAAGAAAAACTCTGGAGGGCTATGATGTCGTTTATGAATCTCTATGTATTGAAAAAACAGACGAGAATTGGCATACGCATACGAGCGAAACAGAACGTATGTGGATTAATTCCGGCAATGGATATAAACAAGTAAAAACTGAAGATTTTGCTTACTGTTATATTAATAGAGACGGGAAAATAGAAATGTCTTATAAAAAAGGTTTCCGAGTTTCAAATAAAGTTTATAGTGAAAATGGATTATTCTTGGGACAATTAGTTGAAAAGGTAAATCTTTCAGATAACCATAGAAAGTTACCTGTGGTCGTTAATTGTCCTTCTGATCAAGAAGTTGAATTCATAGGGACAGTTGAAGAGGATATCGTAAACGGAAAGGTAGAAAAGGAACATACCCTTCTGAAATTCAAAAATGGAGACTTTTATAAATATAGGTCTACTGCTTTTGATACATTTTTGGAATATAAAATACACGCATTTGACGGAATACTTGCTTCGCCTGCAGACGGCAAGAGTGTGAGGTTTAAGGATTCTAATGGAGAAATAAAAGTCTATTCAAGTTTTACAGTTAAGAATCCAAACGGTGATGACTACATTGATTTCGATCCCGCGCATCGAGATTACTGGGGAAACTTTGAACAAAGAGCTAAAATCGTCAGTTGGATATTCAATGGGGAATTAAAAGAAATGCCAAAACTGAAATATGGAGGCATCATAGATAAAAATGGCAAGTTCATGAAAGTGATAGACGGAAAAACTGAAGATGAAATAAAGGCTGAGAAAGCTGCCGAAGCATAGAAAAGCGAAGCATGGATTAAAGAGAACAAAGGCAAAGTCATCGGGAACTGGAAATTCACAAGTCTTTATAATACCTATGAATACTGTGATGACGGAGGATTCTCTATGAGCATTAATATCAAGGCAGATGGCACATACCTTCAAACCGTGACTTTTGCTTATCCAATTCTTGGCGAGGGATTTAAGTATTCATTTAATAATGGAGGAACATGGAAGTTGGTGCCGGGCGAAGAGGGAACTGTTTTGCTGGAACTGAACCGCAAAAATACAAATATAACCCAGATAACCTATAATGGTCCAGATTATCTCTATAAAGCGAGATGGAACAGATTTACACAGACGGATAAGGAAATTGTGGTTGTTCGCGCAATAGATAGACATACTATTGGACGCATGGTTGGTAAGGGGGACTGCATAAAGAAACTTTCTATAGAAGGAAACACTTTGGGAGGGCTTTATGTTACGTCACAAAAGAGTTATTGGGTTAAAATGAAAAAGGCCACAACTACAACAAATAAGGCAACAACAACAAGAACAACACAAGTCAAAAGATAGAAGCAAGTAATGAAAATGTGAGTTTAATACTGCCGCGCAGACTTTCAAAATGTCTGCGCGGCAATTTCTGTTATTAATATCCCTATTTAACCAAAAGTCGCTGTTTACGTTAAAGTGGGATAGCTGGTCTTATAGTGGATATTCCCCGAAGTCGTAGAAACATAATATTTAACTAACTTCCCATCACCACGTCGAGTACCATCATCAAGACGAAGCCGATGGCAAAACCGATGGTGCTGAGGTTGGAGTGGCGACCTTCTGAAGCCTCGGGGATGAGTTCCTCTACAACGACGTAGAACATGGCACCGGCGGCGAAGGCAAGCATGTAGGGAAGGATAGGGGTCATCAGCGAGGCGAGCAGGACGACAGCCAGCCCACCAATAGGCTCTACCACACCGCTGAGGCTACCAATAAGGAACGAACGCCACCGCGAGTTGCCCTCAGCCCGCATGGGCATAGAAATGATGGCGCCCTCGGGTATGTTCTGTATGGCGATACCAAGCGAAACGGCTACGGCTGATGTAAGCGAGATATTTGCCATTCCTTGCTCGGCTCCGGCAAAGACTACGCCCACAGCCATGCCCTCGGGCAGGTTGTGGATGGTGA
>JAEEGL017089306.1_pt1 | contig 14326 bp, 12 predicted proteins | sample 9134231 | NCBI WGS metagenome assembly JAEEGL01 (sample SAMN16246548, study PRJNA631951) | gut metagenome | biome: gut microbiome; feature: rumen; material: fiber-attached | host: Bos | place: Iran: Karaj | collected 2018-10
GTTGACGATGATGACGTTGTCACCACAGTCCACGTGCGGGGTGTAGCCGGGCTTATTCTTGCCGCGGAGCACGAGTGCAACGCGGGAAGCCAGCCTACCAAGCACGAGGTCGGTTGCATCAATGACGAGCCACTCTTTGTTCACAGTTGCCGCATTCAGGGAAACTGTTTTGTAGCTAAGTGTGTCCACTGTCTTGATTATTAATAGTTTAACTTAAAAATTGCGATCCCCCCATAATCAGAGGGACCGCAAAGGTAGTAATTTTCTTTGAAAATACCAAATGAGAACGACTCTTTGCCTATTTCGGAAAAATGATATATCTTTGCAGAAAATGATATCATTATGGAAACAGCTAGGGTAAGTTCACTGATCAGATTGCAACCCGGATTGATGGAAAAGGCCAAAAGAAGGGCAAAACAAGAGAACCTGTCGTTCAACGCATATATTGAGCGACTGTTGGAACAGGATTCCAGGCTTGAATGGCCTACATTGCCAGCAGATTTCAAAGTATCTGAAGAGATTCTCAGTTTCCAGATTGATGGCTGGAAAGAGCCATCCAAAGAAGAACTGGAGGCGGATCCAAAACTCGCACACATTCTGGGCTATGAAAATTAAAGTGTACCTGGACACAAATGTCCTGATAGACGTTCTGGCGGGAAACAGAACGTATTCTCCGTCATCGCGGAAAATATTTGAAGCAGTAAGGCAAGGATATATCGAGGCCGCACTCTCAACTCAAAGCATCATTGACGCTTCATATGCTATGAGGAGAGATTTTGACAAAGACGCCTTCTGCAGAATGGTGGAATGGTCACGAAACTACATCAACATAAGTTATATAGACTCCTTCAATCTTGGAGAAGCGCTCAGATTCAATTCCGGAGACTATGAAGATGACGCACAATACGCCTGCGCCCTGGCCAACTACTGCGACATCCTAATTACCGGGGACAAAAAGCTTAAAGAACACCACGCCAACACCAACCCTCACCTAATAATCTGCACCCCCGATGAGTTCGTCGCAAGACTCATATAACGGCTACAGGCCGTAGGCGCCTTCAACTTCAGGGGCGTCGGAGCCCCAGCGGGAGGCGACGTAGTCAAGGGTGGCGAAGATTTCGGGGATGTCTTTGGAGGTGACGAGTTTGATACGGGTTTCCTTGAAGTCGCGGAGGCCTTTGAAGTAGCAGGAGAAGTGGCGGCGCATTTCGTAGACGCCGGTCACGGGGCCTTTCAGGTCCAGGGACAGCTGGAAGTGCCTTTTGGCAAGGGCTACACGGTCTGCAACGCACATAGGAGGAAGTTCCGAGCCGGTGTCCAGCAGGTGACGGATTTCCGTGAATATCCACGGATGGCCGAAGCTGGCGCGGCCAACCATTATGCCGTCCACGCCCCATTTGTCAAAGGCTTCCTTAGCTTTGACGGCAGAGTTTATATCACCGTTGCCGATAATGGGAATATGCATCCGCGGGTTGTTCTTGACCTCGCCTATAAGCGTCCAGTCTGCCTCACCTTTGTACATCTGGCAGCGAGTGCGGCCGTGAATTGTAAGGGCGGCGATGCCGGTGTCCTGCAACCTTTCCGCCAGGTCTACTATTATCTTTGAGGAATCGTCCCAACCCAAGCGGGTCTTGACGGTGACCGGTTTCTTTACGGCCTCAACGATTGCCTTGGTTATTGCAACCATCTTGTCCGGCTCGCGCATCATACCGCTGCCGGCGCCCCGGCCTGCAATCTTGCTCACGGGGCAGCCGAAGTTGATGTCGATTATATCTGCCCCATGGCCTCCGGCAAGCTCTGCCGCACGGTCCGCCATTTTTGCCGCGTCCACCATTGCCTCAGGGATGCTGCCGTAAATCTGGACGGCCACCGGAGCCTCTTCCGGCAGGGTTTTCATCTTGGCGATGGTCTTGGACACGTCACGAACAAGCCCATCGGAACTCACGAACTCCGTTGTGACCATGGCCGCTCCCGCCTCCCTGCACAGGATGCGGAAACTCGCGTCCGTCACGTCCTCCATAGGAGCCAACGTCACCGGACGGTAGCCAAGGTCGATGTTGCCTATTATCACAGCGGAAGCTCCTCGATGAACGTGAGTCCGTTCACGTATTTGCCGCTCACGGTGACTTTGTGCTCAGGAACGTCAGGGAACAGGAGAATCTTGGCGTTGGCCTTGCCTGTGGCCTGGATCACGCCGCCTTCTACTTTCCAAGTACTTTCAGCCACGTCTGTGCCTTCAATGCGGATAAACTGAGAGTCCGCAAGGACGCGGAACTGGACGGGGTGCGGGAGCATTACATCGGCAAAGAAATCCCTTAGGGCATACTGGATCACGTAGGACTCCTTGTTTATCTTGAAGTCGGGGCCTATGTTGATGGAGTGGATGCCGGGGAGGTCGTAGGTGTGAAGTTCGGCCTTTCTGCCAAGGCTCTTCACGTAAGGGATGATTTCTCCGTCGCCGTACATCATGGGGGTGATGAGCTCGTTCCCGAAGACATCCTGGAACGGATGGTCTGCGCCGTAAGGCACCACGGGGTCTCCGGTGCTGTGGAAGGAGATGATGGGGATGTCGGCGTTCTTGAGGACGGAAAGGTCGTTCACGGCGCCCCACATGCTGCCAACGGCACGGATGGAGAAGTCTGCCAGAGTGTACGGATTAACGGCCTCGATGGGGCCTTCGCCCTTTGCCGATGAAGGGACGTCCTCATAGCGCATGTAGGCCACGTTGAGGGCCGTGATGGCGCCTGCGCTGGTTCCGGCAACGAACACACGCTCCGGATCCACGCCGTATTCCTTGTAATTCTTGACGATGAACCTTATGGCCGCATTCACGTCCTGGACGGCACGGTAGCCGGCCTTTTCGATGGACGCCTTGTTGGCGTGGAAGCCAAGCCTGTAGTTGACGGAGGCCACGGTATAGCCGAGGCTTGCGAAGTATTCTCCCCATTCCTTGTAGCCGGCGTTTGTCTTGTTGCCGTTGTAGAATCCGCCGCCGTGGATGAGAATCAGGAGCGGCCTTGAGGCAGCGCCCTTATCCCTGGGCATATAAACGTCCATCGTGAGCGGGAGTTCCTTCTTTTTCTTGTCTCCCATCTTCTGCATGTAGATGCCCAGGAATGGCTCATCTGAGTCCGGATAATCGGCCCAGTAACCAACTGCACGGCCGTATACTATGTCCTTTTTGGTCTTTACCGCATATACGGAATCCCTGTATTCACAGGTCTTGGGCCTCTCAATGAAAATGGGCGCAGAATATGGAACAAGCTCCTTCAGATAGAGTTTTTCGCCGGTGTCTTTCTGGTAGTATCCCTGCCTGGATTTCTTTACGCGGAGGATTAGGCGCTGGGCGTAAAGCGTGCCCTTGTCCGCATAGAAAGTGCCCTCCCAGGTGCGGAGGCCCGCCTTGTGGAAACGGACATAGCCGGAATCCGCCGCTGTGGTTACTTTATACAGTTGTCCTTCGATAATCTTTGCAGTACGGCCCTCGCAGGCGGCAAATACTGCAAGTAAAGAAAGGGTCAGTACGATTCTTTTCATTCTAAACATTGGTGATTGTCTGGATAAATGACTGTTCATCATTCTCGCTCAAAAATTGGGCCTTGACGGGTAAATAGAAGAGTCTTTGTTTCACGGCATCGGGGACTCTCTTTGCGTCGCGGAGGCGCTGGGCGTCCTTTTCCGTGGTCATGATACACGCTGTGGGGTTATCCTTCTGGGCGTGCGAGATTTCGCGTATATCGGCACGGGTGAACTTGTGATGGTCCCCGTACCGGAGTTTGGAGGATATCTTGTAGCTGTCCGAAAGCTGGCTCCTTAGCGGAGCGTCATTGGCAATTCCGGACACCAGGACAAGGCGTTTGGAGTAGATGTAGCGCGGGTCTGCCTCCGGGAAAACGGCTACCGGCGTGTCATAGCCTATGGTGGTAAAGAACAGCTTCTGGCTGTCCTTGAGCTTGAGCCTGCGGCGCCATTCCTGCCGGTCCCAGTCGCTCACTTCCGCCGGGCATTTAGTGACTATGACAACCTCCGCGCGCTTAATCTGTGAAGGCAAATCCCTCAGCCGTCCCCAAGGCATGAGCTTGTCCTTGAATATGGGCCTGTTGTAATCTACAAGGACTATGTTCAGGCTTGGAGTGAGCCTCCGGTACTGGAAGGCATCGTCAAGGACGATTATCTCCGTGCCGTCAGCAGCCAGTTTCTGACAGCCTCTCACGCGGTTCTTGTCCACCGCCACCTTCACGGAAGGGAACTTGCGGGCTATCTGAAGGGGCTCGTCCCCGGCAAACTTGGCCGTTGAATCCCTCTCTACAATCTGGAACCCCTTGCTCCTGCGCTTGTACCCGCGGGAGAGCATGGCAACGTTCCTGAAACCCCACCTGTCGCTCTGAAGCAACATCCTAAGAATCATTTCCGTATGGGGAGTCTTACCCGTGCCGCCAACCGTGACGTTCCCAACGCAAATTGTGGGAACCTCCGCCTTGTATGTCTTCTTCCACCCTTTGTCAAAGGCCAGATGCCTAAGGGCAAGGACCAGTCTGTAAATCATATCATACAAATATACTAAAAAACCCGTTTTCCCGCTCCCCCCGTCCGGATTTTTGGCCTTTTTTCCGGATGGCGGGGCTAAAATGGTAGTTCCGTCCGGGAAAATGGCGTTTTTTCCGGACGGCGGCAGCAAAAAGGGGGCTTCGTCCCTGAAAATGGCCGTTTTTGCGGACGGCGGCGGAAAAAAGGTGGCTTCGTCCCTGAAAATGGCCGTTTTTGCGGACGGAGGCGGCAATAAGGGAGTTCCGTCCCTGAAAATGGCCGTTTTTCCGGACGGCGGCGGCAGCAAAAGGGAAAAAGGGCAGAATCAGAGTTTCTGCACCCGCACGGATTCGTCGTGGATGGCGGTCATGATGGCGCGGATTGCCTCGCGGGATATTCCCATGGCCTCCGCCCTTTCTTCCATGGATGCAAGGAGGGATTCCCATCGGCCGGCCTGGAGGATGGCCACGTTGTGCTCCCGCTTGTATTCGCCTATCTTCCGGCTCACGTTCATGCGGTCGTTCAGGAGGTTCAGGAGATTATCGTCAATGACGTCGATGCGGGCCCTCAGGGCCTCTATGCCGTCCCGGTAGGATTCGTCCTGGGAGGTGCTTTCCCTTATTGCAAGGCTTTCCAGAAGGGTCTGGAGGTCACGCGGAGTAAGCTGCTGCTTGGCGTCCGACAGGGCGCAGTCCGGGTTGCAGTGGCTTTCTACCATCAGTCCGTCCAGGCCAAGGTCCATGGCCCTCTGGGACAGTTCCTGCAGGTACTTGCGGTCCCCCGCCATATGAGAAGGATCGGCAAAAAACGCCAGCCGGGGATAACGCGTACGCATCTCGATGGCTATTTTCCAGCCGGGGTCGTTCCTGTAAGGGATAGGGGCCGATGTGGAAAAACCCCTGTGTATGACGCCCAGCCTCCGGAGTCCGGCACGGTTGAGCCTCTCCAGCGCCCCTATCCAAAGGTCGATGTCCGGGTTCACCGGATTCTTTACCAGCACCGGGATGTCCGTGCCTTCCAGGGCATCGGCAATTTCCTGCATAAGGAAGGGGTTGGCCGATGTGCGGGCGCCTATCCAGACCATGTCCACACCGTACTTGATGCACTCCAGGACGTGCTTTTCGCTTGCCACTTCCGTGCACACCCACATCCCCAGTTCCTGCTTTACCCTCCGAAGCCACCTGAGGCCGGGAGCGCCCACTCCCTCGAAGGAGCCCGGGTGCGTGCGCGGCTTCCATATGCCGGCGCGGAACACGTGTATCCCGAAGGCCGCAAGGCCCCGGGCCGTCTCCATCACCTGCTCTTCGCTCTCTGCACTGCAGGGGCCGGCTATGCACATGGGGCGAGGCAGCGTGAAGCAGCCCCACTCCGTTCCGGGGATTATGTCAAGTTCGTGTGACACTATCTGATTATCTTCTTTATTCTGTTGGCTTCCAGGATGAGTTCCCTGAGCTTATTCTCGTCAAAGCTGTCTATTGCGCCGCGGAATTCCTTCATCTTTTCTATATATGTATCCATCACGCGGAGCACGTTGTCCCTGTTCTGGGAAAGGATGGGGACCCACATGTCCGGGTTGGACTTTGCCAGGCGCACAGTGGAGGAGAATCCGCCGGAGGCAAGGTCGAAGATGTGCTTTTCGTCCTTCTCCTTGTCCAGCACGGTAAGGGCCAGGGCGAAGGAGGTGACGTGGGAGATGTGGGAGACGTAGGCGGTATGGAGGTCGTGCTGCTCCGCGTTCATGTAGATGGGGCGCATGTTCAGCACATCGTACATCTCCTCTATGACCTTAACTGCTTTGGGGGACGATTCCTCCGTGTTCGCAAAGATGCAGGCCCTGCCGTCGAAGAGCCCGGGCTGCGCCGCCCAGGGACCGCTGTATTCCGTTCCCGCCATGGGGTGCGTGCTCACGAACTGCTTCCTGCGGGGATGATATTTCACCGCCCTGCAGATTTCCTCCTTTGTGGAGCAGACGTCGATGACAATCTTGTCGTCCCCCAGCTGGTCCAGAATCTGAGGCACCATCTTCACGGCCGTACCCACCGGCACCGCCACAACTATGATATCGGCCTTCTTCACGCATTCCTTGAGGTCCACGACCTTGTCCACCAGGCCGATGGTAAGGGCCGCCTCCGCCGCTACGGAATCCGCCTCAACGCCCAGCACCTTGGACGCGAAGCCCCGGCGCCGAAGGTCCAGCGCCATAGAGCCTCCAATGAGGCCCAGACCAACAACTCCAACCGTGAGATGCACCTCGCTCATTCTCAATTACTTATCATTTTATCTAGCCACCAATTCATTGCCAGATAACTTATTAACTTTCTGGTTTTCAGGGCCTTACGGCTCACGCTTAATTTTGGAAAGAGCCCTTTCCAGGGTCTCCACGTTGGCGCAGAGGGATATGCGGATGTAGTTCTCTCCGTTCTTGCCAAAGATGAAGCCCGGGGTAATGAACACGCCGGCGTTGTACAGCAGCTTGTCGCTCACGTCAACGCCCTTCTGGCCTTCCGGCAGGCGCCCCCATACAAAGAGGCCCGCGCCGTTACGGTTATACGTTGCGCCAAGGACGTCCATAATGCGGTATGCAACTTCCGCGCGGCGGTAATACTCTGCATTCAGTTTCTGGAACCAGTCCTCACCGGCCTCCAGGGCCTTTACGGCGGCAAGCTGGAGCGGGCGGAAGATACCGCTGTCCATCTGGCTCTTCACCTTGAGGATTTCCTTGATGTACTCCGCCTCTCCGGCCACCATGCCAAGGCGCCAGCCCGCCATGTTGTGGGCCTTTGAAAGGGAATTCATCTCCAGGCAGCCTTCCTTGGCGCCCGGCACTTCCAGTATGGAAAGGTGCTCCTTGGTGCGGATAAAGCTGTAAGGGTTGTCGTTGACTATGAGGATTCCGTGCCTGCGGCCGAAGTCCACTATCTTGGCGTAAAGCTCCTTTGTGGCCTGGGCGCCCGTGGGCATTCCCGGGTAATTGGTCCACATCATCTTCACGCCCGTGAGATCCATTTTCTCCAGGGAGTCGAAGTCCGGGTACCAGCCATTCTCCTCCTTAAGGTCGTATTTCACAACCTCCGCCTCCGCCATAAGTGAGGCCGATGTATAGGTGGGATATCCCGGGTCCGGGACCAGCACCTTGTCTCCCTTGTTCAGGAAAGTGAGGGAGATGATGAGGATGCCTTCCTTGGAGCCGGTGAGCGGCTGAATCTCAGAGGCGGGATCCAGTTCCACGTTGTAATAACGCTTGTACCATGAGGCAAAGGCCTTGCGGAGTTCCGGGATGCCGGTATAGCTCTGGTAGCCGTGAACGCCGTCTTTAACCGCCTCAAGCGCCACTGTCTGAAGCGCTTCCACGGGCGGGGTGCCGTCCGGCGAGCCTATGCCCAGATTGATGATAGAATCAAGCCCGGCCTGCGCGCGCTGCGCATTGAGCCGGGCCATTTCCTTGTTCTTGACGGAAAAGTAGTACTCCTTGACCGACAAGGTTCGGGTTGCTGGCTGTATGATCATACCGTAAGGATATCTTTTTCTTTGGCTGCAATAACTTCGTCCACCTTCTTGACCCACTTGTCCGTGACTTTCTGGAGCTCTTCCTCTCCTTCCTTCTCGCCGTCCTCACTGAGGCCGTCGTTCTTCTGGGCTTTCTTGAGAAGGTCTATGCCGTCCCTGCGGGCGTTGCGGATGGTTACCTTGGTGGTTTCTCCCTGGGCTTTTGCCTTCTTGATGAGGTCTTTACGGCGCTCCTCGGTGAGGGCGGGAACCATGCAGCGGATGATTTCTCCGTTATTGGAGGGAGTGAGGCCCACGTTGGCATCCAGGATTGCTTTCTCTATTTTGCCAATCATGTTGCGTTCCCAAGGCTGGATGGCAATGGTCTTGGCATCCGGGGTGGTTATTGAGGCCACCTGGTTGAGAGGCGTTGCGCTGCCGTAATAGTCTACCATAACCGGGTTAAGGATGGCCGGGGAGGCCTTTCCAACACGGTAGTTCTTGAGGTCTTCTTCCAGGAAGTCTACTGCATCCTGCATCTTCACGGACATTGCGTCAACTATTTCTTTCGCTTTAGGTAACATAACTCTGTGTGTTTTTGCGTAGGTGCAAATATAACAAAAAAAATGCTAAATTTTCTTATATTTGTATGTCAAGAACTTACCGATATGCTCAAAAAACTGAGAGTGGCACTGGCCTGGGTATTCTGGATAGGAATCACCCTTCTGCTGCTGGATTCTTCCGGAGTGCTGTACAAATGGCTTGGCTGGATGCCAAAAATCCAGTTCCTCCCCGCCGTCATGGCTGTCAATTCCGTGGTAGTCATCGCCCTGGTCCTGCTCACGCTGGCATTCGGACGCATTTACTGCTCTGTGATATGCCCGCTTGGCATCCTGCAGGACGGCATCTCTTTCATAGGCAGGGGCAAGAAAAAGACTCCTTACAACTATCATAAGGAGCTCAAATGGCTGCGCTACGGTATCTGGGCGGCATTCGTGGTGGTATTCGTACTTGGCATCCAGTGGGCCGTTGCCCTTCTGGCACCCTACAGCGCATATGGCCGCATGGTCCAGAGCCTGAAGCACCCATACCTTACAACCGCAATTGTGGCGGCTGTAACGCTGGCGGTGGTCTTTGCCCTGTCCTTCAAGGGCGGCCGCACCTACTGCAACAGCATATGCCCGGTGGGAACAACCCTAAGTTTCTTCTCCCGCTTTGCCATGTTCCGCCCGGTCATAGACACCTCCAAGTGCGTGAACTGCGGGCTCTGCGGACGCAAGTGCAAGGCCATGTGCATAGACACCAAGAATCATAAGATAGACTATTCCCGCTGCGTAGACTGCTTTGACTGCATAGGAAACTGCAATTCTGGAGCAATAAAGTATAAGTTTGCGTGGAAAAGGAAGGAGATTGCCGATCAGGTCGGCAATGACGAGGGGAAGGCCGGCAATGACGGAAAGGGCGCTGACACCGGCAGGAGGGCGTTCATGGCCGGAACGGTAATGGCCGTGGGCGCTGCTGCGCTCAAGGGCGTGGATGCCGTGGCGCAGGAAGGAAAGAAGCTGGACGGAGGCTTTGCGGAGATCCTTCCCAAGACTCCAATTAAGAGGGAAACACCCATCACTCCTCCCGGTTCAAAGAGCGTGAAGGACTTCTATCGCAAGTGCACGGCCTGCCAGCTCTGCGTGGCGCAGTGCCCCAACAACGTGCTGCGTCCTTCTACGGACCTCAATCACCTGATGCAGCCGGAAATGGGTTACGAAAACGGCTTCTGCCGTCCGGAATGCACGCGCTGCTCCAAGGTCTGCCCCACCGGTGCAATCCTTCCCATAAGCAAGGAGCAGAAAACTCAGTATCACATTGGTACGGCACATGTGAACGTTGAACTCTGCATAAGCGCAACCGGCAAATCTCACTGCGGAAAATGCGCTTCCATGTGCCCTACGGGTGCAATCATGATGGTTGAGGGAGACGGCGGACACCGCCGTCCCGCAGTGGCGGAAGAAGTGTGCATAGGCTGCGGAGCCTGCGAGCAGTACTGCCCGGTAAGGCCCATCAGCGCAATCACCGTTAACGGCAAGGAGGAACACGTATGAAAAGAAGAGACTTCATAAAGATAAGCGGTGCGGCGGCACTAGCCGCATGTGCACCCAAGGTGTCCGGAAAAACCACTCCCGCAGAGGAGCCGGAGAGCATGCTCATCCGTGAGAATCCCGCAAACGGAGACCATGTGAGCGCCCTTGGCTTCGGCTGCATGCGCTGGCCCATGATAAAGGACGACAAAGGCAACGACGTCATAGACCAGGAAGCCGTGAACGAGATGGTGGACTACGCCATTGCCCACGGAATCAATTACTTCGACACTTCTCCCGCATACCTGCAGGGCCAGAGCGAAAAGGCCGCCGGAATTGCCCTGAGCCGCCATCCAAGGGAAAGCTACTACATTGCCACCAAGCTTTCCAACTTTGGAGACCGGTCCACCAAGGCATCCATCCAGATGTACCACGATTCCTTCAAGCAGCTCAAGACGGATTACTTCGACTATTACCTCCTCCACTCCATAGGCCGTGGCGGCAGGGAGGCCTTCAATATGCGCTATGTGGATAACGGCATGCTTGACTTCCTCCGCAAGGAAAAAGAGGCCGGTCGCATACGCAACCTGGGCTTCTCCTTCCACGGATCGGCAAAGGAATTCGACGGATTCATGGAGATGTACGACAGCGGAGAAATGGTGTGGGACTTCGTGCAGATAGAGATGAACTACGTAGACTGGAGACATGCCGACGGCCGCCGCAACGCCAACGCAGAGTATCTGTATGCGGAGCTCGATAAGAGGAATATTCCCATCGTCATAATGGAGCCTCTGCTGGGCGGACGCCTGGCAAATGTTCCGGAGGGAATCGCCCGCCAGATGAAGGAAAGGGAGCCTGACAGGAGCGCCGCTTCATGGGCCTTCCGCTTCTGCGCCACCTATCCCAGAGTTCTATGCGTGCTTTCCGGCATGACAAACATGACTCCGCTCAAGGAGAACGTCCAGACCTTCGGCCACTTCAAGCCTCTCACGGAAGAGGAACTGGAGTTCCTGGAGAAGATGGCCATCCAGATGAAGGAGTATCCCATGGTGAACTGCACGGACTGCAAGTACTGCATGCCATGCCCCTGGGGCGTGAACATCCCGGGCGTGTTCCAGCATTACAACAAGGCCATTACGGACGGCACATATGCCCAGAGCACCGCTCAGAAAGATTACCAGAAACTCAAGAAGGCATATCTTAAGAGCTACGACAAGGCCGTTGAGACCCTTCGTCAGGCGGACCGCTGCATAAGTTGCGGCGAGTGCCTGTCACACTGCCCCCAGAGTATACCAATACCGCGCGAACTCCGTAGAATCGCGCGGTACGTAGAAGACCTGAAACAGGACAGGCTTTAGTATTTTACGAACTTCAGCTTTTGAGAGCTTCCGCCCTGGGCCGTCACGTGAGCCGTGTACACGCCCGGTGCGAGGCTTGTTATATCAACCTCAATTGGCTGGAACAAGCCGCCGCTAGCTGTGGTCTCAAGGACCTTTGCACCGCCCGCAGAATACACCTTGATGGAGTATTTCTGCATCTGCTGAACGGCCGGCCAGATGTTTATGAGGTCCGTGGCAACTTCCGGGAATATCTCCGCCCCATTGCCCTTTGACTGGTCCTTCACCGCAATCTTGAAAGAGAACGATGCCTGCTCTCCAAGGCCGTCAGTGGCCGTCACGCTTACGGTGGTAATACCATAGCCCACAGAGTGGATGTTAAACTGTGTATCGATGTCCTCGATGGTAGCCACCTCCGGATTGCTGTTCTCCACCTTCACGTCAAGGACCTCTCCGTCTTCGTCCTCAAAGAGCACTCCAAGGTCCGAAGGCTTGGCTTTCAGGTGGGAAACCCCTATGGCCCGGAGGGCGATATCTTCATAATAATAACTGCCCAGGCTCACCTTAGGAGCATGATTGGGCAGGAGTGTGTACGGGAACTCCAGGGCGAAAGTCTCCGTGCCGCCAACGGTAAGGACGAACCTTGCCTTATACTTGCCTGGCTGGGCGTTCCGCCCCGTAATGATAACGCTGCCGCTGGTTTTGTCATAGACAAGGGCGTCCGAACCCGGAGTGCAGCTTACGTTATAGTCCCCTTCCGCCCTCACTGTAAGGTGAAGATTCCTGGTCTCGTGGGCGTGTACGGTCACTTCCCGTACCCCGAGGGAGAGGGGCTTATCGTCCATTGTTCCGCCGTAACGGAAGGATTCCTGGGCATTTACTTTCCGGCCGATAGGTTTGCTTCCGCCTATCACGTCTCCGGTTCCGGCAAAAAGGATTTCTTTTGCCTGATCGGCGGTGAAACCATCCCGCCCATAGTACGAGACGATGAGTGCGGCTACGCCAGATGCGTGCGGGCAGGCCATGGAGGTACCGACCCAACCCACGCCGCCATAACCGCTGGAACCGCCTTCCACATTCTTTGGAAGCGTACTCCATACGCTGCCGGCGGATGTTCTGCCCTCCCCTGCCGGGGCTGCCAGATCTACCCACGGGCCATAATTGGAGTACGATGCCTTGTTTCCGGTCTCGTTGAAGGCACCCACGGCAATTACGGGTTCGTGAGCGCAGATGGGGTCATAGTCTATGTCTTCATTGCCCGCGGCAAAGAACACCAGACCGCCCTTCATGGGAGAATCCGGAAGCTGGTTTCCGTTATTGTCAGTACCGGCATTGGCTATGAAATAATCTATGGCGGCTATAAGGACATTGGGGGCCGTGCTGTTCTTGTATTTGGCCAATTCCTCAGAAGAGACGTACCCGTCATCGTCCTCATCGGCATAATATCCCCAGCTGTTCTGGGAAATCACGGCGCCGTTGTCCGCCCCGAACTTGATTGCCCTGGCGGTAGCCGGATCACTGGCACCTTTGTCTCCGGAAAAAATGGCGCAGGACTGGACGCGGACGCCTGGAATGCCATTCGCATAATCCCCGCCGGCTATTCCGCAAACGCCTATTCCATTGTTATTTACGGCGGCAATAGTGCCGGCTACATGAGTTCCGTGACCGGAGTCTCCTCTACTCTCCTTATCTGTGGGGTCCGCCGGCGGACGGATTGAAAGGTCGTAATTGCTGCGGGCAAAATTGTATCCCGTATGCCCCTGAGCGTCCGTCCAGAGATTCTTGATCAAGTCCGGATGCGTGGGATCTATGGGCTCATCCACCACGCATACAATCACGTTGGAATTACCAACGGTATAATACTCCCAGACCTCTTCCAAGTTGATGTCCACACCGGGGCGGCTGTTGTTGATATAGTGCCACTGGCGGGAGAAGAGGGGGTCGTTAAACTCTCCGCGGAGTTTGATTTTGCGGGAAGGAGTGGCCGATATAATTCCCGGCACGGACTCCAGGGACGCCGCAGCCTTGGTTACGGGGACATCGTCCTTGAACTTTACGATGTAGAACCTGTGCAGGCCGGCCCTGCGTGTGCGTCCTTCATATTCCCCTGCGTCCGGGAACACGCGCTCCAGGCTCTCTATGTTCAGATCCGTAAGCAGGGCATCCAGGGAGGCCGATTTTGTGGCCACCCCGCCAGCGAGGTCCTGCTCCACAAGGGCCGCAAGTTCCTCACTGAATTCTACTGTGGCTTCACCCGCCACAAAGGGTGTAGAAACCACAGGCTCCGAGCGCTTCGGAGCCTGGGTTTCAACGGATTCTTGCACCGTACAGGCTACAGCCAAAAAGGCTGCAAACAAGTACTTAGCGCAGTTTCTTGTAGCCGTAGCGAGCTTCATCGGCAAGTTCAATCTCGATGCGCATAAGACGGTTGTACTTGGCAATACGGTCTGTACGGCTGAGTGAACCGGTCTTAATCTGGCCGCTGTTGGTTGCAACTGCGATGTCTGCGATGGTGGTGTCCTCGGTTTCGCCGGAACGGTGGCTGGTAACGGTGGTGTAACCGTGACGGTGAGCCATCTCAATGGCGTCCAGAGTCTCGGTGAGGGAACCAATCTGGTTCACCTTGATGAGGATGGAGTTACCTGCACCCATCTCGATACCCTGCTGGAGGTACTTGACGTTGGTCACGAAGAGGTCGTCACCTACGAGCTGGCAGCGGTCGCCGATGGCCTTGGTGAGCTTGACCCAGCCTTCCCAGTCTTCCTCGGAGAGACCGTCTTCGATGGAGTCGATGGGGTACATGCTGATGAGCTGCTTGAGGTAGTTGATCTGCTGGTCGGTGGTGAGCTTGCGGCCGCGCGGGTCTTTCTTCTTACCGTCCTTGAGTTGCTTGTAGTCATAGTA
>JAEEGL010508010.1_pt1 | contig 14325 bp, 13 predicted proteins | sample 9134231 | NCBI WGS metagenome assembly JAEEGL01 (sample SAMN16246548, study PRJNA631951) | gut metagenome | biome: gut microbiome; feature: rumen; material: fiber-attached | host: Bos | place: Iran: Karaj | collected 2018-10
GATCGTCTCGCTCTACTATGTCATAAACCGCAAGGTCAACGACTCCATTTCCGACCAGGACTGTATCCTCTACAAAGGCCAGGACGCGATTTACGAGGAGATGGAAGGCCTCCGCTTCCGGATCGGCCCCAAGTCCTTCTACCAGACCAACACCCTCCAGGCGGAGCGGCTCTATGGCGTAGCCAGGGATTTCGCGGCGCTGACCGGCACCGAGACCGTATACGACCTCTATACCGGCACGGGCACCATCGCCCAGTTCGTCTCGCGGAAAGCAGCCCGGGTCATCGGCATCGAGTATGTCCCCGAGGCCATCGAGGACGCCAGGGCCAATGCCGCCGCCAACGGCATCACCAACTGTGAATTCTTCGCCGGCGATATGAAAGACGTCCTGAACGAGGCCTTCATCGCCACCCACGGCCGTCCGGATGTCATCATTCTCGACCCGCCCCGGGCCGGCATCCACCCGGATGTCGCCGAAGTTATCCTGAAAGCGGCTCCTGACCGTATGGTATACGTCAGTTGCAATCCTGCATCCCAGGCACGCGACCTTGCGATCCTCTGCCGGGATTACGAAATCACGGCCGTACAGCCGGTCGACATGTTCCCCCATACGCAGCACGTCGAGAACGTCTGCGCCCTCAAAAGAAAAGAATGCTGATTCAGATCCTCATACTGATTGCCAGCCTTACGGGCATCATCCTCGGAGCCGTCTGGCTCGTAGGCGGTGCTTCCGCCATCGCCCGCCGCCTGAAGGTCAGTGAATTCATCATCGGCCTTACAATCGTGGGAATGGGTACTTCCGCCCCCGAACTCGTCGTCAGCCTGGTCGGCGCCTTCGAAGGCAAAGCCGACGTGGCCGTGGGAAATGTCGTGGGTTCGAATATCTTCAACACCCTCCTGATCCTGGGTCTGACAGCCGTTATCCTCCCCATCGCCATCACTCCCGGCAACCGCCGCAAAGATATTCCGTTCAACATCCTTGCTACATTGCTTGTGCTGGGCCTTGGCATGACGGCGGCCCTGCTGCACTTCGGCGACAACACCCTGAGCCGCCTTGATGCAGGTATCCTCCTGCTAGTTTTCGCCGGTTACATCTGGTATTCCTTCGCCCATGGCGATGCCCCTGAAGACACGCCCGGGAAGGACACTAAACTCTGGCTGGCCGTGCTGATGATCCTCGCCGGACTTGGCGGACTCATCGCCGGCGGCAAATTCTTCGTCGATTCGGCGACCCGTATCGCACACATGATCGGTGTCAGCGACAAATTCATCGCCATCACCATCCTGGCCGGAGGCACATCCGCGCCGGAACTGGCAACCTGCATCGTGGCTGCCGTCAAGAAGAAAGGCCAGCTCGCCCTCGGCAACATCATCGGCTCCAACATCTTCAACCTGCTGCTGATCCTGGGATGCGCCGGTCTCGTGCAGCCCATCTCCTTCGGCAGCATCGACCTCGTGGACGCGGGCGTGCTCCTGGGCAGTGTCCTGCTCCTGATGCTGAGCCTCTTTACCGGAAAGAAAGACCGCATCGACCGCTGGGAAGGCGCCATCCTGACGCTCGCCTGGCTCGGCTATATGGCCTGGTTAATATATGAAATCCTATAAAATGAAACGTATTCTTGCAACCTTAATCCTTATCCTGGCGGTCGTGTCCGGTGCTTATGCTCAAACCCTTGACGGCACCTGGTTTGCTACGCTTTCTGAAAGTGAATCCGAAGACGGTGCCGACATGCAGATGACCGGACAGGATTTCATCACTTTCTCGGGATCCTCATTCTCCCGCACGATGAGCATCCTGTGCACCCTCAAGGCCGATCCGATCGATATGGTAATCAGGGCCAAAGGGTCGGTCTCCGGGACTTGGAAACTAAGTGGAAATACGTTGACGCTGACGCCCGACAAGAAAGCGAAGCCCGTCTTCAACATCGAAACGGAGAATTGTCCGGCCCTCATCGAGTCGATGCTGATCGCCCCGCTCAAAAAAGAGTTGAAAAATGACCTCAAGGGAGAAGATGAACTGGATATCATCTCCATCAGCGAGTCCCGGATTGTCGTCAAGGACGAAGATGCCGGGAATCTGACCTACAACAAAATCAAATAGATTCCTATGGAACAGCTGAAACCTACCCGATACCAACTTGAAAATGTGGCGACCGGCCGCATCTTCGAAGACAAAGGCTGGTCGCTGACCGATCCCGCCGGAGAGAAGCCTTCTCTGGTCAGGGCTGTCTACGAGACAAAAGAATTCGAGCCGCTCGAGCGCGACGACATGTACCGTTATGCCAAATGGCTGCCCGTCAAACGGGCGCTCAAAGGCGCTTACGGTCCCGTTACCTGGAAGAGCGAAGCCCTCGCCCAGGAACTCGGCCTCGACAAGCTCTATATCACCTTCACCGGCTGGTTCCCCGAGCGGGGCGCCAAAGTGGCGACCTGCTCTTTCAAGGCGACGGAAGCCTACATCGTCTGCGCCCGCCTGCCCCGGAAGACCGACAAGATCCTCGTCGTGCAGTCGGCCGGCAACACCGCCCGCGCCTTCGCGCAGGTCTGCTCAGACAACAACATTCCGCTCGTAATCTGCATCCCGAAGGACAACGTCGACGCGCTCTGGTTCATGAAGAAGCTGCGCCCCTGCGTCAAGATCCTCGCGACCCCTTCAGGGACCGATTATTTCGATGCCATTTCTCTCGGCGAAAAGCTCTGCATGGCCGAGCGCTATCTGGCGGAAGGCGGAGCCAAGAACGTCGCCCGCCGCGACGGCATGGGGACGACCCTCCTCTCGGCCGTGGAGACCATCGGCCAGTTGCCCGACGCCTACTTCCAGGCGGTCGGCAGCGGCACCGGCACCATCGCCATCTGGGAGAACAACCTCCGCCTCATTGCCGACGGACGGTACGGCAGCAAAAAAATCCGCCTCTACCCTTCCGTCAATGCGCCGTTTACCCTGATGTACGACTCCTGGAAGGCCGGAAGCCGTGCCCTCGTTCCCATCACACCCGAGGAGTCGCGCAAGAAGGTCGCCGAGATCAATGCCAAAGTCCTGTCGAACCGCAAACCGCCCTACAGCCTCTCCGGCGGCCTTTTCGACGCGCTCTCGGACAGCCATGGCGACATGTATAAGGTAACCAACGAAGACCTCCTCTTCTGGCAGCGCCGCTTCCATGCCCTGGAAGGCGTAGACATTCACCCTGCCGCGGCCGTAGCCACCGCGTCCCTGTACCAAGCGGTCAAGGCGGGAGACGTCCGGAAAGACGAGATCATCATGCTCAACATCACCGGCGGCGGCGAAGAAAAAGCGAAGTCGCACGGATACTATATGGCGATGCCCGACCTCGTGCTGAGCCCCGCGCTTACCGAGGACGAAATCATCTCCCAGGTCGATCACCTCTTTGGATTCTAAACCATGCTGCTACAAGATTCCCTCGTCCTGCTCGCGCAGAAGATGTCCCAGGCGGATTCGCTCAAGGCGGAAGGACGCCAGCTGATGGATACCATCGCATCCACCCCTCCGCAGGAACTGATGCATACGGTGCTGATGGACTGCCTCCACTTCGGCCTGAAGGTCCTGGCGGCCCTGGCCCTTTTCATCATCGGCGGCTGGGTCATCAAACTCATCAAACGCGCGATGAGCCGTGGCTTCGAACGCCGCAAGACGGAGCCTGTCATCATCACCTTCGTCGGATCGCTGGTCTCCGTAACGCTATGGATCCTCCTGATCATCCTGACGATCAGCACCCTCGGGATCAACACCACATCGCTCGCCGCCCTGCTGGCAGCCGGCGGCGTCACGATCGGCATGGCGCTGAGCGGGACGGTCCAGAATTTCGCCGGAGGCATCATGCTGCTGATCTTCAAGCCCTTCCGCTCCGGAGACTTTATCGAAGCACAGGGGAATATCGGCAAAGTCACCGAGATCAACATCATCTCCACTAAACTCACGACGCCCGATAACCGGGTCGTCATCCTGCCTAACGGATCCCTGTCCAACGGCATTATCAACAACATCACGACCCTTCCTGTCCGGCGCGTGGAGACCACGGTGACCGTGAGCTACGGAAGTGATGCGGCTGCCGTCAGGGAGGCCATTCTCGATATCCTGAAGTCCGATTCCCGGATTCTTGACGCCGGGACACCGGGCGCCGACGATCCGATGGTCGCCCTCCGGGCCATGAAAGAGAGCTCGGTAGAGTTCATCGTACGCGTCTGGGCCCGCTCGGAGGACTACTGGAACGTACTTTTTGCGATGAACGAGAGCATCTACTCCGAACTTCCCCGGCGTGGAATCGCCTTCCCGTTCCCGCAGATTGATGTACATCTGAAACAATAAAACCTAACCGCCCATGGAACAGTCTGAATTAGAAAACATCGGACCCTATTCCGACGAAGAAGCCGTAGCCGCCCTCGCCAAGGTTGCCCATCACCCCTCGGTGCCGTGGATTTCGAAGTATATCTTCCCGCGGCAGCCGGAAACCTACCTCAGGGATATCCTCCTGAACCTGCACAGCATCGATGAATTCCAGAAGCTCGTGATGAACCAGGCGGTGGAATGGGTGCTGGCGCGTTCCGCGCACAATTTCTCGTACGACGGCATCGCCAATATTCCCGTTGACAGCAAGTTCCTCCTGATGTCCAACCACCGCGACATCATCCTCGATCCCGCCATTACGCAGGTCGTCCTGTACCGCAATAACATCCCGATGACGGAAATCTGCGTCGGCGACAACCTCCTCAAGAGCCGTACGATCGAATACCTTATCCGCTCCAACCGGATGATCAAGGTGATCCGCGGCATTTCTGCCCGGGAGCTGTACCTCTCTTCGCAGATTCTGTCAAAATACATCCGGGATGCCATTACTTCCGGACGGAGTTCGGTCTGGATCGCGCAGCGGCAGGGACGCACCAAGGACGGCATCGACCTCACGGAGCAGGGCCTGCTGAAGATGTTCGACATGAGCGGCACCAAGGACTTCGTGCAGAATTTCCTCGAACTGAACATCATCCCGCTCAGCATTTCCTACGAGTACGAACCCTGCGACATCCTCAAGGCGCGCGAAATCCTTATCTCGCGTACACAGAAGTACGTCAAGACGGAGAATGAGGACCTGCAGAGCATCATGCTCGGCATCAAACAGCAGAAGGGCCATATCCACCTCAATATCGGCAAGCCGCTTACGGAAGAGGAGATCGTCAATGCATCCAACTGCGGTGGAAACGACCGTTATCAGGCAATCCGTCATGCCGTCGACAAGCGTGTCATTGAAGGCTACCGGCTGTGGAAGACCAACTATATCGCCTACGACCTGGCCCACCACACGTTCAAGTATACGGACAAATATACGCCCGAAGACGTGGAGCAGTTCATCGTCTATGTGGAGAAACAGCTAGACCAGGTGGAGCCCACGCTCAACCGTCAGGACCTCCGCGACATTTTCCTCGGCATCTACGGCAATCCCGTCCTGTCCCGCGAGCAGCTCGACGCCGAGCGCTAGCCGTTGCGCCGCCAGAGGAGGGAGCTGTCGCCGTAGCTGAGGAAGCGGAATCCGTGGGCTAGGGCGTAGTCGTAGATCGTCCGCCAGTCGCCGCCGACAAAAGCCGATACCAGCAGGATCAGCGTGCTCTCGGGCTGGTGGAAATTTGTCACCAGCAAATCCACCAGGCGGAAGCGGAAGCCGGGCACGATGATGATGCGCGTGCCGACGGTGAGGCTGTCCAGTCCGTTCCGTTCCAGATAATCCACAAGAGCCTGCAGCGCCTCTTCGGTGCTGTACGGATACTCCCGCGTATAGGGCGCCCACTGGGCGACATCTTGCGGAGCTCCTGTCTCCAGGACGGAGACGCCTGCATAATAAAGGGATTCAAGGGTTCGGACCGAAGTCGTGCCGACGGCTATAATTTTACCTTTACTTGAGATAATCTTCTTTAATACACTGACAGTCACCTCAAACGGCTCTCTATGCATAGGGTGTTCAGACACCTTGGACCCTTTGACGGGCAGGAAGGTGCCGGCTCCGACATGGAGGCAGACTTTCTCGATATCGATCCCCTTTTCCCGGATAGCAGACATGACCTCCGGCGTGAAGTGCAGGCCTGCCGTCGGTGCGGCCACGGAGCCGCGGATGCGGGCATATGTGGTCTGGTAGCGCTCACTGTCAATGGCTTCCGACGAACGGTTGAGGTACGGAGGAATCGGAATGGTCCCGCAGATTTCCAGCACCCGGGAGAAAGGAAGACCGCCTTCCCATGAGAAACGGACCGTCCCCGTCCGCTCGTCCCGTGCAAGAAGCTCGGCCTTCAGGGCCAGGGAACGGGCTTCTTCAGCCCCCTCTTCCGGAATATAAAGCGAGAGGATATCCCCCTTCCAGCGCTTTGCATTGCCGATTACGCACTTCCAGGTACAAGTCTCGTCTGCAGCAAAAGAAAGATTATATTCGACGGGATCGACAGGTTCCAGGCAGAAGATTTCGATATGAGCCCCGGATTCCCGGAGGAAATGAAGGCGTGCGGGGACGACCTTCGTCTCGTTGAAGACCATCAGGCTGCCTGAAGGAAGAAACGCGGGAAGATCGCGGAAAATCGACTGTTCTACGATGCCGTCCTTATAACGGAGCAGTTTAGAAGCGTCACGCTCGGCGAGCGGATATTTCGCAATGCGCGCATCGTCGAGCGGATACGCATAGTCTTCTATCCGGATATCAGGTATATTTTGCATGACACAAATGTAACAAAAATTTTGTCAACAAATGTAACACCGGCACCATCGGGTACTTTTCAGTATTGTAAACAGATAAAAATCGGTTTACAAAAGTAAACCAAACTGCTTATAATTAAAATAAGGCTTTTTTATAATCAAAAACAATACTAATTAACACACTATAAATCAGCGATTTAGATAAGGCTATATGTTTTTGTATTTTATATAAAACATGAACTTTGGCCGAATAAGAGCCAATAATAGGAATTTTTTAGACTAAGTATTAAATATTAAAGTAGTTATAATCAGTTATTTAAGAACTATTATTTAAATATTCGATACAATATATGAAAAGCTACAATCGCCACCCTGTCTCCCCTATTTCTATGAACTAACCATTTGCTTTTTCAAAAGGGAATTATTACATTTGTAAAAGACCTTTTTACAGGTCCGAACTTACAGATATCCAGAGCTCCCGCTCCCTCAAAAGTGATGAAATTTATTAAAGTAAAGATTTAAATAATTAGATATAATATTCTTGATATTAAAATATTAGTTTATGAATAAACGCCTTCAACAGTTCCTGAACGCCGAGAATATCTCGCAATCCCAGTTCGCAGACACGCTGAATGTCGCCAGGGCCGGCGTATCGCACATTCTCGCCGGACGCAATAAACCGGGGTTTGATTTTATCGAAAGCCTGATCCTGCACTACCCTGACCTTAATATTGAATGGCTTATTACCGGAAAAGGACGTATGTATAACACCCCGCAGGCCGAAAAATCCGCAGATTTCGCGGAAAATACTGAAACTATTGGTTCAATAGAACAAACAAAACCGAATGATAATAAACGAGGTATCTCAAAAATTATCATTTACTACACCGATGGGACCTTCACGGAGATTATCTGATATTCAGTTGTAAGAAAGCGGATTTTTGCCTATTTTTGTGTCCGTTATGCTGCTACACAAGAAAAATCCCGCAAAGGCCATGCAGCGGCTGCTCAAGCGGATCCGTTTCGGGCGGTATCTGCCCGGATTGCCGGCATTGAACCGCCTTGCTTTCCGGAAGCGTTTCCCGGGTCTTGCGCGCAATGTATTCGGGATTGATTTCCCCGGCGTGCTCGGCCTCGGTGACGGTGTCGACATCAACGGCGAGTTCTACAACGACTTCGCCAACTTCGGCCTCTCTTTTGCCGAGATCGGTCCGCTCCCGCTTGCTCCGGAAGGACGCCATAGCCGCGGCGTACGGCATGCCATTGCCTGCATGCAGCAGCATCCCCCGAAAATCCCCATTCTGGCCAACCTGGCGCTCGGGAAGGACAGCAACGATGAGTTCCGCATTAAAAAGGATTTCAGTACGGCCTTTTCGCTGATGTACGACTTCGCGGACGTCTTCGTCATCAATACATCCCGGCAGCATCTCTCCGGCGGCACCAGCAGCCTGGACGATATCTCCTTCCTGGGAGAAATCCTGGACGAACTGCTTTCCCTGCGACTGCTGAACGACAGATTCAAACCGATTCTCATCAAGATTCCCTCATTTATCGAGACCGAGAGCCTTGACCGGATTCTGGACTATGCCATGTTGTCCGGGATCGACGGCATGGTCGTGCAGGGCGTTTCCACCGTCCGCCACATCACGGACTATACCCGGGGCCGCCTTCCTGTCATCGCCCGCGACGAAAAGGTCACGCCCGAAAAAGCCGTCGAGCTGCTGGAAGCGGGCGCATCACTGATTGAACTGACCGACGAAATGGTCCGGCCCGGGACCGCACGCCGGATCAACGAAAGGATTCTGCAATGATTCAAGCCTCCATCTGTACCATCGGCGACGAGATTCTGATCGGACAGATCGTCGATACCAATTCGGCGCATATCGCCGCCGCGCTGGAAGAAAACGGCATTGCCGTCCGGCGCATGCTTTCCATCTCGGACAACCACGAAGACATCGTCCAGTCGCTTCGCAATGAGCTGGCGGAGAGCGACATCGTCATAACAACCGGCGGTCTCGGCCCCACCAAGGACGACATCACCAAACCCGCCCTGGCTGCCCTCTCCGGCAGTACAACCCTCAAAACGGACGGGCGGCAGCTCCAGATTGTCCATCGCATCCTCAGCAGCCGCGGACTCGACGTCCTGCCCGTCAACCTGGCCCAGGCCGATGTCCCCGACAAAGCGGAAGTCATTCCGAACGAGCTAGGAACGGCGCCTGTCATGGCTTTCGCCTTCGAGGGCGGGAAGCGCCTGTATTCCATGCCGGGCGTCCCCCACGAGGCCCTGGGGGCCCTTCCCCATATTCTAGAGGACATCCGCCGCCACTTCCCTGCCGCCGGGCATATCCTGCACCATAGCCTGATGGTTCATGGTATCGCGGAGTCCGCCCTTTCGGAGAAAATCGCCGCCTGGGAGGCTTCCCTGGCGGAAGACCACATTCACCTGGCATATCTTCCGAACATGCTGACCGGTATCCGGCTCCGTCTCTCGACCTCGTATGGTACGGCAGAGGAGCAGGAGGAGAAGATTAACCGGCGCATTGCCGAACTCAAGGCACAACTGGGAGAACTGGTCTATGCTGACCAGGACGACTGCCTGGAAAACACCGTTGGAAGACTGCTCAAGGCTGCCGGGAAGACCGTCAGCGCGGCCGAATCCTGCACGGGCGGCGAAATCGCCCATCTGTTGACGACGATCGCCGGCTCTTCGGCCTATTTCCTCGGATCCGTCACCTCCTATGCCGTCAGCGTCAAAGTCAATGTGCTGGGGGTAAAGGCGGAAACAATTGAGAAATATGGCGTTGTCAGCGCAGAAGTCGCCGCCGAAATGGCCGAAGGCGTCCGGAAACTGACGGGAAGTGACTTCGCGGTCTCGACGACCGGCCTCGCCGGTCCCGGCGGAGATGCCGCCAACCCGGAAGGGACAGTCTGGATCGGCGTCGCTTCTGAGGCAGGCACCGTGACCGTCAAGAAACAATTCAGGAACGACCGCAAGCGCAACATTGAACGCTTTGCGGCCGCCGCACTGAATGAACTCAGGAAAGTGATAGAGCGGTCGCTCTGACCGTTTCGAAGACCCGGATGAAATTGCCGCCCGCCACCTTGGCGATGTCTTCTTCGGAATATCCGCGGCGGCGCATTTCTTCAAATACCTTCGGCAGCATCGAGATATCTTCAAGGCCCTCCGGCGGCACCTCGATGCCGTCATAATCGGTCCCGATACCGACGGCGTCGATTCCGCCGACGGAGACGGCGTGGTCGATATGATCCACCACTTCCTTCACCCCGGGACGCCAGATCGTCTTGAGACGGTCCTGCGCCTCATGCCACCGGCGTGTCAGTTCCGGATCGGACGGGTTGGCCCGGAAAGCCTTGTCGGCCGCATCCGCCTCTGCCGCCAGGCCGTCCTTTTCCGCTTCCAGGGCGAAGCGGTCCGACAGGAAGTACGGATAGAAATTAATCTGGATGACGCCACCCTTGTCTGCGAGCGCCTTGATCATGTCGTCCGTCAGGTTGCGTCGATGGGAAGCCAGGGCCCGGCAACAGCTGTGCGTCGAAACGACCGGGGCCTTGCTTGCCTCAATGCAGTCCCAGAACGTCTTGTCGGAGCAGTGTGCGATATCGACGATCATCCCGAGGCGGTTCATCTCGGCGACCACTTCCCTGCCGAAAGGACTCAGGCCGTTCCAACGCTTCCCGACGGCGGCTGAGTCGCAGATGTCATTGTCGCCGTTGTGCGTCAGGGTCAGGTAGCGGACGCCCATGCGGTAATAGAGCCGCAGCAGGGCCAGGTCGGTACCGACCGGAGAGCCGTTCTCCATCCCGAGGAAAATAGATACCTTGCCGGCCGCCTTGTTGGCTGCGATCTCCGAAGGGTCGGTCGCGAGGGCGGCGATATCGCCGTTACGGCTGATCACATCGTATGTGGCCGCCAGCATCCTGAGCGCAAGCGTCGTGGATTCCGGCACAGAGAGGGTATTCGGTGTGAATATGGCAAAAAAGGAGGCGTCCACGCCGCCCCGTAACAATTTCGGGAAATCGACGTGGCCGTACGTGTTGTCAACCTCCATCACCCGGCAGCGTAGCAGCTGGGAGGGCGTATCACAGTGGGAATCCAGGACAATCATTTGCTGCCGGCAGGTGCAAGGGTGGATTTGATGATCTTCTTGATGATGAACTGCGGTTCGCCGTCATAGAAGACCTCCGCGCCGCCGGTAAGCTCGAGCGTGAGCTGCTTTTTGGCCCCGAGATGCGCCGTGGCGGAATTCAGGGAGACCGTCACCGCGTCGATCGCGAGGTTGCGGACATCGGCCGTCGCGTTGTTGCGGCCCGTGATGGAGAGTTCGGAAGCAGCGCCGCTTACGGCTGTCTTGGATGTGTTGTTGAGATCCAGGAATGCCTTGCCGGTCTTGGTGCTGACATTTATCTGGGAGGAACCTTCACTCTTGGTGTTCAGTTCTTCACAGTCGCCTTCCAGGCTGACCGTCGAAGAGCCTGCAGACATCAGGGAGACGCTGCCATACACACCGCTCACGCGCACGTTGGCATTGCCTTCCGTCGAGACCGTCAGGCTGCCGGGAACGACCAGGTCGAGCACGGCGGAAGATTTCTTCCTGAGCGAAAGGCCTACGTTGTCCGCCTTCAGGCGAAGCGACTTGACGCTCGCATTGTCGCCCAGATTTAGGTCGAAGCGGCTGGCTATGACCTGGTCCGAGGCCGAGAAGGTACACTTGTCGGCGAGTGTCAGCTCCTGGATCTCGGGTGCGTAGATAATGACCTGAAGAACCGGATCGGGATTCTTACGCCCCTTGTATACTTTCTTTACTTCCTTGGGGACGTTCTTGGAATCGTAAGAGATGTAAGCGGTCTTCTCACGCATCGTCGTGGAGACAAATTCCGAAATTACGGCATCGGTAATGAGTTTGATGCTGCATTTGTCGGCATGCACCAGCGTAACGTCGAAGGGGCCGTCCATTACATTGACACCGGTGAGTTCGGCGTACTCGTTGACACGCTCCAGTGTCTGGGCGGAAGCGGTGGCGGCGAAGGCCAGGGCTGCGGCGGCAAGGGCCGCGAGGGTCAGGATTTTCTTCATCTTATACTGTGTTACTGGAGCTCCAGCCATTCGGACTCGAAGGCGTCGAGGTCGCGTTTGACGGTAAGGTAGCTCCTTGTTAATTCCATGATGTCATCACTCTCTTTCGGAGCGGAGAGCACGGCCTCCAATTCCTTCAACTTACGTTCCAAATCTTCGATCTGCCGCTCCAAATATGTAATTCTGTTTTTCTTTTTGCGCACATCGGGATCCTTCCAGGGCTTCCCGGCAGGCTTCGGCGGTGCGGGTTTCGCGGCCGGGACGGAGCCGGAAGGCTGGGCGAAACGGCGCTCCAGTTCCTGCAGGGAGGCGATCTTACGCCGCCGGAGAAACTCGGACACGCCGCCGAGATGCTCATAGACCCGGCCGTCCCGGAACTCATACAACTTGTCGACCAGCCCCTCGAGGAAATCGCGGTCATGGGATACCAGTACGAGGGTGCCGTCGTACCGCTGAAGCGCCTGCTTGAGGATTTCCTTGGATCGTATGTCCATGTGGTTCGTCGGCTCGTCCAGCGCCAGGAGGTTATACGGCTGGAGCATCAGGCAGGCCATGGCGAGCCGGGCCCGTTCTCCGCCGCTCAGTACGCTTACCCGCTTGTCGATATCTTCGCCGCGGAAGAGAAAGGCCGCCAGGATATCCCTCAGGCGGGTCCTGACATCGCCGACGGCGATGCGGTCCAGCGTCCCGAACACCGTCTCGCGGCCGTCCAGTACGTCTTCCTGGTTTTGGGCGTAGTAGCCGGTGATGACGTTGTGACCGATACGGGATTCACCTTCAAAGGGATCCAGTTCGCCGGTAATCACACGCATCATCGTCGTCTTCCCTTCGCCGTTGCGCCCGACAAAGGCCACCTTCTCTCCCCTTTTGATTTCGATGTCCGCTCCGCGGAATACGACTTTCTGGGGATACCCGACCACCAGGCCCGTACCTTTATAGACGACATCGCCCGCGCGCGGGGCCGGCGGAAATTTCACCACCAGCGAACTGTTGTCGGTCTCGTCGATCTCAATGCGGTCTAGGCGCTCCAGCGCTTTGATGCGGGACTGGACCTGGTTGGATTTGGTCGGCTTGTAGCGGAAACGGTTGATGAAATCCTCCGTCTTCTCGATCATCCGCTGCTGGTTTTCATAGGCGGCCGTCTGCTGGGCGATGCGCTCCGCCCGGAGGTTGACGTACTGGCTGTAAGACACCTTATAATCGTGGATCTTGCCGAGCAGGATCTCAACGGTACGTGTCGTGACATTGTCCAGAAACTTCCGGTCGTGCGAAACGAGCAGGACGGCCCCGGGGAATTTCTTCAGATAATCCTCGAACCACTCGATGGACTCGATGTCAAGATGATTGGTCGGCTCATCGAGGAGCAGCAGCCGGGGGCGCTGAAGCAGGATTTTCGCCAGCTCGAGCCGCATGTTCCAGCCCTGGCTGAAAGTTTCCGTATGACGGTCCAGGTCCTCGTCCCGGAACCCGAGTCCGTAAAGGACTTTCCGGCAGCGGACCTCCGGCGGCTCGCTCGTCTCCATGGCGAGGATGTCGTTCAACTCGCCAAGCCGCACAATCAGTTCTGCGTAAGCATCTGATTCATAATCTGTCCGCTCGGCCAGCCCGGCATTGATCCGGTCAATCTCCCGCTGGGCGTCCCGAAGGTGGTCGAAGGCCGTCATGGCTTCTTCCAGCACCGAAACGCCCTTCCGGTGGTCCATGATCTGGGGCAGGTAACCGATCGTCAGGCCATCGGGACGCTCGACGCGGCCGGCGGAAGGACGCTGCTCCCCGGTTATGACACGCATCAGCGTGGATTTACCGGCGCCGTTCTTGCCGACGAGGCCGATCTTCTCTCCGTCTGAGATATGAAAACCGACGTCGGAAAGGATTTCCTTCCCGCTGAATGCGACCGTCAGATTGTTGATCGAGATCACGCGTCCGCCTTTTGAAGAATGTCCAGAATCGCCTGCGGGCAGGGAACCGGCACGAACGTCTCGGCGTTGATGAAGCCGAGGACCACTTGCCCTTCCGCGCAGATCTTTCCATCCTGGTTACGGACGGACTGCTTTACGTAGAGCTTGGCCAGCGGCATCCTTTCGATGTCGGCTGTCACGGTGAGCGTATCCCCCATCCGGGCCGGGTGACGGAAGCGGCATTCGACGCTGATGATGGGGATCATGATATGATACTCCTTCTCGGCCACTTCAATGGGCAGTCCGAGCGACGCCATCATCCCGTTGCGCGCGCACTCAAAATACCGGATGTAATTGGAGTGATGGACCACCCCCATCTGGTCCGTTTCGTAGTACCGAACCGGGAAATTTAGCTCAAAATGGACCATAACAAAAATGTTAATACTTTTAACAACTTTGTTTTATTTATTGTTCTTCAGTACATTGAGCTGCGACGTCAAACTTTCGACCCGAGAGAGGGCATCCGCCTCCTTGTTGCGATCATTTTCGACCACGGCGGCCGGGGCATGGGCCGTAAACGCCTCGTTCGCGAGCTTGCGGCGGACACCTTCGAGGGATTTCTTTTGGTACTCGAGGTCCTTCTCCAA
>JAEEGL010923250.1_pt1 | contig 14325 bp, 7 predicted proteins | sample 9134231 | NCBI WGS metagenome assembly JAEEGL01 (sample SAMN16246548, study PRJNA631951) | gut metagenome | biome: gut microbiome; feature: rumen; material: fiber-attached | host: Bos | place: Iran: Karaj | collected 2018-10
GATCAAGTATAAAAAAAACTCCCCACTTTCCTATTGGCCATCTTTACCTATATATTTCACCTCCCAGTCGGCAGGGACGACAGTGTTCCAAGTGCTGCCGTAATCGGAGACAGGATTGAGCGCGCTGTTCAGCCAGATTACACCTGAAGGAGCAACGCCATCGCACCAATTGCTTTCGCCACTGGCTCGGAACGCATTATCTGCCCAGCTCGAACCAGACATCCTGATATAATTAATTTTTGCACAACCATAGAACATTCTCTGGTAGCATCCTGCGGCGAGTGTCGTGGCTGCCAGCACAGGCGCATTCTCCAGATTGGAGCAGTTGTAGAACATGTTGCGGTAGCAGGTCCCAGCCAGGGTGGTAGCCGGCAGGATCTGAGGCCCGCGCACCAGACCGGTACAGCTGTCGAACATGGACTTGTAGGCGCCCGTGGGCAGAGTCAGCATCGGAATCTCGAGCAAATAAGCATCGACAAGTTTTGTATTCTCCTTGAAGAAGTCCAGGAATGTAGCGCCGGTAACCGTCGCTCCATCTGTCTCGTAGTCGTCACCGACCACCAGAGATGCGAGGTTTCCACCGACTTCAAACTTGCCGCCGGTGCAAGAGAATCTGCCCTTGGGATTCCAGGTCTTCGCAGGAGAAATCTTGCTGCCAACGCAGAAACTGGCCTTATGGCCTGCAGTCAAAGAAATGCTTTGATTGGATTTGAAAGTCATCCATTCACCGTCGTCTATCTTGTATTCTCCGGCATGGTACAACTTGACAGTGCAATTCTCAATAGCCCTGACATAGAAGTGATTGTTCGGCCTTGACGGAGGAATTACGTTTTCGAAGGAAACGCTGGCCTTGGTGAAATACTCGTTATAAACCCAGATAGTCGTGGCGCTCTGGGGCGTGGTGGGTTTGAAATAGCAATGGAACGTACGCTGGCCCTCGCTTATGGCAAGGTGAGAGAACTCCTCCCAGGTCAGTGTCCTTATGAAGTTGAATGCCGGGCTGTCTTTGAATGCGGATTCGGCCGTGGCTATGGAACGTCCCGAAACGACAGGCAGGTTTATACCCTCCGAAGTGTCCGGCGTCAGGGTCATTGCCTCCGGCTCGACTATGAACTCCAGGGGGAACATGGATTCGGGCAGTTCCGCCGGAATGCTGATACCCACATCAATAGTAGGTATCATGCTCATCGGGACGGGATCCGTGCATGTAAGGGTCATTGTCTGCTTTTTCTGCAGCGTGATCTCCACCTCACGGTACAGGCGCAGGTCCTGATGATTTCCTGGATTATGGCCGGTGATCTTGATTTTCTGCGTCTTAGTCTCTTCCTGGGGTTCAACCGTATTGAACCTTATCGTCCTGATTCCTTCCACGCCACCCACATCGTCGGCTTCCGGGAAGAAAAAGCCCCTGGTAGGGACACGGTTGCCGTTGTCGTCATAGAGGATGAGTATATCGTCGGAGCCATCGTCCATGGGCTCCAGTTCCACCCTTACAGCAGCAAAGTTTTTATTGGGAACAGCTGAGTTCACGTCGTCGAAGAAACGCGCATACAGTTCGTAGTATCCGTCTTCCGAAGGGCCGCTGTAGGTTCTTGTCATGAAAGGTTCCACCACAAGGCGCGTGGTACCGTTGGAAATGTCGGAAAGATGTCGCATCGAAACGTCCGCAGATATGTCTTCGGCGCCCGAAGAAACGGCGGCAAGTTCCGGGGTGAGCACGCCTTCGGAAGAAATCCTGTGCAACTGGATGTTGTAGCGGAAATTCCTGTAAATGGGGTAATAACGGGAGACTGTCTGATTACCTTCCACCTTGGATTCCATCAAGTCCAGCCGGTAGTAGTACCAGTGGTCGTCATCTTCGAATTTGCCGCATACTATGATGAAAGTGGGCCCTATCTTGTCCGTGGGCACACCGCGCTCATAGATGTAGAATCCTTTTTCGCTGTCGTTGGCATCGTAACGGAGGACCCTGCCCTGGCTTGTCTCCGGATTCTCGAACTCTGAAGCAGGAGGAATCACGTCACTCAGAGCCACACTGGCCGGCATATTTCCGGGATAGTTGATTTCGTCTTCCAACTCTTCGAACGTGCTCCGTTCATAACCGCTTAACTTGTAATCGGCAGGAGGGTTGAAATCGAAACGGTTCACGGCGACCGGCTCATTGCCACGGTAAGGCACGACCGAACCGCGTTCAGGATAGAAGATTACGGCATAGCTGTGAAGCTTGAAATTCTCGGAAGCATTGGTGACCTGTATCTTGGCGAAGTTCCTGATAAGCGGGATGTAACGGAAATAGCCGACGGTCTCTTCGTCCGGCACATAACAGCCATTCACAATCAATGGTTCCTGATTGTCAGGATTTGTCTTTGCCTTGATTTTAGGAACATACAGTTTCTGCCAATATGCCTGTTTGTTGTCGTAGGACAGCATACCGGGAAGACTCTGGTATGAATAAGAACCCGTAATCAGCTGGTTTTCATCCACATTGCCCAGGAAATGGATCGTGCGGCCGAAGTCGGACAGTTCGAGCTGGACACTGAAAGTATAGAGCGTAACATGGTTGTTTCCGTCTGTGAGCGGATAGAATTCCTGCGGAACTTCAAAGTCCGGCTCCGTATCGATCAGTTTGGCTTTCCTGATGTATTTGATACTCTGACTGCTGCCGCAGACAACCAGGTACATCATATCTGGATCCAGATAGGGAGTGCCTGTAATGTCACCGTTTCCGTTTTCCAGCGACTTGGTGGATGGAAGCACCGCGATATCGGGAACGGAGAAAGTGATGGTCACCGGGGCCCCTTCGAGCGAAGCTCCTACGGAAGCGCTTCCCCGCTCCAGCTCAGCCGTGCAGGACAACGCCAGGAAAATGGCGACCAGGTATGCGGTCAGTCTTCTCATTGTTCCCTGTCCCCCCATACGAATTGATTGCGCGGATTCCATTGTTCATCACCCCAGTACCAGGAGTCATAAACACAACGGAGCAACGCCGTTGTAGATGTACTACTGCTCACTGTGCCGCTGGAGGTGTTTACATTCACAACACCGTTGGCAGACCAGTAATCTCCCCTGAACATGAACTCAAAGACACCTTTTGCAGAGAGTTGGGCGATGAATCTGATCTCGCTCATAGTTGGGATGCGCCACCTTCCAGCCGGGAAACCATCTTCCTGATATGCAGCGCAGCGGTATTTTGCATGAGCCTCATCAAGATTACCGAATTCCGTGCCTCCAAGTTTGGTTGAAATCCTATAGCTCGGCGCCAGCATATTCTGAGTACGGCCGGTATTCTCTGTAGGGCGATAATACTTAAGCGGCCTTTCCTCTCCTGTCAGGGACAAAGCAGAATTCACATCCCCGTTCACTACGGGCGCTGAACTGAAATTGGACTCTTTGCCCGTCCTGTTCGACAGCACTGCATCCCCGGCTGCATTGCCGTCTTTTACGAAACTGTATCCCAGAACGGGCACAGTAGTATCGTATCCGTCAATGCGGGGATCTCCTATCACGAAAGTGGAATTCTCCGGGAGGACAGTAACATTGATCTTGAAAATGTCGCGTCCGCCACCCGTGTACCACACGGTACGCCATTGATATTCTTTCCTGTTATTATCGGTGCTGAGCTTTTTGTATGGCTCCGTTTTATCGTTTCCGGTCCTGATAAAACGCCCGTTATCTATATAGACGTAGCCCCACGGCATGTTTTCCCATGGAGACGTCCCTGTATCATAACCATAGACGCTTCCTTTTTTCTTGATAGCGGTATCCGAATTCATGCAGGACTCGATATAGATTCCCGGGTACTGGATTATGGTTATATGCTTCAGATACTCGTTGTACGGATAGACTCCGGCAGTAAGGTCATCATGGACGATGTCGAACTCTATGGTGTATGGAGAATAATCAAAATCGTTCTTGGTGTAGTCGTTCTGAAGTGGATGGTTGAACTCTATGGATGTGGATGTGTTGGAAAGCCACCCGGAAGGTTCATACTTCAACTGTCCGTTTGGATCCTGATCCTGGCCATTGTAATCCAGGTAATACGAACCGTCGGTATCTTTCCTCACCCATGCATGATATTTGGTGTTGTATTTGTCCACCACCTGACTTTCGTTGGTGATCTCCCCATAGAAAGGCCTTCTGGCCGTCACGCTGCTTTCTACGACCCTCACATCATGGCTGGAAAGGAAGGGGATGCTGATAGTATTCATGTTATTGAGGCTCTTCGGCCTTGTGTCCACCGAAAGGTAGCGTGCCTTGCTGATGACAGCATACTTGTCGATCGGCACACTCTTGTTCTGCCAGTCCAGAACGTAGCAGGTGGGTTCAATCACCGCCTTACCCTCGTCCGTCTCGGCTCCAAGGATGGATACGTCTATGTTGAGATGGTACCAATTGTTCCTTTCCAGGCTGCTGACAGGAAGTATGACCTTATAATAATATTTACGCCTGTCGTAAGAATACCCGTTTGCCTCGGTGCGGCGCCAGTCCATCTCAAGTTTGAGGTAGGGCTGGGCAGGCAGGGACTGGCTGTAATCCGGTTTGCCGTCAGACCATTGGATGGGGTACGAATACATCGGGTAGGTGTTGTAATAAATCTTGTCCCCGGTTCCTGTATTAACTACCGTATGGTTCAGGTATTCCGTGCCGTTGTCTCTGAGGAAAGGGCGTCTGTTAACTTCAGCGCCATAAGAGAACAACTCCGGATTGGCATTGTCCGAACTTGATGTCGTACCCAGAGTAACGTTTTTTGCGCCGTCAACCAGGTAGATGCGCATGGTGTGAAGGACAGGAGTCCACACCTCGTCAGGATCATCTATGCTGGTGTGCTTCAGCGTAACCTGCTCCGCGACCGAGACCGCGGTGGTCATCTTGGCGGCGAAGCGCCGGACCTCTACGGTTCCGCTAGCGCTGATTTCGGCAGAATCATCGAAAGTGATCACAGTCCTGCCGTCCATCAGAAAACTATGCTGGATATATTCGGTTTCAGCAGCGGCAAAATCGGTTTGGACGGTCGTGGCGGCAAGTTCCGAAAGGGATGTGCCATCCAGGGAGCCTCCGGGAACAAGGTCGCCATCATAATTAACAACAGCATAAACAGTAGCCTGCATATTGTTCGCTGCAGTAAAAATCTGCTCGGCAGCCACCCGTGTCAGCACAAGTTTGAATGTAGCTTCCCATTGCCCTCCGGTATAGCTTACGGGATCTTCGTCAAGTTCCAGCCTGCGGTGATAGACGGCATCCGCATTACTATCCGGGGCGCTTCCGGGATAGAAGAAGAAATCGACGGATTTTATGAGATTCTCGTTGAAACGGCTCTCTCCATCAGCGCTTTCCGTTTTGGTAAGGGAAGGATCTTCGCAGCGGACGGTCAGCACCAGACCGGACGCGGCCCTTTCCAGCCTGGCTTCACGCTGGCATCCCACTGCCAGCAGCAGCGGAAGGACTATCAGGATATGGAACAACTTCTTCATCATCCGTTCCAGTTCTTTTTAAGGATTATCCTGTAGTAGTCGATAGACTCGGAATCCAGGTCTATCCAGCGTTCGTTATCACCGATTTCGACACAGAAATGGATATCGATGTAGTTGCCTTCCAGTTCGTCGTCGGTATGGGCGCCGGGATTGCAGGAGATTTCAAATACTATCTTGCAGTCCTCAGTCCGGTCGCTTACGGGGTAGTTCGGGAAGATCACCTGATACGTGGGCGTCACAGTAAAGATGTCATCCACCTTTGTGTATCCATCAAGGGCGCCTGCAACCGGCACGATGTGCAGCTTCTGACCTACCGGAGCTGCAATCAGGATGTCGCCCCTTATGACATTGGGTTGGTCATTCAGAGTATGCCAGAAATGGATATCGTAGTAGCCGTCCGCGGTCTGTATCTTTGTGAAAGTGAGAGGATCGGTCTCGGAGATTGTGAAACGGCGCACCACGTTCACGGTGGCGGTGGTAAAGTCAAGCCCGAAACTGCTCTTGTCCCAGGGAAGGACGACAATCTTGAATTCCAGGGTCCTTGTGGCCTCCGCGAAATATGCGTAAAGTATCCAGGAACGGTTGCGGATGAGGGCATTGTCCACCGGCATCGAGAAAGTGGCCGTCTGGTCTTCTTCTCCGGTATTGTAGGTGATGGCGCCCGAAATCAATTTGTCGGTTTCCCGGATATATATGGGGCCCGTCTGGGAAGACGCGCCGATGGCCGCGTCCAGGCGGGCTTCGTATTCCCGGGCCGTTTCAGTCTCATGTCCGGGGCTGCGGAACAGCAGTTCATCCGGATGTGAGCAGATGCTGAGGTCTTCGTTCTGAATCAGCGGAGCGCCGCCTTCTCCGGCAATAACCGCAGACAGAGGGGTATATCCGTCGATTTCAAAAGGATTGTCGGTACTGCCGTATTTGTGGTCGGTAAACAGCTTCTCCGCTGCGGAGATCTGGCAGTCATGTCCGTTATCCGTTCCACCGAACGATATGCTCTTCACCACGCAGGCAGGGTTGGTAGCCGCTGCAGGGGCGGAATCCGTTGCCGGGGTGCCCTGCTGACTGAAAACAAAGCGGATCTTGGATACGGCACGGGTAAGGGTAACGGTGGAAACGCTCAGGACAGGATAGCCGCCCGAGACCTGCGCGCCCTTGAGAACGCCGGACATGGGGAGGCCGGTCGAAGGAATTGACGTGGTAAGGGGTGAAGCGCCAAAAACGGATCCGGTTATTACAAGGGCTTCGAGTTCTTCCCGAGTGGTCCCTTCACCGAGAACGGCGCTGACTGCGGATGCAGCGTTGGCCACGGCATACACGTCAACCGTGGTTCCTCCCTGACTCAGGAGGGCGAACATCTCCCGGCTCAACGGCATTCCGAACCGGGTAACCGTAGAATGCGGAAGTCCTGTTTCAGCAAGCTCGGCGGGAGTCAGAGCTTTGTAACCCACAAGCCGCCCGTCGAAACCGCCGCCATGCACGAAGACCCACAGCTGAAGGGAACTGAAAGTTCTCTCGCCGGCAAGAGCTCCTACGCTGCCGGTTTCGGCCTTTGTAGCCGATACCTCGGGAATGTAGATGCTGACCGACAGTTCCGAAAGAGTCACTTCCCTGTCGAGATGATGGCAAGAGATGGCGGGCAATGCTGCCAAAAGCACTGCCGTCATCGTTATGATATGCATCATCCTTTTCAACATCTTTAATCAATATGGAAGTTTGATTCCACCAGGTTCAACCTGAATCCAGTCAGTTTCTACATCTACACCTATCTCCAACTGAGGGTCCCGGAGATCTGGTACGGTGTTGTAGGCGTTAGCCAGATTGTTTATAGTTGCGTTGACTATGGTCTTGTAATCACTGGCGAACACGCTTTCAGGCGCATCGGCCGGTTTCTGTCCTTCTCCCGGATCAAGCTCCCCTGCGAGGTAGAACTTGCATCCAGGCATCACGGTGCCCTGCTGGCACTGGAAAGAGGAGGAGGAATTGTTCTGGAATTCCAGGGCGAAATGCACAGGCTCATCACCGGATGTGGGAAGCACAAGCACCTGGACATACTGCTGGGAATCATTGCCCAGCGCGATGCCGCTCACGTTGTTGTCGTAAACAAAGCGGATGGCTGCAGACGGTTTGGGAGAGAAACTGAAATCCACGTCACGCTGCTCACCGATAATGATTCCGGTCAAGGGGCATCCGGAAGCAGCGATTGCGGATGATACCAGTGCAAGACGGAACTCCACGAGCGCTACACCATACTGCATCTGGTCCACGATGGCGACAGAACGGGTTGCGGATGTAACCGAAGATCCATCCGTATAGTATGAAAGAATGTTGCCCCAGGTGCTGTTCTGAGGCACATACTGATTTTCAACCTCCACGTCCGCAGAAGTTTTGATGGCGCTGTTTACATAGTACCAGAGGCTCGGGGGGTAGCAGTACAATGGCGTCGGCACCAGCGAGATGTTCACTCCGTTCAATAACTTGACAAAACGATGCCCGTTCCACCACATGCCTATCGCGCCTTCCGGAATACCATAGGAGGCGGGGAAATCCGGTCCGGCCGAAGCGCGGGCCGACTGGAGCGTGGAAAGACGCTCCATGATAGTGTTGATGGCGGCAGGATTCGTGCCGCTGTAAAGCGACAGGGATCCCATTATGTTCTGCTGGAAACGGTAAAGCGTCTGGTACGAACAGGCGGAAATCTCGTTCTCGAAAGCAAACACATCAAGGAAGGCAAGGATATCAGCGTCGTTCGATTCCTGCAAGGCTTCGACCACACCGTTGAGAGCGGCGATCAGATTGTCCGCAGTCTGGCTGATGGTTGTTGCGTCCTCTGTGCCCAGCACGGGTTCCAGACTGAAGGAGATCGCCTCTGTATTGCTCGGATTATCGAGCCCGGAAGCTGTCAGGACACCGTTTTTATGTTTTCCCTCCCAGGAAGACATGGAGCCGTCATCCGCCGATTTTCCATAGGCGAGCACACGGTTCATATCCTTGGGAAGGAGGGCCAGATTATAGAGATGTGAATTGTTGTTGGCCACAAGGCCGGTTTTTGCAATCGAGGGATTCTGGATGAAAACATTCCTGCTTCCCAGCCTTGAGCTGAGCCCGTTAACAGGGTTGGCGGACTCAGTCTGGAAAGGAATCACGTACACCTGTTCTATCCCGCGGAACGCAGAACCGTCCTGGGTGATGGCTGAAGTCATCTTTGTGGCCGGACCCATGGGAACGTCTCCTGGCGACCTCAGCGAGAGGGCCAGGGATATGGCATTGTCCAGCCCGTCGGTCCCCTCCCTTTCCAGCGAGCGCGAACACCCGCCGGAAAGAAGGGCCGACATGGCCAACACTGTGAATGCCAATCTGACGTTCATGGGCAGGACTGGATGCTAGAGAGTTACGTTGAAAGTGTAGCCGGTATGCCAGGTGAGATCGACGGAAAGACCGAGCGACATCTGGGTGCTGGCAAGGTTAGGAACAGTGACGTATGCGTTCTTCAGCGAGTCCTCTCCAAGGGTGAAGGTGGCAGAAGTCACGAAGTTCTGGATGAATACGCGGTTGATCTGCTTGGAGTGCCCGGCAACTTCACCGGAAGGGACTGCTTCACCGCCGACACCATAGACAGGGGGAATTGCATACTTGCTTTCATCAGGCCATACAGGCAGGGTGAGCACGGATGCGCTGGTAGCGGTGGCTACAGGGAGTTCGGCGATAAGGTAGAAAACGCCATCCTTGGGAATAATGTTGTCCTTTCCCCAGAAAGGATCGCCTTCGTTCTTAAATTCAAGCGCGACCCTGACAGGCGCCTGGGGGTTGTCTTTGTCGTAATTGTCGAACAGCAAAGTATAGTTCTCGCTTCCGGCCGGGGTGGGGATGGCGCCGCTTGCAATGGCATCATCAAATACCACATAAGTAAACGAGTTGGATACTCTGGGGAGGAACTGCCAGTCCACGGAATTGGTCTGGCCGCCGACAAGGATGCCGGTAAGCGTAAGATGATGATTGTCAACCGGAATGAGATTATCGTTCGCATCTCCGGTCTTGGCGTGCTTGTTATCTTTGAAGTCCGTGAAACCGCTTGCAATGGCGACCTTAGACTCAAGCAGGGCGACACCATAGTTTATATTGTTGCGAACAGCTATACCCTGGGTATTTGACTGGACCCTTGAATTTGTAAGCCAGTTCTTCACTTCCCATTTATTGCCACTTGTGACATCATCGTCCCAGGGATTCACTCCGTTGGGATAGTCATCGGTCTTGACTTCCTGGGATGTAGTACGTATAGGAGAATTCACGAAGTATGCAATCTCGGAAGGGAAGAGGTAATTGTTGGGGTTGAATGTGTTTCCGGGGTTGGCCAGAGCCTGGTTGGGATCGAGATATTCGAACTTTCCGGTGGTGGCATTATACTGAAGCTGAGCGGCGCCATCGGGGATATTGAACTGCGTGTGTGGGAAGGAGGTTATATTGTTCACTCCTGAGAATTGTGTATCCCATTCAGAACTGCTAAGGAGATTCAGTTGAGTAGCCGTGGACTTGATAGTGGTGACAGCCTGGAATTCCATCGCATCTGTGAAATAGCGACCCTTGCGCTGCATAATCTCGTCGGCAAGGCGGCACGCGTTTGCTTCTTCATTGCCAGTAGGATTTGCAGTCTGTACGCTTTTAACCACATCTATGAGGGACGTCATCATACCCTTGATGGCAGCAGATGAACCGGCGCGGTATTCACCGGACTCGATCTTTGTGAATGTGGAGTAGGCGGCGCCGAGGATTTCCTCAAGTCCGCTCAAACCAGGACGCAGAGTGGCATCATCATACTTTGCTCCAAGGTCTTTCCAGCTAAGGGCAGGAAGATTGGAATAAACATACTTGGGGTCGTTGGGATCACCGGGGGCAGAGTAAGTATCTGTTGCGCCCATGGCGGCCACTTCTGAAGAGATGATACGGTTGATGATGAAAACCATCAGGTCGCCGGTGTGCTTGTAGGATGTTTCATCCTCAAGCCTCTGGACAAGGTCGAAATGGGTATTCGAGGGGGTCTTGTCAACGTTATAAACCATCTTGCCCGTAGTTTTTCCGGGGGTTGCATTGATACCCTTGCCATAGAACAGGATCGCATCCACGTCAACAGGAACACTGAGCTGGACAATGCGGTTTGAACTGGAAGCCGCGTTTTCCCCGGCATTTATGGAACCATTGGAATAAAGGGTTCCAAGAGGGTAATCACGGTCGCAAGCCACAGTTGGATCGAGAACAAAAGATTCCACGTTGAGAGCCGGAACGCTCATTCCGGTCTTGTAGGCGATGACATGGGCTCCATCGATGCCGAGGAAGTTGCCGGCACGCTGAACATTGGTGGCTGTCATCTTGGTCTGAGGAGACCCGGTGTTGACGCTCAGTACGAACTGAGTGGTAACTTCCTTGGTCTCGTTGCTGTTGAACGGGTTGTCCCGCACCACATCTTTGGTGTTGCAGGCAACTGCTGTAAGGGCTATAGCCCCGGCAATTGATACTTTGATGAAATTACGCATAATAATATATTGTTTGTTAAAATAATAATCTACAATGGTATTTCGTGGGAGCCTCCCTGGTTCCAATCAAGGGTAACGGACACACCTACCGACGTGTCGTCGGTCACCACGATTCCGTCGTGTCCGATACGGGCGCGGATAATCCTGAGCTGACCGGCGCGCAGCGGCTGGATGAAGCCTATGCGGCTTTCGGTAATGGTGCCATCTTCCAGAGTTACGTAAACAACCCATTCCCAGAGCACGTTCTCACCATTCTCCGAAACAAAAGGATCGGTGGTATCAATTACAAGCTTGCTCTTGGGGTTGGGGTCCTTGGACGGGAACTGAACGGTGACGTAAAGACTTTCAGCATCCCCATCTACATGTATTGAATCTGCCTTGATGAGAGGGCTGGAATCGAAAACATAACTGCTGTCCGCTATATTGAACGAACTGGCGAAGCCCGTTGTAAAGGCTTTGAAATCATTAATCTTCGGCGTGCCGACGGCCGTGTTGTCCAACACGAGCGCCGTGGCGCAGTTGGCCATGTAAAGATTTACATTGAAGGATTCATCCTTATTGTCCAGAACATCCATGGGCAGGCGGGCTGTGAACAGGCCTGTGGTCTGGGACTCGATGACTTCCGGGCTCCCGCTGCCCTTCTTCTGGACAAGGCGGGAAGAATGGCAATACTCCTCGTCCTGCAAGCTCACTTGGTCGTTGTCCATAATATTGGCGACAGCGAGGTGCATGTATTCACGCGCAGGAATATTCAAGGTGTAAGTAGCCTGGTTGGCATCGATGATATCGGTGAAGTGGCCAAGCGCAGCCATGGGAGTGCTGACATCATAGAAGGAAAGGTCAACATCATGGGCGTGGTCCGAGAAGATGCCTTTGAGGTTGTTGCGAAGGGCTGTAGCTACAGGAATGTCGGCCGCCAGCGTGAGCGCGGTGCCGATTTCCATCTGCACGTTGGTGACAAGATGCATTTCGTAATCGATAACGAGCTCGTCGGGGCATCCGCTCAGGTCCTCATCCACCAGGCCGCAGCCGGTGGCGAGGATAACCGCCAATATGCCGAACCAACGTTTCATCATCTTTTATTCGCAATAATCTCTTCCAACTGCATAAGGTTACGGGCGGCGCTTTCGTCCCCGACCGCAACAGCCTTCCGGAGTATCTCCATAGCTTCCGCCTCCCGGCCATTGTAGAAGAGGGCGACAGCGTAGGCGTTGTCGCTCCTGGGGTCTCCCCGTTTTGCCTCAAGCGCTTTAAGGGCGCCGGCATAATCGCCCGAGGCCATCATATCGATAGCAGCATTGATTTCTCCGGCGCTCTGGTCCGGAACGTAGTCATAATATACCCTGAGATACCCGGAATTACGCTGGTCCTGCAGCACGTTGGCCCTTAGTTTAGCGTAAAGCGCGCCGCCGTCCTTTTTCTTGAGCACGGTTTCACGCCTGTTCACGTCCGGCTCCGTATCGATGAGGTCTATCACCCACTGCAATTGTTCACGGGAGAGGCCGGCGCCACCACCTTCCAGCACCAGGTCGTGTATCTGGTCGCGGAATTCACTCCAGGCTTCTCCCCCGCCCACCGTCTCGAACATGGAATCCGGGATGGGAAGACGCTCCTGGATATATTTTTGGAGTGCCAGGGCACGTTCGTCAGACAAAGACACGTTGTGCGACTGCCGGCCGTCGATGGACGCCAGTCCCACAATCTGGATAACTTTCACGCTGGAAGTGGTATCCGCCAGTATCTGGGCGGTGATATCCATTATCTCGTCCAGGACGGGACCGTTGTCGCGGTGATAATCCTTTTCGCTGAAAGACCTTAGCAGACGGGCCTTGTCCAGTTCGTAGAAAACATACAGCGGATTCTCTTCCTTGCGGAGTATCCTGTCCGGAGTATATGGACGGTACTCGCTCATGGGGCGGAGCACCGGATGTGTTTTTTCCAGCCGTCCGGCTACGCCCTTCCATTCCTCGACATGGGGAATGACTGGAGTGAATACCGGAGGCGGAGCAACTTCCTCCTGGGGAGGCATGTTCTCCTGGGGAGAAACGAGGGTATCAAGCTGGCGGATGACATCCAGAACCTCTTTCCGTTTCTGGCGTCGGGTCAGATTATAGGAAAGGTTGACCCCCAGTTTTGGTATGATAACGGGGCCCTGCTGGTTGCCGACTTCCGCTCCGCAATAGGCGCATTGGTATTTTACGGCATCTGCATAACCGGCGCCGACGCCGGCCTCAGCCTCCAGCCGCCAACGGTCGGAAAGCCACCAGGACCAGCCGGCGAACACGCCCATACCGAAGAAATCCCCCTGAAGGCGGTTGTTTCGCACGCTTGGATAAAGCCCGAAAGGAAAACTCACAGCCCCCACATTGAAGTGCGTATAGATGAGGTCTGTCCCGACAAACAGCTTATCATAAACGCCATAAGGCCAGAAACGGAATTCAGGGGCGATAAGCAGATGGCGCCACTTCTTTTCCACCGTCTTGTCCCAATCCCAGACAAACCAGCGGGGCCAGGGCTTAAGCCCGGCGTTGAATCCGACGGAAATGCGTTCGCCAATCGGGATTTCCAAGCCGATATTGGGTGTAGCAGAGGCTGCATAGGCAAGATTTGTGCGAATTGCCATGCCCCTGTCCCTGGCCACGGAATCCCTCAACTCCAACGGGGAGGCCATGGCAGGAATCACAGATGAACAAACAAAGGTAGCGATAACTGCAAGTAAACCAACAACCCTATGTTTCGTAAATCCTGAAGTCTTCATCCAAGCATTCAATTCGCTTATAACAATTCCATAGTTTTTTCAATAGGAATTGCAAATATAGCAAAAAAATGCCTTTATATTACATATAAAAGCACAAAAGATGACATGAAAGAACGGCTGAAATCCCATAATCATCGATAATGACTTGATGTTCAGCAAAATGTATTCTGTCTTCCCTTTTTGCTTCCAGCCCACAATTCTTTCAAGATTATTGCTACCTTTGCGTAATTAATGATTTGCAAAGCATAATATGTGCGGAATAGTAGGTTACACGGGATGCCGGGAGGCATATCCCATACTCATAAAAGGCCTTCACAGGCTGGAATACAGAGGCTACGACTCGGCCGGGGTGGCGCTTCTATCAGAAAACGGAATTCTTAATATTTACAAGGCGGTAGGGAAAGTCTCGAACCTTGAGCAGCAGGCCGCAGGGCACGACTGCAGCGGCACCATGGGCATAGCCCATACACGCTGGGCCACGCACGGCGCGCCCAACGAACGCAATGCCCACCCCCACATCTCCCAAAGCGGCGCCCTCACGATGGTTCACAACGGCATCATCGAGAACGCC
>JAEEGL013907978.1_pt1 | contig 14325 bp, 6 predicted proteins | sample 9134231 | NCBI WGS metagenome assembly JAEEGL01 (sample SAMN16246548, study PRJNA631951) | gut metagenome | biome: gut microbiome; feature: rumen; material: fiber-attached | host: Bos | place: Iran: Karaj | collected 2018-10
ATGTCCCACCACACAAAAAAAAGAGAGGTAAATCCTCTCTTAATAAGTAGCGAAGGGGAGACTCGAACTCTCGACACCACGGGTATGAACCGTGTGCTCTAGCCAGCTGAGCTACTTCGCCATATAAAATTTTGGCTTCCGCCAAAATGGGACCTACAGGGCTCGAACCTGTGACCCTCTGCTTGTAAGGCAGATGCTCTCCCAGCTGAGCTAAGATCCCATTTGGTCGCTCACTCGCGACCGAAAATTAGTATACTAAATGACCAGTTACAAGTCAACACTTTTTTTTATTTTTTTAAGCATTTTTTACTTTGGCAATATCAACCAAGGTAAAGTCGGTTAAAGCTGACTCTAAAGAAGTGGCCAAAGCATTGGCTGTATCCATTGCAGTGATACAATAAACACCGGTTTCAATGGCATTTCTACGGATTAAGAATCCATCACGATTCTTATCTCCATGACCTTCTGTAGGTGTATCGATTACCATATCAATCTTATGTCCCAAAATCAAATCCATCACATTGGGAGATTCCTGGGTAATCTTATTTACACGAAGTGCATCTACACCGTGATCCTGCAAATATTTTGCTGTGCTTCTGGTAGCATAAATCTTATAGCCCAAGTCTACAAATCTCTTAGCTACATCCACAGCTTCCGGCTTATCTTTATCATTAACCGTCATAATCATCTGTTTATGCTTGGGAAGCTCTACTCCTGCACCTAAGAATGCCTTGTAAAGAGCCTCATTGAATGTAGTTGCAATACCGAGACACTCACCGGTAGACTTCATTTCAGGTCCCAAAGAAATCTCAGCTCCACGAAGCTTTTCAAACGAGAATACCGGCATCTTAATTGCCACATACTCTGCTTCCGGCTGCAAGCCCGGCTTGTAACCAAGTTCTTTAATGGTCTTTCCGATAATTACCTTTGTAGCCAAATCTACAATGGGAATACCGGTAACCTTTGAAATGTAAGGTACTGTACGGGAAGAACGGGGATTTACCTCGATAACATATACTTCGCCGTCCATAACGATAAACTGAATATTAATCATACCCTTTACATGAAGAGCCTTAGCCAGACGCTCCGTGTAATCGGTAATTTTCTCTTTGATGTCTGCAGTAATGGTATGTGCTGGATATACAGAAATACTGTCACCGGAATGTACACCGGTACGCTCGATGTGTTCCATAATACCGGGAATCAAAATATCCTCGCCGTCACATACGGCATCCACTTCGATTTCCTTACCCTGTAAATACTTATCAACCAAAATCGGATGATCCTGAGCAATCTGATTGATGATATCCATGAATTTTTCAATTTCATCATCATTAAAGGCAATCTGCATACCCTGTCCACCTAATACATAGGAAGGACGAACCAAAACAGGATAACCCAAACGATTTGCTACTGCTTTTGCCTCTTCTGCAGTAAATACAGTTCCACCTGCAGCACGAGGAATCCCTGTCTGTTCCAAAATCTGATCAAAGAGTTCTCTATCTTCTGCCGCATCTACATCTTTTGCGTCAGTTCCCAAAATCGGAACACCCATCTTCATCAAATCCTGAGTCAATTTAATGGCTGTCTGTCCACCAAACTGAACTACAGCTCCGTCGGGCTTTTCAATATTTACGATGTTTTCCACATCTTCTGCAGTCAAAGGCTCAAAGTAAAGCTTATCCGCAATATCAAAGTCTGTAGAAACTGTTTCAGGGTTGTTGTTTACAATAATGGTTTCGTAACCTTCCTTGGCAAATGCCCAGGTACAATGTACGGAACAGAAGTCAAACTCAATACCCTGTCCAATACGGATAGGACCGGAACCAAGTACCAAAACCTTCTTCTTGTCACTCTTTCCGTCAGCTTCGTTTTCACCGCCGTAAACAGAGTAATAATAAGGTGTCTCTGCCTCAAACTCTGCAGCACAGGTATCAACCATCTTATAAGAAGCTACAATGCCGTTTTCATAACGCATGGACTTAATCTCATCCACGGTTTTGTTGGTAAGCTGTGCGATTACCGTATCCGGGAACTCAATACGTTTTGCTTCACGAAGAAGTTCTACACTAAGCTCTTCCTCTTTCAAACGTTTTTCCATTTCCACCAAAATGGCAATCTTATCGATAAACCAGATATCAATCTGAGAAATATCATGAATATGTTCGTAAGAAACACCACGACGAAGTGCTTCAGCAATTCGGTAAATACGGCGGTCATCTACAATACGAAGTTCTTCATCCAAATCTTCCATAGAAAGATCTGAAAAATCATAACTCATCAAAGATTCCACATGCTGTTCCAAAGAACGGATTGCCTTCATCAAAGCACCTTCGAAGTTGTTACAAATACTCATAACTTCACCGGTTGCTTTCATCTGAGTTGTCAAAGTTCTTTTTGCAGTCAAGAACTTATCAAAGGGCAAACGAGGAATCTTTACGACACAGTAATCCAACATAGGCTCAAAAGAAGCATATGTCTTTCCTGTAATTGCATTTTTAATTTCATCTAAGGTGTAGCCCAAAGCAATCTTTGCAGCTACCTTTGCGATGGGATAACCGGTAGCTTTGGAAGCCAAAGCGGAAGAACGGCTAACACGGGGGTTAACTTCAATAACGCAGTACTCAAAGCTTTCCGGATGAAGGGCGTACTGTACGTTACATCCACCGGTAATTCCAAGTTCAGAAATAATATTTAAAGCAGAGCTACGAAGCATCTGATACTCTTTATCACCCAAAGTCTGAGAAGGTGCTACTACGATGGAGTCACCGGTATGAACACCTACAGGGTCAATATTTTCCATATTACATACGGTAATGCAGTTTCCTGCTGCATCACGCATTACTTCATACTCGATTTCCTTCCAACCAGCGATACAACGTTCTACCAAAACTTCATGTACTCTGGACAAACGAAGTCCGTTTTCCAAAATCTCGCGAAGTTCGGTTTCATCATGTGCAATACCGCCGCCGGATCCACCTAAGGTAAAGGCAGGACGAAGTACAACAGGATAACCAATGGTGTTTGTAAACTTTACACCGTCTTCCACGGAATTAACCACCTGGGAAGCTGCCACAGGCTCGTTAATTTTTTCCATGGTATCCTTAAATGCCTGACGATCTTCTGCTCTGAAAATGGTCTCAGCAGTAGTTCCGATTAAGCGAACTCCCTGCTCTTTCAAGAAGCCACACTCTTCTAATTCCATACCAAGGTTCAAACCAGCCTGGCCACCAAGGGTAGGAAGCACACTATCAGGTTTTTCCTTAATAATAATCTGTTTTAAAACATCAACTGTAAGAGGTTCGATGTAAACCTCATCTGCAATTTCTTTGTCTGTCATAATGGTTGCAGGGTTAGAGTTCACCAATACAACTTCTACGCCTTCTTCTTTCAAAGAACGGCAAGCCTGTGTACCTGCATAGTCAAATTCTGCAGCCTGTCCAATCACGATAGGACCGGAACCGATAACCAAAACCTTCTTTATATCTTTATTTCTAGGCATTGTTCTTTCCTCCCATCATGTTCATAAATCTGTCAAATAAGTATCCGCTGTCCAAAGGTCCCGGGCATGCTTCGGGATGGAACTGTACGGTAAAAATGTTCTTTCCTGTATAAGCCAATCCTTCGTTGGTACCGTCGTTTACATTTACAAATGCAGGTACAGCAATCTTTTCATCCAACTTGTCTGTATCTACTACGTAACCGTGGTTCTGTGAAGTGATGTAAACTCTTCCGGTCTTTAAATCCTTTACCGGATGGTTTCCTCCACGATGTCCGTATTTCATCTTATGGGTATCCGCACCGGTAGCCAAGGCCATCAACTGATGTCCTAAGCAAATTGCAAAAATCGGTACTTCACTGTCATATAGTTTTTTGATTTCCTTGATGATATCGGTACATTCCTTCGGATCTCCGGGGCCGTTGGAAAGCATGATTCCATCCGGATGATCAGAAAGAATTTCTTCTGCTGATGTGTGGGCAGGATAAACCGTAACTTCACAACCTCTTTCTAAAAGAGACTTCGTGATGTTTTGTTTTTCACCCAAATCTAAAACTGCTACTTTTTTACCTTTACCGGGATAGGTCTTTTTCTCTTCGCAGGTAACCTTTGTTACCACATCTCCGGTGTTGTAGGCTTTCAACTTCGGAATAATTTCATCCAAGTCATAGTTCTCGTTGGTGGTAATCATACCGTTCATGGTACCCTTATCACGAAGAATCTTTGTCAATGCTCTGGTATCAATTCCTGCGATACCGGGCACATCCTGCTGTACCAAAAAGTCCTGAATGGTACCTTCGCAACGGAAGTTTGACGGAATGCGAGACAGTTCCCTCACAATGTATCCGTCTACCCAGGAACGACTCGACTCCATATCCGGTGTAATTCCGTAATTTCCTATAAGAGGATATGTCATACAAACCGCTTGTCCTGCGTATGAAGGATCCGTTAAAACCTCCAAATATCCGGTCATGGAGGTATTAAATACGATCTCGCTTATTACCTCCTTATTCGCACCGATGCTTACGCCCTCGAATACGGTTTTGTCTTCTAAAATCAGAAATGCTTTCATCGAGTTCTTCCTTCCTTTTCCCTAAAAATGCTCAAAACTTCGAATATATTACCATACCCACTTACAAATATGCAAGTGGGTATTTTCAACCGCTAATCTTACTTGAAATATTCCACACCGGAAGCAAAGATATGCATATCTTTTTCTCCGTAAATATTCATGGAAACACTTCTTCCAATACGTTCTGAATGGCACATTTTTCCAAGAACTCTACCGTCTTTTGAAGTAATACCTTCAATTGCCATGTAAGATCCGTTAATGTTCCATTCTTCATCCATGGTGGGATCACCGTTTTCATCTACATACTGAGTAGCAACCTGACCATTTTCAAATAAGGTCTTTAACCATTCATCATTGGCAACAAATCTACCCTCACCATGAGATGCAGGGATTTCATATACGCCACCTAATGTAGCCTGCTGTAACCAAGGTGACTTATTGGATACTACCTTGGTATGAGCCATCTTTGAAATATGACGACCAATGGTATTGTAAGTAAGTGTAGGTGAATCGGCTGTCTGAGTATGAATCTCACCAAAAGGAACCAATCCAAGTTTTATTAACGCCTGGAAACCATTACAAATACCAAGAGCAAGTCCGTCTCTCTCGTTTAAGAGCTTTGTAACCGCTTCCTTCATTTTTTCATTTCTAAATGCTGTTGCAAAGAATTTTGCAGAGCCTTCCGGTTCATCACCGGCAGAGAATCCACCGGGGAACATAATCATTTGAGCTTCATTAATTGCTGAAACAAATGTATCTACTGAATCACGAATGTCTGTAGCATTTTGATTCTTAAATACCTTTACAATCGGATCTGCGCCTGCAAGTTCAAATACTCTCGCACTATCATACTCGCAGTTTGTTCCGGGGAATACCGGAATAAACACTTTCGGACGTGCTACCTTATGCTTGCAAACATAAAGGTTCTTTTCTTCGTAGATGGAAGTATTCACCTTTGTGTAATCTTCTGTTGCTCTGGTAGGGAATACCTTTTCCAATGTATTCTTCCAACAATCAATGGCTTCATCCATGGAAATGGTAACATCTCCATAAACAAAAGCACCCTTATCATTGGAAGTACCAATCTTCAATAAGAAATCAGACAATCCTGCCTTTGCAAAAGCCTTCTCGATTACTTCATAAGCATTGTCTGCTACTTCCACTACAAAACTGCCCAAGCAATTTTCAAACAAATCGTTTGGTGTAACGTTGGCGCTGTCAATGGTAACACCAATCTTATTACCAAAGGCCATCTTGGAAACTGCGGCAGCAATACCATAACAATCCACAACATAAGCGGAAGCAATTGCCTTCTTTTGAATTAAATCATGAACGCAATCAAACAGCTTCATAACCAAAGCGTAATCCGGCTTATCATAAGAATCTCTCGGCAATCTCATCCAAGCAAAATCATGACCTGCTTCTTTGATTTCAGGAGTAATGATGTCCTTTTCTTTTGCAACATCAACAGCAAAAGAAACAAGTGTGGGAGGAACATCAATATCATTAAAGGTTCCGGACATGGAATCCTTTCCTCCAATGGAAGGAAGTCCGTACTTCATCTGTGCATCATAAGCACCCAAAAGGGATGCAAAAGGCTGGCTCCAACGTTTCGGATCCTCACTCATTCTTCTAAAGTACTCCTGGAATGAGAAACGAATCTTTTTGTAATCACCACCACAAGCAACAATACGGGCCATAGATTCGGTAACCGCATAAATAGCACCGTGGTAAGGACTCCAAGAAGTAAGGTAAGGATCAAATCCATAACTCATAAGCGTAACGGTATCAGAAGTTCCCTTTAATACAGGGAGCTTTGCAACCATAGCCTGGGTTTCTGTCAACTGATACTTACCACCGAAAGGCATGTATACAGAAGAGGCACCAATGGAACCATCAAACATTTCCACAAGACCTTTCTGGGAACAAACATTTAAGTTTGCCAAAGTCTTCTTCCATGCAGTAGCAATATCATTTTTATCTACTGCTTCTCCCACTTCAGAGATTGCATATTGATCTAAATAGTTGTCTTCCTTTTTAGGAATTTCAACAACAACCTTGGTCTCCTGATGCGCACCGTTGGTATCCAAAAATGCACGGGAAAGATTTACGATTTCTTTTCCTCTCCATGAAAGAACCAAGCGAGGCTCTTTGGTAACGGTAGCTACTTCTACAGCTTCAAGGTTTTCTTCCTTAGCATAAGCCAAAAACTGTTCTACGTCTTTAGGGTCAACCACAACTGCCATTCTTTCCTGGGATTCGGAAATAGCAAGTTCTGTACCGTCAAGACCGGCATATTTCTTTGGAACCTTATCCAAATCAATGGTAAGACCGTCTGCCAATTCACCAATAGCTACTGACACACCGCCGGCACCAAAGTCATTACATTTTTTAATAATATGACTAACTTCTTCTCTTCTGAAAAGACGCTGTAACTTTCTTTCTGTAGGAGGATTACCCTTTTGAACCTCTGCTCCACAAACTGCAGTAGATTCTGTATTGTGTGCTTTAGAAGAACCGGTAGCTCCACCAATACCATCACGTCCTGTTCTTCCTCCAAGTAAAATAATCTTGTCTCCCGGATCAGAAGTCAAACGCTGAACGGCACGTCTGGGAGCGGCAGCCATAACGGCACCGATTTCCATTCTCTTAGCCACATAATTTGGATGATAAATCTCTTTTACATAACCGGTTGCTAAACCAATCTGGTTTCCGTAAGAAGAATAACCATGAGCAGCTTCACGAACCAATTTCTTCTGAGGGAGCTTTCCTTCCATGGTGTCTTTATTGGGAACGGTAGGATCCGCAGCACCGGTGACACGCATTGCCTGGTATACATAAGTACGTCCTGACAAAGGATCACGAATAGCACCACCTAAGCAGGTAGCAGCTCCACCAAAAGGTTCAATTTCTGTGGGATGATTGTGAGTTTCGTTTTTGAAGTTAACCAACCACTCTTCTGTCTTTCCATCTACTTCAACAGGAACAACAATAGAGCAAGCATTGATTTCGTCAGATTTTTCCTGATCTTCCAACTTTCCGTCAGCCTTCAATTTTTTCATTGCAAGCAATGCCAAATCCATAAGACAAACGTACTTATCGTTTCGATCCTTATATAATACCTTGAAGTTATCTAAATAATCTCCATAGGTTTCTTCCATGATTTTGCGGTAATCACCGTCTTCAAAGTCAACATGAGTTAATTCAGTAGAAAATGTGGTATGACGGCAATGGTCGGACCAATAGGTATCCAACACGCGAATCTCTGTCATTGAAGGGTCACGGTTTTCTTCATTTTTAAAATAGTTTTGAATATGTAAGAAATCCTTAAAAGTCATAGCCAGGCCGAGGGAATCATACAATTTCTTGAATTCATCCTCCGCCATATCACGATACCCGTTCAGTATTTCAACATCTTCGGGCTCATCAAATATATCTGTAAGAGTCTGGGGTTTTTCCAACCCAATTTCACGGGAATCCACAGGATTAATGCAATGCTTTTTGATTGCATCCATCTCTGCGTCGGATACGTTACCCATAATCACATAGGTAGTAGCACAACGAATAACAGGTTCCTCATCTTCTTTCAAAAGTTTAATACACTGTTCTGCAGAATCTGCTCTTTGGTCAAACTGTCCGGGAAGATATTCAACAGAAAATACCTTTCCTTCATAATCAAAGGTCTCTTCATAGACATCATCTACAGGTGGTTCAGAAAAAACGGTCTTGATTGCTTTTTCAAATATTTCATCGGAAACATTTTCCACATCATAGCGAACCAAAACACGAACGCCTTCAATCCCCTTCACATCTAACTGATGCTTAATCTCGTGGCGTAAAGCATTTGCAGCTACTGCAAATTCCTTCTTCTTCTCCACATAAACTCTTCTTACAGTACTCATAAGTAATCCCTTCCTATATGTAATTTTATGTATACACACTATATAGTGGCACAACCTCAAAGAATTATACCATATATTCATTTATGAAAAAATGAAAAAATATGGTTTTTAAAAAAGATTTTTTCTATATTTTTTATAATTTCATTTCATTCCAAAACTTTTTAACGGAAGACTCTACACTATCCAATGTTTCCACAGAATAGTTTTTCCATTCCGGCGGGAACGTAGACTTGTAATCGGAATATAAAAACCGTTCATCTAAAAGCACCACCACTCCCACATCATCCTGGGTTCGAATGACCCGGCCTGCGGCCTGCATCACTTTATTCATACCCGGATATAAATAGGAATACAAAAATCCATTTCCATCGATGCGGTCAAAATAATCCATCATTATTTTTCTTCGATTGGACACTCCCGGAAGTCCTGTTCCAACGATAATGGACCCAATCAACCGATTCCCCGTCAAATCAATTCCTTCGGAAAAGACTCCTCCTAAAACACAAAAGCCTACCACCGTATGTTCGGATTCATCAAAATGATTTAAAAATTCTTCCTTTTCCGCCTCTTTCATGTCAGACCTTTGAATCAAAAGTTCTTCATCCCTATGATAGTGTTCCAAATACTTTTGATATACTTCTTCCATAAATAAATAGGAAGGAAAGAACACCATATAATTTCCCTTTTTTTGATGTAGGATTTTTGAAATATATGCAGCATAGTTTTCATACATTTCTTTGGACCTGCTTTTGTACTTGCTGGTCACATCTCTTCCTATATAAAGACCTCTTTTCTTTGGATCAAAAACCGAATCCGCATAAACCGCATAGGGATTCTCATCACAACACAACAGATTCTTATAATAGGTAATGGGAAGCAGTGTGGCAGAAAAAAATACCGCCGCATTCCCGCGGTCCAATCTTTGCTGTAGCAAAAAAGAAGGATCCACGCAAAACAAATGCAAACAAAACTGTCCATCATCATCAAAGTCACAATAGATTTGGTAACGATGATCCAATCCTTCCGAAAGATTCAAAAAGTTTCTGACTTTAAAATAAAAATCCCGGATTTCATCCATGCCATCTAGTTCAATATGTTTTTCAAAAAAACGCTCGAACCCATTACACAGATTCATTAAATACAAAATCAAAACATCAATATCTTCTATAAGAAGAAACTCATTTAACGTCCTTCGTTTCAAATCCAACAAAAAGCGATTGCACTTATCCAAAGAACGCACAATTCCACCCTGATAAACTTTAAAATACTTTTTTATATGAAGGAACTCTTCTTTTATTAAAGTTTCAGAATACATCTCTCTGCCACGTTCCACAAGATTGTGGCTTTCATCAATCAAAAAGATGCCTTCACTTCGGCTCCCCTCCGCAAAGAATCGTTTCAGATAAACGTTGGGATCAAAGACATAGTTATAATCACAAATTATATTGTCGCACCAGGAAGAAATATCCAAATTCAGTTCAAAGGGACAAACCATTCTTTCCTTTGCCCAATTTAAAATATCTTCTCCATCAAAGATATCCTGTCGTTGTAAAATATCAAATACCGCATCATTAATTCGATCAAAATGTCCCTTGGCATAAGGGCAATCATCGGGATTGCATTTACGTTCCTCCAAAGGACACATTTTATCCTTTGCCGTAATAATCACTGTCTTACCACGATACCCTTTTTCTTCCAACAGCTGGTAGGTATCTTTTGCCACCGTTCTTGTAATGGTTTTTGCAGTCAGATAAAAAATCCGTTCTCCATCTTCTTCTCCCACTGCTTTTACTGCTGGGAAAATCGTAGACAATGTCTTTCCGGAACCGGTAGGTGCCTGAATAAACATATTTTTATTTCTATGAATGGAAAGATACACATTTTGTGCCAGTTCTTTTTGTCCCTTTCGATAAGAAAAAGGAAACTCCAGCTGATGAATGGAATCCTGTCGTATTCTTCGAAAATAAAACTGAAAATCTGACCAACGTTTATATAAAGAAATTACATGATAAAACCAAGTAGACAACTCCTCATACCCATAGGTGTCACGAAATCTTTTCACATCATTGGTATCCATATTGCAATAGGTAAGCTGCACATCAATGGAAGAAAGATGATTTTGCTCACACAAAATATAGGCATAGCATTTCGCCTGTGCCAGATGAACCTCAATTGGTTCTTCCATATGTTCCAAATCAAAATAAACACCCTTTATTTCGTCCACGCAACAAAGGGAATTTGCCTCTAGCGTATCTTCATAAATCACACCATCGGCGCGGCCTTCAATTCCCAACTCGTATTCCTCATAAGAAATCACAAATTTTAAAGGAACCTCCGCATGATAATCCGGTCCCATCCGACCTTGGATTTTCTTGTGGACTTTGGTTCCCTCCTGCATGGCAGTCACCTGATTTCTTCCAGAAGAACGATCGTCAATGTCACCACTTCGCAACACAAATTCCACTAAGTTACGAACGGAAATATGTAAATAAGGTTTTTCTTGTAATGTCAAATTATCCATAGCATTTATTATAACAAACCATTTCCTCAGTTACATGAAAAAAAGCTTCCAAAGGAAAACCTTTGAAAGCTTTTTGAATAAAGATAATATTAAGCAACGGAAAACTTTGAAATTTTATCCGCAAACTCCGGATCATCCGCCATGGTAATAACGTTTAATTCACGTTTAATTCCCATAGACAAAACACCAAGCAAGGATTTTGCATCCAAATAAACAGTACCACTAACCAAGTCAATATCAAAATCAAAACCAGATGCAATCTTAACAAATTCTTCTACATCGTTTGGGCTCATTAATTTAATCTTAATCTTTTTCATAAATAAATACCTCGTTTAAATCATCAATAAAAACATATCTATCGATTAACTTCTGCTATTTAACCACGGTTAAAAAAAGAAGTCAATCTGTGAATTATTTGCAAATTTAATCACGTTTTTTATAACTACGAGACACTTGAACCCAAATGTGTATTAGTATAATTATTTTCGCATTTTGTTGGTGTTAATTGAAGTATTATTGCAATGGTGTAATATATCTTAATCCAAAATTTTCGTAATAGAATAGATTTTTTTAGTAATTTTGTACATTCACCTTTCATCACAAATCCGTCAAAACCATTCATTTTTGCATTTTTAATCATTATTCACACTTTTTTCACAAATAATCCTTTAAATCTACACATTTTTTTCAACAAATGTTTAAGTTTAGACTATTCCATAATGATTTTTCCATCGCGATAGGCCTGCAAAAGATTGGTTAAATCCTCAATGTTTTGTGCCATCTTTACACCGATATCCGTATCCGCTACCGTAAGACGTTTTAGTTTTCGCTCTACTACCTGTGTATCGGAATAAATATCCTTTCCTTCTTTTACAGCTTTTTCTGCAGATTCAAAAGGTTCATGCGCTGCCAGAACCAAACCATATGAATTAAAGATTAAAGTATAACCTGCAATCCCTGTCTTTGGTTGATAAGCTTTTGAAAAACCTCCGTCAATAATTAAAAGTTTTCCGTTACAGCGAATGGGAGTTTCTCCTTTTTTTGCCTCCACAGGAACATGACCATTTATAATATGTCCCTTTGTAGTATCCAATCCAAATTCTTTTAAAATAGTATTAACGATTTCTTCTCTGTCAATCAGGTTATAATAAGGATTCTTTTTTTCAAAATGAGTTTCTGTATTTTCAATAAAATAACGCTCAAAGGTAGCCATCTTTTTCTTTCCAAAAACCGGAGAATCCGGATGTGCCCATGTGAAATAAAGCATATCCAACCCTTTTTGTTTTTCTTCTTTATCCAAAGAATAGTAGCCTTTTCGAACATACTCTTCAATGATATCGTACAGCTCTCTTCCTCGGTAATTCTTCCCCCATAAACAAACCGTTTTAAACTCTCCGTTTTCATCCAAAGGAACACATCCGTGATACAAAAGATTTCCATTATAAACCTTATAAAGACTTCCCTTTGTATATAAAAACTCCACATGTTTTTGCAACTTTTCGGAATTCAAAAAAGAAGACTTTAGTTTTTCCATCACATCTTTTTCTTCTGCACTTAACTCATAAGGATGTTCCCAGTTCACAGTAGGGAAATTTTTGTCCATCAAAGGATAAGAAACTCCATCTACATAAACCTTCCAATCCCTAGGATTAATCTTATCCAACAGTAAACGATGTTCCATATTGGTATCAGGATTTCTAAGGATTGCCTGGCCTTCCAATTTAAACTGGATCATCGAAATCGCTTTATGAATTTTTTCATCCAATTCACGATCTGAAGGTGCAATATCCCCGGCACAATAATGAACTTTGAAACAATCGCAAGAATCATCCCCATAGGTTTCCAAGGCAAAACGAACCAAAGGAATGAGATTGATTCCATAACCGTCTTCCAAAATATCCAAATTCCCGTAACGAGCCTGATTACGAACAACCGTTGCAATCAAAGGTTCACATCCAGCAGCTGCTCCCATCCATTCAATATCATGGTTTCCCCACTGAATATCCACGGAATGATATCGCATTAACTCATCCATAATCAAATGAGGTTTTGGTCCACGGTCAAAGATATCTCCGATTACATGTAAATGATCGATAACCAGTCTTCGAATCAAATTTGCCAAAGCAATAATCAACTCTTCCGCTCTTTTTGTTTCAATAATAGAATTAATAATTTCTCTGTAATATGCTTCTTGATCCGTTTCATCCGGCTGCCCAGTCATTAGTTCCTCTATAATATAAGCAAATTCTTCCGGCATAGCCTTTCTCACTTTTGATCTGGTGTATTTCGACGAAGCTTTTTTACAAATACAAATCAGCTGAAAAATAGTGAGTCGATACCATTCTTTCAAATCCTGTTCTTCACTTTTAACATCATCAAGTTTTAATCTTGGATAATAAATAAGGGAAGCAAGGGCTTTTTTATCCTCAATTCTCAAAGAAGGACCAAAAGCCTCATCAATTTTTCTTCGAATCGCCCCGGACCCGTTTTTTAATACATGTAAAAATTGATCGTATTCGCCGTGAATATCCGTAATAAAGTGTTCGGTGCCCTTTGGCAAACTAAGAATTGCCTTTAAGTTGATAATCTCAGTAGACGCTTGGGCAATGGTTGGGTATTGTTTTGACAATACCTGTAAGTATCTGATTTCCTCTTTCATAACTTTTTGGATTTTCATCCATTCCTTTCCTCTTTTTAACCCTCAAAACAAAAAAATCAGTATATCCTTACAGAATATACTGATTTCTTCGAACAGGGGCAGAAGGACTTGAACCCTCGACATTTGGTTTTGGAGACCAACGTTCTACCAACTGAACTATACCCCTATGCACAACCTATTTAATTATAATCAACTGCAAGATATAAGTAAACCGTGAAATGTAAATTTCACGGTAATTTCATGTACCTTCAAAACTTCATATTGATAAATATCCGTTCGCTTAAATTGCTCTCTTGAAAAAAGCCTTCGATCGATTAGTGACAGTCAGCTGAACATGTTACCATGCTTACACCTCTGCCCTATCAACCTTGTAGTCTTCAAGGGATCTTATGTCCTTATAGGCCGGGATATCTCATCTTGAGGGGGGCTTCCCGCTTAGATGCCTTCAGCGGTTATCCCTTCCAGACTTGGCTACCCTGCGATGCCGTTGGTCGACAGCAGGTACACCAGTGGTCCGTCCAACCCGGTCCTCTCGTACTAGGGTCAGCTCCTCTCAAATATCCTCCGCCCGCGCCGGATAGGGACCGAACTGTCTCACGACGTTCTGAACCCAGCTCGCGTACCGCTTTAATGGGCGAACAGCCCAACCCTTGGGACCTGCTACAGCCCCAG
>JAEEGL014050135.1_pt1 | contig 14325 bp, 12 predicted proteins | sample 9134231 | NCBI WGS metagenome assembly JAEEGL01 (sample SAMN16246548, study PRJNA631951) | gut metagenome | biome: gut microbiome; feature: rumen; material: fiber-attached | host: Bos | place: Iran: Karaj | collected 2018-10
CATTCATCCACGGCGGTCCTTTCGCTAACATCGCGCATGGCTGCAACTCAGTTACCGCAACCAAGATGGCCCTTAAGCTCGCTGACTACGCAGTAACAGAAGCTGGTTTCGCTGCAGATCTGGGTGCTGAGAAGTTCGTGGACATCAAGTGCAGGATGGCAGGACTCAAGCCTTCAGCAGCAGTTATCGTTGCTACAGTAAGAGCTCTTAAATATCACGGCGGAGTTCCCAAGGATCAGCTTAACGAAGAAAACCTTGAAGCTCTCGAAGCAGGACTTCCCAACCTTCTTCAGCACGTATCAAACGTCAAGAACGTTTACGGACTTCCTTGCGTAGTTGCTATCAACGCATTCCCTACAGATACCAAGGCAGAACTCGATCTCGTCGAAGCTAAGTGCAAAGAACTGGGCGTAAATGTTGCTCTTTCCGAAGTATGGGCTAAGGGCGGTGAAGGCGGCGTAGCTCTTGCTGAAGAAGTCGTTCGTCTCTGCGAAGAACCCAATAACTTCAGGTTCACATATGATCTTGATCAGTCCATCGAGAAGAAGATCAGCAAGATCTGCCACGACGTATACCACGCTAAGCACATGTTCATCCTGGCTAACGCCAGAAACAAGGCAAAAGAGATCGAAGCTCTTGGCTACAGAAACCTTCCTATCTGCATGGCTAAGACTCAGTATTCCTTCTCTGACAATCCGAAACTTCTCGGAGCACCTGACGATTTCACAGTTCAGATCACAAATGTTAAAGTTTGTGCAGGCGCGGGCTTTATTGTTGCTTACGCAGGTGATATAATGACTATGCCGGGACTTCCCAAAGTACCTTCCGCAGAGAAGATCGATATCGATGAAAACGGTGTTATCAGCGGACTGTTCTAAATGATAGTTAGAAATACTGTGCAAAAAATATTTTGCGCGAAAAAGGCATCGAGGTAAGACTAATGTTTGAAAAAACAACGATAAATGAATTTACTGAGCTTCTGGCTTCTCCTTCGTCCGTTCCGGGCGGGGGAGGAGCATCGGCTCTTGTAGGAGCCATCGGTGTCGCCCTTGGAGACATGGTGGGGGAACACACTGTAGGCAAGAAGAAATATGCCGACGTGGAAGACGATATCAAAGAGCTTATGGTGAGAGCCCAGGAACTCAGAGTGAAGCTGCTTGAATGCGTGGAAGAAGATGCGGTTGCTTTCGAACCCCTTTCTAAGGCATACAGGATACCTAAAGACGAGCCGGGCAGAGATGAGATCATGGAGAAATGTTTAAGGGATGCGGCAGACGTGCCCCTTAAGATCTTTGACCTCGTCTGTGAAGCACTGGAGGTCGTTGAGGAGTTTGGTGAGAAAGGCTCCAGAATAATGGTGTCTGATGCTGCTACAGGAGCTGTTCAGCTTAGAGCGGCTCTCATGGGCGCTGCCGTGAACGTCAGGGTCAATACCAACCTCATGAAAGACAGGCAGTATGCAGAAGAGATCGATTCACACGTAGATAAGTACCTTCAAAAATACATAGCTTTGGCGGACAAGATATTTGACAGCATCTATAAAAGCTTATAAAATATTCTTTGTTTGAGAGGTGAATATTCATGGCAGAGATACTTAAGGGTGCTCCGGTAACGGAAGCACTGACCAAAAGATCCATTGAAGAAGTTAATGAACTCAAGTCCTGCGGTATCGAACCCTGTCTGGCAATTTTGAGAGTCGGCGAAAGACCGGACGATATTGCCTATGAGAAGGGTGCGGTAAAGAAGGCAGAAGCTGTTGGAGTGAAGGTTAACAAGGTGATCCTTCCCGGAGACGTTTCTCAGGAAGAATTCGACAGAACCCTCACTTCCCTCAATGAGGACAGCTCAGTTCACGGCATTTTGATGTTCAGGCCGCTACCTTCCCAGCTGGACAATGAGAAAGCGAGACAGATGCTTTCCCCTGAAAAGGACATAGACGGCATGACAGACGGAAGTCTGGCGGGTGTTTTCACAAATACTGAGACCGGATTCCCTCCATGTACCGCACAGGCAGCAATGGAAATGCTGAAATACTATAACGTTCCCATCAAGGGATCCAAGGCGTGTGTCATAGGGCGATCGCTGGTAATAGGCCGTCCCGTTGCCATGATGCTCATGCATGAGAACGCTACCGTAGTTAACTGTCACACCAGAACCGTGGATCCCGCATCCATAGCCCGTGAAGCTGATATACTTATCTGCGCTTCAGGTAAGCTGAGATCCGTAGGTCCTGAATATACCAATCCTGAACAAGTCATAATAGACGTAGGCATCAACTGGGATGAAGAGGCAGGCAAGATCGCAGGAGACTGCGACTTCGCAAACGTGGAGCCTGTGGTCAAAGCTATTACGCCCGTTCCCGGAGGTGTAGGTGGGGTAACATCAACCATCCTCATCTCACACGTTATAAAGGCTGCTCAAAGAGTAAAATAAAAAGAAAGGAATAACGACAATATCTTAATTCTCCTGGCCCGAGAAATTGCACAGGACGCGAGAGTCATCTCCGCAAAATTTTTTTTGCTGTTGATGTGCGCGGACCTGAGCCCGAGAAATTGCCATAGGAGTTGCTATGAAAAAAAATAACACACAGATGCTGGTCACCCTTGGACTGCTTATAGCTCTGCACATTATTTTATCAAGGTTTCTTTCCATAAACGCATGGAATATCAAAATTGGATTTGCCTTCGTGGCAGTGCTTGTAGGAGCTTATCTTTACGGTCCGGTGGCCGGAGCCGCAGTAGGTGGACTGGGAGATTTCCTGGGAGCTATACTGTTCCCGATAGGAGCGTATTTCCCTGGATTTACACTAAATTGTGCCCTGACCGGAGTGGTAATGGGACTGCTTCTGTATAAGAAACAGACTACGTTAAGGGTAGTGATCTCCGCAGCCATCAACGAACTGGGGATCTCGATGTGGATAACACCTTTGTGGATATCCATTCTTTACGGTTCGCCGTATTGGCCGCTGATCATCTCAAGGCTTCCTCAGATAGCAATACTTTTCGTAGTTGAGATCATTGTAACGTTATTGATAATAAAGATCATGGAAAGGATCAAAGCTTCGGAAATGACCAAAGTGGCTGAGAAGACCAAGGACGAAAGACGTGAACTCAGGAAGTCCAGGATAGCTGCCAGACAAGCGCTGAGCCCTGAGGACAGAGCTGTTAAGTCAGCTCAGATTGTTGACAGGATCTGCGATTCAGATGAATATAAGAATGCAAAAAACATTCTCGCATACAGCGCCATTAGAGGAGAAGTTTCGCTGGATGCTCTTAAGGAGAGGGCAGAGGCAGACGGTAAAACTCTGGCGTATCCGCTTGTGATTTCCGCTAAAGAGATGATCGCGTTGGTTCCGAGATCAGAAGACGACTGGACTGAAGGTTTCCATGGTATCAGAGAGCCGAAAAAGGAATCATGCTCCGAGATAAAGCCTGAAGACTTCGACTTTATCGTATGCCCATGCACCGCCTTTGACGAGAGTTTAGGCAGAATGGGAATGGGTGCAGGTTATTATGATCGCTTCCTTACGGAGTGTAAGGATGCACATATCGTAGCTGTCGCTTTCGAATGCCAGAAGGCGGACTCTGTAATGCGTCAGGAGTGGGATATCCCCATGGAAAAAGTATTTACAGAAGAGAAAGTGTATTTTTAAAGAAATAATATTATTGCGAATATTCTGATAATTATGTATAATAATCACATCTGTGATTGGTATATTTTTACTTGAATGATTCAGGCGGTCTCGGATACGAGGCCGCCTTTTTCAAAATTATCAGGAGGTTAGTATGGAGTTATACAATGCAATTATCGGCAAGATCAGCGACATCCTGTATTATCCTTTAGTAGTGCCTCTTTTTCTGGTGTTCACAGGGATCTATTTTACCATCAGGACCAAAGGCATTCAGATAAGACTGTTTGGAGAGATGTTCAAGGTAGTAAGTGAGAAACCTAAGGACAAAGAGGGCGTTTCATCTTTTGCGGCTCTAATGGTATCCACCGCATCACGTGTAGGTACGGGAAATATCATAGGCGTGTCCATGGCGCTCTGCCTTGGTGGTCCGGGAGCTATTTTCTGGCTCTGGATGACGGCTTTGCTTGGAGGAGCTACAGCCTTCGTCGAGTCCACTTTAGCTCAGATCTACAAGAGAAGAGATACTGATGGTTCTTCATACGGTGGTCCGTCATATTACATGGAGACTGCGCTTAAAGCCAGATGGGCAGGAATTATCTTCGCCATAGCTATCATCCTCTGCTATGCAGTAGGATATAACATGCTGGCATCATACAACCTTCAGTCCTGCTTTGAGGCCTTCAGTTTCTATGGTGATCATACAGCTTTGATCATAGGTATAATACTGGCTGTGCTTTTTGGATACATCGTTCTGGGAGGCGGCAAGCGCCTCATGCATGTAACAGAGTTCCTGGTACCTTTGATGGGAGTCATTTTCATTGCAGTTTCCATCATTGTTCTGATAATCAACGCCGGATACCTGGGTACAATGTTCTCAAACATTTTTAAGAGCGCATTTGACTTCCAGTCCATTTTCGCAGGATTCTTCGGATCCTGCATCATGTGGGGTATAAAGAGGGGCCTCTATTCCAATGAGGCAGGTATGGGATCCGCTCCCAACGCCGCCGCTACTGCTGACGTATCTCATCCCGCCAAGCAGGGTCTGGTGCAGATGCTTTCAGTATTCATAGATTCGCTGCTCATCTGTTCAGCAACAGCACTTATGTGTCTATCTTCAGGAGTCGTTCCCACAGAAGAGCTCAAAGGAGCGCCTTTCGTTCAGGAATCCATGAGAGAGTCTCTGGGAGACTTCGGGCCGATATTCATCGCTGTAGCGCTGTCACTCTTCGCATTTACCACTCTTATCGGAAACTACTTCTATTGTGAAGGCTGTCTTAGATTCATAATAAAGCAAAAGCCCGGCAAGTCACTTCTTACGGTGTTCAGACTTGGGGCAACTCTTCTGGTATTTATCGGAGCCATAATGTCAGCCGATGCAGTCTGGAATACTGCTGACGTGGTACAGGGCATTATGGTAGTTGTGAACATTCCGGCCATTCTGATCCTTGGAAAGAGGGCTATGGTTTGTCTGGAAGACTACGTGGCTCAGAGGAAGGCCGGTAAGGATCCTAACTATATTGCAGCAGATTGCGGTATAAAGGAAGAGACCGATTACTGGAAATAATTTTTAGAAAAAAATAAACGGTACTGTCAGATCGGATATTATCTGTGATGACGGTACCGTTTTTTGTTATTCAATTATTTTGCTGATTATTCTTCTGCAGCCTTCCACTACGTCACAATAAGTGGCGTCGAAGTCACCTGTATACCAGGGATCTGCCACATCCCGATCGATAAGCATTTCGATCTTGCCATCCAGTTCGATCTGTTTCTCGGTCAGACCCAGGACCCTGCATATGTTTCTGAGGTTCCAGTGATCCATGATATAGATCTTATCAAAGTACTTATAATCTGCCTTAGTGATTTGGCGAGCTCTGTGAGAGCCCACAGGGATATCTTCCTGGATCAGTTTCTTTCTGGCAGGAGGGTAGATCGGGTTTCCTATTTCTTCACGGCTTGTGGCTGCTGAATCTATCTCGAATTCATTTTCAAGGCCGTTCTTATTTACCATGTCGTTCATTACATATTCAGCCATGGTCGAACGGCATATGTTTCCATGACAGACAAAAAGGATCTTTTGCATGACAGTCTCCTTGAATCGATTATTTCTTAGTGTATTATATCACAGTTGTTTTTCTTGAAAAACCGCATTTTTTAGACTATGATATACATATCATCAGGAGGAATCAATATGAAGACACTGTTATTTATAAATGCATGCGTTAGAGGTGAGAGATCCAGGACTCTCAGACTCTGCAAAAAATATATTTCTACTTTTCTTGCATATCATACGGACTATAAGTGGGAGGAAGTGGATCTTAATGTTCTCCCACTCAAACCACAGGACAGAAAAGAACTTGACAGGAGGGACGCTTTTATCGAAGCAGGAGACTTTTCAGATCCGATGTTTGATTTGGCGAAACAGTTTATGGAAGCGGACCACATCGTAATAGGAGCGCCTTACTGGGATCTGGAGTTCCCGGCACTTCTTAAGATATATTTTGAGAGGGTTTCCGTGTCTGAACTGACTTATATATTTCAGGGAGATCATGCTGAAGCCAATACCAAGGCTGAGAGGGCAGTATATATAACCACTGCAGGAGGATATACCATCGGAAAGAATTACGGATATGAGTATGCTCAGGGGTTATTCAGCTTCCTCTTCGGAATAAACCGCATGGATCTGGTGAAGGCTGAAGGACTGGATATAGAAGGGTCTGACATCGAAGGCATACTGGCTCAGGCTATGAAAGAAGCAGAGGAGATCGCAAAGGAATGAACATTCAGATAATCTGTATAGGAAAATTAAAAGAAAAATACTGGACAGATGCTATCAAGGAGTATTCCAAGAGACTTTCCAGATTCTGCACGCTGGATATAATAGAACTCAAAGAATCGCTTCTTCCCGCCAATGCTTCACCGGCAGATGAGGAAAAAGTTAAACTTGAAGAGGGTAAGGAGATACTGAAGGCTATCAAGGACGGCACATACGTAATCACCCTTGAGATCAAAGGAAAGGCTCTGACGTCAGAGGAGCTGGCAGCAAAAATTGACGATCTTGGGATAATGGGAAGAAGCAACGTGGCTTTCGTTATAGGTGGAAGTCTGGGGCTGAGTCCTGAAGTGAGCAAGAGGGCTGACTTTAAACTGAGCTTTTCTAAGATGACGTTCCCACACCAGATGATGAGGGTGATCCTGCTGGAACAGATATACAGAAGTTTCAAGATCAACAGGCACGAAGCATATCATAAATAGACATTATCCCTTCGCACAGTACTAAAAGTTGTGAGAAGGGATTTTTTTATTGATATATAACAAAAAATGAGTTATAATTTGTTTATCAGTTTAATCTTTTGAAGTGTAGCGGCTAGGGATCCATATCAGGTCTCAGACTGCTGCGGAAGGAAAGGATGGAAACTATGAAAAAGTTTTTGATTATCATTCTTTGCATGGTGATGGTATTCACTTTCGCCGCATGCGGAGGCGGAGACAATAGCGGATCCGGAGATGGGGAAGCAGCTCAGGGAGACGTTATTTTCAATATCGCCATCGACACAGAATATGATACCTTGAATCCATATACCACTGAGATGCTTTTGGTATACGACTGGCTGGGATTCATGTATGATTCTCTTATTACATACGATAAGGACTATAATGCTCAGCCTAAGGTAGCGGAGTCCTGGGAGACTGATGGAAACGACTGGATCTTCCACCTGAGAGATGACGTATATTTCACAGACGGGGAGCAGCTTACTTCCGCAGACGTCAAATTCACATATGAAACTATGGCTGACAGCTATCTGTATTCGATCAAGACTTACAGCATTGATTCCATAGAGACTCCTGATGATTTCACAGTTATCTTCCACTGCTCAGCAGGTAAGCCGGATATGCTGCTTCAGCAGATCCCCATCGTACCTGAGCACATCTGGAGCCAGCAGGATATAGCTACTTATGAGACTACAGATATCGTAGGATCCGGCCCGTTCATCTACAGCGCAGAGCGTTCCGGCCCGGGATCCACAGCTTTCGTAAGAAACGACAATTACTGGGGAACCAAGCCCAATATCGACGTTCTTGTATTCTCGCAGTACGATACATATGACACCATGGCTCAGGCGCTTTCCATAGGAGAGGTAGATGCATGCTACAGCCTTGACGCTTCTGTAGAGTCCACTATACAGGGAGTTGACGGCATAGACGCGATCACAGCGGAGCAGATCAACTTCGACTATATGGGATATAATCTGGAGAACGAACTCCTGGCTGACAAGACCATAAGACACGCTATGGATTACTGCTTCGACAAGGAGCAGGTCATCGAGATGGCCTACTATGGACTGGGAAGACCGGCCTATGGTCCTGTTAATAACGACGGTTATGAATATATCCCTGAAGATTCCGTAAAGCGCGACTTCAGCATAGATAAGGCAAATGAACTTCTGGATCAGGCAGGTATCAAGGATACCGATGGAGACGGTATCCGTGAGAAGGACGGCAAGAAACTCTCCTTCGTGCTCACCACAGCATCCGAGCGTTGGTCATGGCAGCAGGCAGCAGTTAATTCCGTCATTACGAATTGTGCTCAGGCAGGTATTGAAGTAACGTCTGAGACCATCGGCAAGATGGCAATGTGGGATAAATGCGTAGACGGAAGCAAAGATTTCGACCTGTTCATGGACGGCTGGTCGGGAGACCCCGATCCTTGCTACATGATGAGTACGTTCATCTGGTATGGCGAAGGTCAGGGATACACCTGCGTAAACTACCACAGCGAAGATTTTGACAATTACTATTATCTGGCAAGTGAAGAGAACGACCTTGACAAGCGTAAAGAAGAGATCCACGAGGCTCTGAAGATCCTCTATGATGACTGCCCGTATACCTTCATCGAATACGGCGAAGCCATCCAGGCTGTCAACTCAGCGAAGTGGACCGGTTATGAACCTACTTCCAGAGGTATCTTTGCAAACGACCTGAACGATACATACGTTAACATCAAGCCCGTTGGCTGATATTAAGACTTTAAATCGAGACAGACGATCAAGGGGCAGGCGTAATGCCTGCCCTTGACTATATTCATTCTAAAGAAGGGAGGGAAAATTTTGGGTAAAAGAGTTCTTAAACGATTCCTGGCTGCCGTCGGGACGTCTATATTCGTAATAATATTCAATTTTTTCCTTTTCAGGATCCTTCCCGGAGATCTGACGACTGTCATAATGAGAGCGAACACATCTCCGGAGGTCAAACAGAGGCTGATAGAGGCTTCGGGCTTAGACAAACCGCTGCTTTCTCAGTTCGGGATATATGTCAGCCAGCTCCTTCACGGAGATCTGGGCACATCCTTCTATATGTATGATAACTCCAACAGCGTACTTCAGGTCATAGCCGGAAGGATACCAAATACGGTAACGCTTCTTCTTACGGCTGAAATCATAGCTATCATACTCGGAATGCTGATCGGCACTATCTGCGCTCACAAGAGAGCAACACCTCTTGATACCGGGCTGCTTTCAGGATCACTTATCCTTTATTCAATGCCGACGTTCTGGTTTGCCATGCTGCTCATTTTCCTGTTCTGCGTGACATTCAGGATCTTTCCTACTGGAGGTATTTTCACAGCCGGAACTGCTTATCATGGCTGGATGCTGGTGAAGGACTATCTGAGGCATATGGCACTGCCGTCGCTTTGTATGGGATTTGCCATGTTGGGCTGTTATGCGGTGACCATGAGGTCTACAATGATAGGTATCCTTACTGAGGACTACATAACGACGGCCCGTGCAAAAGGATTCTCGACGAAATATATTTTGCTCAAACACGCGATACCGAACGCCATGCTTCCCATGGCTACGATCATCGCCATGAATATAGCCTTTATATTAGGAGGCGCTATCCAGCTTGAGACGCTTTTCTCCTGGAAGGGACTTGGGCAACTGATGTATCTTGCGCTTGACAAGCGCGATTTTCCTATGCTTCAAGGCTGTTTCCTTATATCCACCTTCGCGGTGATCCTGGCTAATTTCATTATGGACATACTCTACGGATTCATAGATCCGAGAGTTAAGGATTAGGGGGTGAGATGATGTTCAGTGCAAACAGATCTGAAGAAAACATCAGAAGAAACCTCCGCCAGGTGAAGACGAAGGAATTCATGAGGAAACTTTGGGCCAATAAGATGGCAAGGATAGGGATCATAATCGTCCTGTTCTTTATTCTCATGGCAATAATAGGACCGATAATCATGCCGTTCAAGACGACGGATATAGCCTCGTCAAGAGATATGGTATTCAATAAACCATCATCAGAACACTGGCTCGGAACTGACAATAACGGCCGTGATGTTCTGGCATATCTGGTGAACGGCGCCAGAGCGTCTTTGATGGTAGGTATAATCGCTACTCTGATATCCATGTGTGTGGGTACGATAATAGGTATCACAGCAGGGTATACAGGAGGATGGGTAGACAACATCCTCATGAGAGTCACGGACTTCTTCATGGTGCTCCCATGGCTGCCTTTCTGTATGGTGCTTGCAGCCATACTGGGGACCAACGTATGGAACATAATTCTCGTAATCGGAATTACAGGATGGACCGGAACGGCGCGAGTTATCCGTGCACAGACACTTTCGGTCAAAGAACAGCAGTATGTGGAGAGAACTGTATCCATAGGTGCAGGCAAACTCCATATAATGCTCAAACATATTTTGCCTAACGTATTTCCGCTGGTATTTTCAGAGTCCATTCTGATAATATCATCCTCGATACTTACTGAAACGTCATTGGCGTTCCTTGGACTGGGAGACCCGACGAATCCCAGCTGGGGTACCATGCTGAACGACGCATATTCTACAGGAGCTATGACCAACGGTGCATGGTGGTATTTCATAACTCCGGGCGTTTGCGTAATATTGGTGGCATTGGGATTCACTCTCATGGGCTATGCTTTTGATGAGATCCTGAATCCTAAGCTGCAGAAAAAGTAGGGGGTGAGGAGATGTTATTAGAAGTAAAAGATCTTAAAACCTATTTCACCACCTCCAAAGGAGAGGCTAAGGCAGTTGACGGAGTCAGCTTCACTCTGGAACAGGGTGAATGCCTTGGCTTGGTGGGAGAATCCGGCTGCGGCAAGACTACGACTGCGCTCTCCATATGCCAGATGCTTCCTAAAGAGGGAAGGATAGCAGGCGGAGAGATCATAGTTGACGGCGTTAACTATGCTGACATGACAGAAAAAGAGATCAACAAACATCGTTGGGAAGACGTATCCATCATTTTCCAGGGTGCGATGAACGCCTTCAATCCTGTTAAAAAAGTTGGCTGGCAGATAGCTGAAGCATGTATGCTCCATGACGGCCTTAAGAAAGAAGAGGCGTGGAAGAGAGCAGGGGAACTGTTCGAGCTTGTAGGCATACCCAAAGAACGTGTGACCCAGTATCCTCATGAGTTTTCAGGAGGAATGAAGCAGCGTGCCATGATAGCTATGGCGCTTGCCTGCAGTCCTAAACTTATCATAGGTGATGAACCGACCACCGCGCTTGACGTAATGATCCAGGCTCAGATACTGGAACTTCTGGAAAAACTCAGAAGAGAACTTAACATGGGTATGATACTGATCACTCATGACCTTTCGATTTTAGGCGAGACCTGCGACAGAATAGCTGTCATGTATGCCGGAAAGATCATGGAGATCGGTACGGTCAAGGATATTTTTGAAGATCCAAGACATCCGTATACAAAGAAACTGATAGCTTGCTTCCCTGACGTAAGAGGAGAGAGGGTAGTGCCTGACGGCATACCCGGATATCCGCCCAGCCTTATCGATCCTCCTGAAGGATGCAGATTTTGTCCAAGATGCGATGTTGCTACTGAAGCCTGCAGTTCAGGCTGCCCTGAATTAGTACAGGTTGGCGAGAAGCACTTCGTTGCCTGCTTCAACAAGGAGGTGTGATCATGGCTGAAAAGATGCTTGAAGTAAAAGACCTGAAAGTGTATTTTGAGGTCAAAAAGAGTTTCACAGAGACCTTGTTCGGCAAGAAGGAGATACTGAAAGCTGTAGACGGAGTATCCTTTGAGATCGACAGAGGAGAGATCCTTTCACTGGTAGGGGAGTCCGGCTCCGGAAAGACCACCACGGGAAAGGCCATTCTTCGCCTTGCTCCTGTTACGGAGGGCAGCATCAAGTTCGAAGGTGAGGAGATCGCAGGCAAGGATCAGAAGGAGCTTCATGAGTTCCGTAAAAAGGCTCAGATGATATATCAGGACCCTTATCAAGCTTTGAATCCCAGACAGTACATAGCTGACATTGTAGGAGAGCCTTTAGATGTGAACGGTCTTTGTAAGACCACCGAAGAAAGACTCGAAAGGATCAAAAAAGCCCTTGAAAACGCCGGTTTGGTGCCTCCTGAGGACTATTTATACCGCTACCCTTATGAATTGTCCGGAGGACAGCGTCAGAGAGTAGCCATAGCAGGGTCCCTCATAATGGATCCGGAGTTCATAGTTGCAGACGAACCTGTATCCATGCTGGATGCTTCCATCAGGACCGGCATCATCAAGCTCATGCTTGAACAGCGTGACAGGATGGGCGTGGCGTATCTTTTCATTACTCACGACCTTTCACTGGCATGGCTCATATCCGACAGGATCGCCATAATGTATCTTGGTAAGATCATGGAGATGGGCACTGCAGACGAGATCATCCATAACGCTCAGCATCCATATGCCAAAGCCCTTATCAACATCATGCCGATACCGGGCAAGATGATAGATTCGGGAAGAGACATCCTTCAGGGTGAGACTCCTAATGCTGCAGTGGATATAAAGGGCTGTAAGTTCTGCGCGAGATGCCCTGTAAAACAGGAGATCTGTGAGCAGGAAGAGCCGGAACTTAAGGAGATATCGCCGGGGCACGTGTGCGCATGCCACTTTGTATAAAAAAGAATTACTTAGCCTTTGTGCATCAAGAAAAAATCCCGCACTATTGTGCGGGATTTTTTATACATTTTTCAAAACTATTACAGTCCGTAAATATCCTTCATCTTATCGCTTATATATTCGATGAAGTACTTAGCGTCAAACTTGCCGCAGGCATTCTCGAAAAGTACTCTCGGAGGATAGAAGGAGGCATACTGGTGGATGTGCTCCTTGAGCCAGCCGGTGACGAAACTCAGATCTCCCTTAGCTACGTCATCCCAAAGATCTGGTTTCTCCTGAAGCATGCAGTGAAGCATCTGAGCGCCGTATGCTGAACCAAGAGCATAGTCAGGGAAATAGCCGATGGAGCCGCCTGCCCAGTGGGAATCCTGAAGGATGCCTCTGGCATCATTCTCGGGAGCTACTCCCAGAAGTTCTGCATAGAGCCTGTTCCATTCAGCAGGAGCATCCTTAGCTTCGATCTCTCCTGAGATCAGTTTCTTTTCGATCTCATATCTGACCATAATATGGAACGCATATGTCAGTTCGTCTGCTTCAAGTCTGACCGGACCAGCTTCAGCCCTGTTGACTGCCTTATAGAAATAATCAGCGTCCACATCGGAAAGCTGCTCCGGGAAGTATTTCTTGGCAGACTCCAGAAGACAACCGGTGAAAGCATGGGATCTGCCGATAATGTTCTCATAAAACCTCGACTGAGATTCATGAACTCCCATGGAAACTCCACCCTGGAATATCGTAAAGTTGTATTTATCGTCGCAGTTCAGTTCATACATGGAGTGTCCGCCCTCATGAAGGATGGAATACATGCTGTCACAGAAGTTGTTTTCGTAATAATGTGTGGTGAGTCTGACGTCGCTGTTATTGAAGTTCTCGGTAAAGGGATGCTCAACTTCGCCGAGCACTACTTTGGTCATGTCCAGTCCCATCATATGGCAAATATCCTTGGAGAATTCTCTCTGGGCTTCGACAGGGCAGTATCTCATGATCTTTGAATTGTCTACCTGAGGTTTGGCAGATACGGCCTTGACCAGGGGTACCAGACCTTCCTTGAGATCTGCAAAAAACTTGTCCAGGAATTCCATATCAAGGCCTTCCTCGTACATGTCCAGAAGGGCATCATAAGGCTTCATTTCAGGACTGATATATCCTGCCACCTTTCTGTTATATTCCACGATCCTTGTGAGATAGGGCTCGAAGATGCTGTAGTCCTTGGCTTCTTTGGCTTTTTTCCATGCTGTGGTTGCCTCGTCCTGGAGGACTAAGGACTCGATGTATTCGTTTTTGGGTATCTTGGAAACAGAACCGACCTGTTTGATGGTGAACTCGATCTCGCGCTTCTCCTCTTCACTGAACTCATCCTTGTGAGCCTTAAGAGTCTCAAGAGCCTTGTTGAGTTCGGGATCAGTCAACCCTTCATACTCCATGTCTCCAAGGAAAGCCAGAGTGCGGCCTCGTCCTTCGCCGGACTTCTCAGGAGCCACGGTCTCCGCATCATAGAAAAGTATGCCCATGGCATGATGGAAAGCAACGGAGGTTTCACCTACCTTACGCATAAGTTCAAATTCTTTTTCGAAACTCATATTATTTCCTTTCAATAAACCGATTTGATAATTATTTTTACGAATATATTTTATATGATTAAAGGTTATGAGGCAAGGCATATTTTGCATGATGAACCAGTAGCATAATTTGTGTAGACCACCTTCAAAAAATATGATATAATAACTAAATGTAGTTTGAACTGAGGTCATA
>JAEEGL010342693.1_pt1 | contig 14324 bp, 11 predicted proteins | sample 9134231 | NCBI WGS metagenome assembly JAEEGL01 (sample SAMN16246548, study PRJNA631951) | gut metagenome | biome: gut microbiome; feature: rumen; material: fiber-attached | host: Bos | place: Iran: Karaj | collected 2018-10
CCGATCTTTGCCTTGTACTCAGCCTTGAACTGTGAAGCGAGTTCCTTGAGGTCGTCAGCTGTGAGCTCAACGTCCTGTGTAACTCCTCTGGAAGCCTTCATCTTGTCGATGAGCTCTTCGAAGTGCTTCTTACCAACTTCCATAACAACGTCAGAATACATCTGGATGAATCTGCGGTAGCAGTCATATGCCCAGCGCTCGTTGTTAGACTTCTCAGCCATGGTCTTGACGACTTCCTCGTTCAGACCGAGGTTGAGGATCGTATCCATCATACCCGGCATAGATGCTCTTGCGCCCGAACGGACGGAAACGAGCAGCGGGTTCTCCTTGTCACCGAACTTCTTGCCGGTGATGCCTTCCATCTTGACGATGTACTCCTCGATCTCAGCCATGATCTCAGCATTGATCTGACGGCCGTCCTCGTAGTACTGTGTGCAAGCCTCAGTCGAAATCGTGAAGCCCTGCGGAACCGGAAGACCGATGTTGGTCATCTCAGCGAGGTTCGCGCCCTTGCCGCCGAGGAGCTCACGCATGTTTGCGTTACCCTCAGAGAACAGGTAACAATACTTTTTGCCCATTGGAAAAACCTCCATTCTTTGTATACCGGCAGATTGCTTGTCAGGCATACTGCGGGCGCAGTACACCCCAATAGCCGGAGATAGCATTATTATACCATAAAAAGCCGGAAAAAGTCCAGTCCTTTTGCAAACATTTTTTGGATTCCCGCGATTTTTGGCATTTTCAACAAATCTCTGCATTTTGCTTGCAATCAGTGGGATTATGTGCGATAATGAGGATACTGTTTTCCGGTACACATTCCGGATGCGTGCTTTCCGGATTCCTGCGGCTTTCCGCCCGGTCATCCGCGGCTTTGGCTGCTCCCGGAAATACACTACTTATAGAAAGGAACAGCTGAGAAATGATCATAGAGAACGGTCTGCCGCAGGTGAAGATTTTTTCGGACGGCGCGTGCAGCGGCAATCCCGGGCCGGGGGGCTGGGGGACGATCCTCCAGTTTACCGATCCGCAGGGGAAGCTGTATGAAAAGGAGCTCTCCGGCGGGGAGGCGCATACCACAAATAACCGCATGGAGCTCTCCGGGGTGATTGCGGGGCTGGAAGCACTCGTGAAGCCCTGCGCCGTTCTGCTGACGACCGACAGCCGCTATGTTGTGGACAGCGTCACAAAGGGCTGGGTCTATGCATGGCAGAAAAAGGGCTGGGTCAAGGCGGACAAAAAGCCTGCGCTGAACGTCGATCTCTGGGAAAAGCTGCTGCCGCTGCTGAAAAAGCATCAGGTGACCTTCAACTGGGTAAAAGGTCATGCGGGGCATCCCGAAAACGAGCGCTGCGACCGTCTGGCCGTGGCAGAGCGCATGAAATTTTGAACAGAACGGGAAGAAATTGGGGAAATGCTTGATTTTTACCCTGATCTGTGTTATAATTACAGTGATTATACCGAAATGCAACCCGGTCAGACCACACTATCTCGACTGTCAGGACGGTGATAAAACATGCAGACAGACGGTTTCCGCAGGATCGCAGTGATCGCAGCAGGAATCAATGAAGAATATCAGAGCAGCGTGCTCAGCGGCATTGCAGATGAAGTGAAGGAACGCCGGATCAATGCGGTGTGTTTCGGCGCGTTCGGCGGCGTGCTGGAAAATCAGCTTTGCGATATCGGGGAAAACAATATATATAATTTGCCGGATTTCCGGCGGTTTGACGGCGCCGTACTGATGACGAATACGATCATGGATCCGGCTACGCGTGCGGCTGTCATGGAGGCAGTGCAGCAGGCGGACATCCCTGCGGCTGTGCTGGATGACGACAGCTGTCCCTCTTTTATCAATATCTGCATTGACAATGAAAAAGCGATGCGGGAGATGGCAGAGCATGTGATCTCCGTGCATCATGCAAAGACAGTGAACTATATTTCCGGTCCGCTGGAAAATCCGGAGGCGCGGAACCGTTACCGGGCTTTCCTCAGCGTGATGGAGGAACACGGGCTCCATGCGGAAAAGGAACGGATCTATTTCGGAGATTTCCGTCCGATCAGCGGCAGGGAAGCGGCAGAAGCCTTCCTGCGTTCCGCATTGCCGCTGCCGGATGCAGTCATCTGTGCGAACGACGCCATGGCGGTTGAGGCGATCGGTGTGTTCAAGCAGCACGGCATCCGCATTCCGGAGGATATGATCGTCACCGGCTTTGATCATACGTATTATGCACATCATCACAGCCCGTCGCTGACCTCGGTTTCGCGGCCGCTGTATGAGGCGGGGCGGACAGCCGTCCGGACGCTTGCACAGATCTGGGAAGGCAAAGACTGCAGCAGTGCCGCGGTGCTGGATACCTCGCTGGCACTGCTGGAAAGCTGCGGCTGTGCGAGTCCGGAAACGGTCGATACGCGGCTGTACCGGGAGAGCGTATCTGAGCTGCTCAAGCGTACCCGTGCGGATGTTTCGCTGTTCAACCGTATGATCTCCTCGCTGGCCGGCGCCGAAACGACGGAGGACAATGTCCGGATGCTCGGCAGGTTCATGCAGGAGCTCGGCTGTGAGGAGTGCAGCATCTGTCTGTGCGACAACTGGCAGAGTGCCTTCCGTGATGAGGCTGCGGGCGAAACGAATGCAGACGGTCGCGGCTATACCGAGTTTATGTCCGCGCCGTATATCCGTACGGAGCTCGGGACCGGCGCGATCGAGCGCTTCCGCAGCGCTGATCTGTTCCCCGTCCCGTTCACGGACAGCGGCAATATGAGCTACTTCCTGCCGCTGCACTTCCGTGCGCGCTGTATCGGCTACTATATTATTACGAACGGGGATTTCCCGATCCGGAGCATGCTGTGTCATACATTCATGCTCGGCATCAGCCATTCGCTGGAAAATATCCGCAAGCTGACGCATCTGAACAATGCTGTCAGCGAGCTTGACAGACTGTATGTGACCGATCCGCTCTGCGGCATTTACAACCGGAACGGCTTTATCCGGCTGGCAAATCAGATCTTCCGGGAATGCATGGAGGACGGCAGAAAGCTGATGCTCGGCTTTATCGACATGGACGGCCTCAAATATGTCAATGACAATTTCGGGCACGACGACGGCGACTTTTCGCTGAAAATGCTGGCGGATGTCATCAGTGAATGCTGCGGCGACCGCCTGACCTGTGCGCGCTTCGGCGGCGATGAGTTCATTGTGATCGGAAGCGGCCTGACAGAGGCGGAAACTGCAAAGTTTGAACGGCAGTTCCGCGACAGGCTCGAAGCGGTCAATCTGGTCAGCGGAAAGCCGTACCGCGTGGATGCGAGCATCGGAACCTATCTGACAGAGGTCACGCCTGAGATGAAGCTCTTTGAGCTGATTGCGGAGGCGGATCAGGTGATGTATGAACAAAAAAAAAGAAAGGGGATCTCCCGGTATCTCCGGCGTGAATAAACCGGTGATCCCGAGGGTATGAATTATGCGTGAAAGCGGAATTTTGCTGCCTGTGACCGCACTGCCGTCCCGACACGGCATCGGCAAGCTCGGACAGGCTGCGTATGACTTTGTGGATTTCCTGCGGGATGCGGGCTGCCGGTACTGGCAGGTGCTCCCGCTTTCCCCGACCGGCTACGGCGATTCGCCCTATCAGTCCTGCTCATGCTTTGCGGGCAATCCGTATCTGATTGACTTCGACCGGCTGTCAAAATGCGGCTGGCTGACCCCGGCGGATTATGAGGGAATCCAGTGGGACGAAAACGCGCAGGAGATTGAATATACGCTGCTCTATGAGCAGATCATGCCGGTGCTGCGCATTGCGTTCGGCAACTTCAAAAAGCATAAGCCAGCGGGTTTCCGGCGCTTCTGCACGAAGCATAAGGCATGGCTCGGCAATTATGCGATGTTCATGGCGTTGAAGGACGTCAACGGCAGCAGACCGTGGTACGAATGGGAATCATCGCTTGCCGCCTGCGACCGGAAGGCCGTTTCCGAGGCGAAAAAGACGCTGGAGGAGGACGTGCAGTTTCACTGCTTTGTACAGTACTGCTTTTTTACCCAGTGGGAGGCGCTCAAGAAATACGCGAACGAACAGAGCGTGCTGATTATCGGTGATATTCCGATTTATGCGGCCTATGACAGCGCAGAGGTCTGGGCGCAGCCGGAGCTCTTCCGGCTCGACAGCGAAAAGAAGCCGGTTGCCGTCGCGGGATGTCCTCCGGACTGCTTTTCCGAAACCGGCCAGCTCTGGGGCAATCCGCTCTGGAACTGGGAGGCGATGGCGGAAAACGGCTATGCGTGGTGGCTGGAACGGCTGGCCTTTACACTGGAAATGTATGATACCGTGCGGATCGACCATTTCCGCGGCTTTGAAAAGTATTATGCGATTCCTTACGGTGATCCGACGGCTGAGCACGGAAAATGGACGAAGGGACCGGGCTATACGCTCTGGAAGGCGGCAAAGGAACGCTTCGGAGAGATGCACGTCATTGCAGAGGATCTCGGCAATATTACGCCTGCGGTTGAGCGGCTGCTGAAACGCACGGGCTTTCCCGGCATGAAGGTGCTCCAGTTCGCATTCGACAGCGGTGCGGAGAATCCGTACCTGCCGCATAATTTTGAAACTGCGAACTGTGTGTGCTATACCGGCACGCATGACAACCATACGCTCCGCGGCTGGGTCAAGAGCAATCCGGAGGCGGTGAACGAATACGCGATGGCGTATCTCGGCGTCAAGCGGGAGAAGAAGCTCCCGAAGGCGATGCTCCGCGCGGCATGGGGCAGCACGGCAAGGATTGCGGTGGCGCCGCTCCAGGATTTCCTGAACGCACCGCCCTCCGCCCGGATCAATACGCCGTCCACGCTGGGCGGCAACTGGGTGTTCCGCACAAGCAGAACGGATTATACCGGAAAGCTGAAGGAATCTATCCGCAGCCTGAACGAAACCTTCGGGCGGCTGAATCCGCAGATTCCGCCTGAACCGGCGACAGAAGAACCGACAGAGGATTAGGGAAGAGAGCGCGTATCCGCATGACAGCGGCGGATACGCGCTTTTGCGCTGCAAAGCGGAGGATCCTGCGCGATACTCCGGAATAATGTATGATTTTGCATTTGAATGAATAAAAGAATCTGGCACATACCCCAAAAAGCGAAAGTTTCTTGACATCAGGCGCAAAACGAGTTATAATAAAATGTACGACTGTGTCGAAAAAGACCGGGGAAACCGGTCCCAGAGAGAAAGGCGTTTGTTCATGAAACGTGATAAAAGGAAAGTTAGAAGGAAGCAGAGAACACAGCTCAGCGACAGCATGATGAAGACCGCTTTTATCTTCGGCGGCGGACTCGTTGTTGCAGTGCTCGGTCTGGTGGCGTTTTCCGTTGCGACCGGTCGGGGACAGAGCAAGAATATCAAGGCATCCGGCGGCATTGACTATGCAGTCAGCAAGCTGGAGGTATGGGAGGGCGAGGAAATCCCGTCCGCCGATACATTTCTTTATGACAATACCCGCTCGCTGGTGCAGGAGAGCCGCTATCTTGTTGCCCCGGAGGTGCGCACCGGCGATCAGGACGTTGCGATCCTGATGCAGCTGGAGGACGGCACGATCCGCACCGAGAATGCGGTGCTTTCCGTGCGCGAGCGCGTGCTCCACTATGAACTCGGCTCTGAAACGACCGCGCAGGAGCTGCTCGGCCGCGGCTTTGAGGAGGCTGAGGTTTCCAAGCCGCTGACGGAGTTTGCGGAGATCGGTTCGTTCCCGCTGACCGTGACGGTCAACGGCCGCGAAAGAGAGTTCACACTGATCGTGCAGGATACGGTCGCGCCGGTCGTGACGTTCCAGGATGATCTGAGCTTCTATCTGAACCAGAAGCTCACGGTCATGGACTTTGTCAAGAGCTGCGAGGACATGTCCCCTGTGGAATACCGCTTTGCGGAGCAGCCCTCCACGGCGGAAAAGGGCGTGCAGGTTGCATCGCTGATCGTGACCGATGCCGCGGGCAACAGCACGACCATTGATCTGGAATACATGGTGGACGGCGACGGCGAGCCGCCGGAGATCAAGGGCGTGGGCGATATGCAGACCATCGCCGGAATTCCGGTTTACTATCTGCGCGGCGTTACGGCAGAGGATGAGGGCGACGGCGGCGAGGTCGATGTGACGGTCAAGGAGCCGGAGAATTTCAGCATCCGCAAGCCGGGCACCTATGAGATTACCTTTACAGCGGAGGACAAGGTCGGCAATGTCGGCGAAAAGACCGCGAAGCTGACCGTTCTGCCTGCGATTTCGGATGTCAGCAAGCTGAAATCCGAGGATATTTACCGCATCGGCGACTATATCATCGAGGATCTGAAAAAGACCAACGATTTCAAGGATAAGAAAGCCTTTGCAAGAGCAATCTACACCTATGTGCAGAGCCATATGTTTTACAGCGACAACAAGGACATTCTGGACTGGCAGCATGCAGCGGTCATTGCCATTTACAACGGCTTCGGCGACTGCCGCAACTATTATGCCTACTCCAGACTGCTCCTGACCTGCGCGGACATTGAGAATATGACCGTGGAAAAGGAAAAGACCGCTGAATGGCAGAATGCCCACTACTGGAATCTGATCAAGATCAACGGCGCATGGTATCACTTTGATACGACACCGCGCTTTGACGTTTCCGATTTCTTCATGTGGACAGACGCACAGATGGATAACTACTCTGCACGGAACGACAACTGCTTCAACCGCGACAAGAGCCTGTATCCGCCGACACCGAAGTGAGGACGGCGGCATGAAGCAGAAGCTCGGCATTATCGGCGGACTCGGCCCGATGGCCTCCGCACAGTTTCTGGAGCTGCTGACGGACCGGACCGATGCCGCAACGGATCAGGAGCATATCGAAGTGTTCCTGTACAGCCGCCCGCAGACGCCGGACAGAACGGCATTTTTGCTCGGCCATTCGCCGGAAAGCCCGTATCCGGTGCTGCTGGACTCAGGCAGAAAGCTGGAGCAGCTCGGCTGCGGCGTGCTCGTCATGCCCTGCATGACGGCGTACAGCTTTTATCCGCAGCTGAAAGCGGAATTTCAGGCCAGGCTCATTAACCCGATTCTGGAAAGCGCTGCCGTTCTGAAAGAGCGCGGCATGAAAAAGGTCGGGATCATGGCGACGGACGGCACGCTGCAGGTCGGCACCTTTCAGCAGGCGCTGACGGACTGCGGCATTACGCCGGTCGTTCCCGATGCTGCAAAGCAGGCGGAGGTCATGAGCATCATCTATGACGATGTGAAGTCCGGCAGACCGGCCGACATGGAGCGGTTCCATGCGGCTGCGCACTCGATGCGTGCGCAGGGCGCGGAATGCGTCATCCTCGGATGCACCGAGCTCTCGGTCATCCGGCAGACGCAGAAGATCGGCAGCGGGTTCCTCGATGCGATGGAGGTGCTCGCGGACTGCGCGATCAGAGCCTGCGGATACCGCGTCAAGAACGCTGAATAACCAGAAGGAAGGCATGAAAATGCAGACCAATGTACTGGAATATCTGGAGCAGACGCTCCCGCGGGTGCCCGACAAGGTCGCATTCGCGGACGATCAGACACAGCTCACCTTTGCACAGGTTTCACAGAATGCGCGGGCGATCGGCTCTGCGCTCTCTGCGGACGGGCTTTCGGGTGAGCCTGTCGTTGTGTTTATGGAAAAATCACCCGCGGCGATCAATGCCTTTTTCGGTGTGATCTATGCGGGCTGCTATTATGTCCCGCTGGATGTGGAGATGCCGGCATTCCGCATAGAAATGATCCTGGAGCAGCTTCAGCCGCGTGCGGTGCTCTGCGACAGCGTCACGGAGCCGCAGCTTGCACAGTTCGGCTACATCGGCAAAACCTATCTGTTCGACGAGATTGTCAAGACGCCGGTCAATGATGCCGCACTTGCAAAAATCCGCGAAAAGCAGCTGGACATTGATCCGATCTACATCGTGTTCACTTCCGGCTCGACCGGCGTGCCGAAGGGCATTCAGGCATGTCACCGTTCGGTGATTGACTATATCGAAAACCTTTCGGAAACACTGGGCTTCAATGAGAATACCGTGTTCGGCAATCAGACGCCGCTTTATTTTGATGCGTGCCTGAAAGAGCTGTATCCGACTCTGAAATTCGGCGCGACAACATGGCTCGTGCCGAAGCAGTGCTTCTCGTTCCCGATCAAGCTGGTGGAGTACCTGAACGCACATCAGATCAACACGGTCTGCTGGGTTGTTTCCGCACTGACCATGATCTCCGCGACCGGCACGTTCAACACCGTGAAGCCGGAAACGCTGCATACCGTGGCGTTCGGCAGCGAGGTTTTTCCGGTCAAGCAGTTCAAGCTGTGGCGCGGGGTGCTGCCGGATGCGAAGTTCACAAATCTCTACGGCCCGACCGAGGCGACCGGCATGAGCTGCTATTACCATGTGGAGCGGGAATTTGAGGATACCGAGGCCATTCCGATCGGCAAGCCGTTCCGCAATACCGGCATCATTCTGCTGGATGAAGACAACAATGAGGCAGCTTACGGCGAACCCGGCGAAATCTGTATCCGCGGCACCTGCCTGACCATGGGCTACTTCGGGCAGCCGGAAAAGACCGCCGAGGTCTTTACGCAGAATCCGCTGCAAAAGCGGTATCCGGAGCTGATTTACCGCACCGGTGATATTGCACATTACAATGCGGACGGCGATCTGGTGTTTGTGTCCCGCAAGGACTACCAGATCAAGCACATGGGACACCGCATTGAGCTTGGGGAAATCGAAATCAACTGCGGCCTGTTTGAGGGCGTCGAGTCCGTCGGCTGCATCTATGATAAGGTCAAAGGGAAGATCGTTCTGTTCTATACCGGCCCGGCGGAAAAAGCGGCGCTTGCTGCGTACTTAAAGCAGCGCCTGCCGCGTTACATGCAGCCGAACCGGATCCGGCAGATCGGCACCATGCCGCATACGCCGAACGGCAAGCTCGACCGTAAGGCGCTGACTGCAATGTACGAGCAGGAAGCATAACAAAAAAACGGAGGAATACAAGATGGACGAGATTCGTGAAACGATCATCGGCATTCTCCAGGATCTGCATGAGGATGTGGATTTTGAGAATGAAACAAAACTGATCGACAGAAAAATCCTGGACTCCTTTGACATCGTGACGCTCATTTCCGAGCTCACGAATGAATTTGACGTGACCATTCCGGCTGACAGGATCGTGCCGGAGAACTTCAACTCGGCGGATGCGCTTGCCAAAATGATTGCGGAGCTTGAGGACGAGTAATGCTGTTTACCGATTCGCTCTTTATCTTCGGGCTGATCCTGCTGTTTTTCGTCTATTTCCTGATCCCGCAGAAATACCGCTGGATGCTGCTGCTTGCGGCGAGCATCGCGTTTTATGCGTATTCCGGCTGGGCAAATCTGCTGTTCATCGGGGCAACTGCGGTGAGCACGTTCTTTGTCACAAAGCACATTGAGAACATGGCCGATGCGGCAAAGGAAGCGGTTTCGGCGCACAAATCCGAATGGAGCAGGGATGAGAAAAAGGCATTCAAGGAGCAGGAGAAGAAAAAGCGCAGACGCTGGCTCACACTGCTGCTCGTGTTCAATTTCGGGATGCTCGCCGTGATCAAGTACGGTGCCTTCACGATGAACAACGTCAACAGCATCATCGGCTGGTTCGGGACACGCGGCACGCTGCCTGTCCCGAATTTCCTGCTGCCGATGGGCATTTCGTTTTATCTGTTCCAGACCATGGGCTATGCGATTGACGTTTACCGTGAGAAGTATGCCTGTGAGAAGAATTTTGCGAAGCTGGCGCTGTTTGTGTCCTTCTTTCCGCAGCTGATCCAGGGCCCGATCAGCCGGTATGACGACCTTGCAAAGGGGCTGTATGCCGGAAACGGCTTTGACGCGGAGCGCGTTCAGCTCGGCGTGCAGCGGATCCTCTGGGGCTATTTCAAGAAGGTTGCACTGGCAGACCGCATTCTGCCCGCGGTGACGCTGCTGATCTCCGATCCGGACAAGTATCAGGGCATGTACGCGCTGCTCGGAATGCTCTACTATACCTTGCAGCTCTACGCCGATTTCACCGGCGGCATTGATATCACAATCGGCATCGGGCAGGTGCTCGGCATTCCAATCACAGAGAATTTCCAGCGCCCGTTCTTCTCCAAGAACATCACCGAATACTGGCGGCGCTGGCATATCACGCTCGGAACCTGGTTCAAGGACTATCTGTTCTATCCGGTCAGCGTGGCGCAGCCGATGCTGAAGCTCTCCAAATGGAGCCGCGAAAAGCTCGGCAAAAACGTCGGCAAATATCTGCCGGTCTATGTTTCCACGGTTGCGGTCTGGTTCGTGACCGGTCTTTGGCACGGTGCCGCGTGGAATTTCATCGTCTGGGGTCTGATGAATGCGGTGATCATTCTGATTTCCGAGCGCTGCACCGGACTGTACGGCAAATTCCATAAAAAATACGCATGGAGCAATACGCATGCATATGACGGCTTTCAGGCAATCCGCACGACGCTCATGATGGGCTGTCTGCGCATGTTCGACTGCTACCGCGATGTGCCGCTGACATTCAGAATGTTCGGCACGATGTTCACGAAATGGAATGTGCATGTGTTCTGGGACGGCAGCCTGATGCAGCTGAAGCTGACGGCAGCGGATTACGGCGTCCTGATTGCGGGCACGCTGATCCTGTTCACGGCGAGTATGCTCGGCCGGAAGGGGAGCGTCCGCAAGCGCATCTGGGCAAAATCCCGCGTGCTGAGCTGCTGCCTGACCGTTCTGCTGCTGCTGACCGTGCTGATTTTCGGCGCATACGGCATCGGCTATGATTCCAGTCAGTTCATTTACAATCAGTTCTGACGGCAGCGTTATCTGTAAACAGGAGAAGCAATGGCAAATAAGAAAGTGCTGTTTTCCGGCCTGGCGATGGTGCTGACGGCCGGAATCGTGCTGGCAGCCTATCAGCGGCTTGTGCAGCCGAAATATATGTCCGATGTGGTCGAGGGCAATCTCATCGCGGACTACTACAACAGCGGCATGGATCATGACGTGCTGTTCGTCGGGGACTGCGAATGCTATGAGAATTTCTCTCCGGTCACGCTCTGGGAGAATTACGGCATCTCATCCTGTATCCGCGGCTCTGCGCAGCAGCTGATCTGGCAGTCCTATTATCTGCTGGAGGATACGCTGCGGTACGAAAAGCCGAAGGTCGTCGTATTCAACGTGCTTTCGATGAAATACGGCGAGCCGCAGAATGAGGCCTATAACCGCATGTCCATTGAGGGAATGCGGTGGTCATCCTCCAAAATCGGCAATATCAAAGCCTCCATGACGGAGGAGGAGAGCGCGCTCTCCTATGTGTTCCCGGTGCTGCGGTATCATTCCCGCTGGAGTGAGCTGACCGCAGACGATTTTACGTATTACTTCGGTGCAGAGCCGAATTTCTTCTCCGGCTATTATCTGCGGGCGGATGTCAAGCCCGCGGGCAAGACGCCGACACCCACGCCGCTGACCGATTACGCATTCAGCGACACCTGCTGGGACTATCTCGGGAAAATGATGAAGCTCTGCGCGGAAAATCATATTCAGCTGGTGCTGATCAAGGCGCCGTCGCTGTATCCGTTCTGGTATGACGAATGGGATCAGCAGATCTGCGAGTATGCGGAAAAGTATCATCTGCCGTATCTCAATTTTCTCAGCGAGGACAAGCTGGCAGCGACCGGCATCGACTTTGAAACAGATACCTATGACGGCGGTCTGCACCTGAATGTTTACGGTGCGGAAAAGCTGGCAGACTGGTTCGGCGGATATCTGAAGGAGAAATACAGCCTTCAGGACCGCAGTCAGGAGCCTGTGCTCCGGGCAGAGTGGGATGACATCTGTGCGCGGTATCACGCGGAAACAGCGCGTCAGCTCGCCAATCTGGAGCAGTACGGCAATGTGAAGGGCGAAGCGTAACCCGAAGAAAGGAAGATCAGAAATGAACAGAAAAGCAATCATGGCAGCGGTTCTGGCTGCCGCAATGCTGACCGCAATGACCGGCTGCGGCGGGGATACCGCAGGAACACCGGCGGCATCGTCCGGTGCAGACAGTGCGGCAGAATCCTCGGCTCCGGCCATGGAGGCTTCCGAGGCGGATCCGGTCGTGGAATCTGTTGAGGTTCCCGGCGATGAAGTGATCGCAGAGGAAAGCGGTGCGGCAGATGGCGAAACCGTACAGATCACGTTTGACTATGTGCTCAACGGCACGCCGATTGTTGTCGGCGAGGAGGCCGCTCCGGTGCTGGAAAAGCTCGGCGCAGAGGACAGTGTTTTTGAGGCACCGTCCTGCGCATTTACCGGCGTCAGCTACTACTATACCTACGGCGGCGTGCAGGTCATCACGTATCCGGATGAACACGATCAGTCGCTCAACCGTCTTTATGAGGTCGATCTGATCGACGATACTGCCGCAACAAATGAGGGCATCAAGGTGGGGGATACCTATGATGACCTGATTGCAAAATACGGCAAGCCTGATCAGGAAACACCGGCCTATGCAAGCTATCAGACAGAGGGCAAGGCGGTGCGCTTCTTCCTGGACGGAGAAAATATCAAGCAGATCGTTTATACGATCGTGATGTAAAAAACGCACGGCGGCACCGTATTGGGGAGTACGGCTGCCGGGGGTTGACAGCAGGTGCAGTCTGTGTGAAAAGACAGTCTGGCTGCGAATATAAAAGGCGATAACGGCGAAAGCCGCGCAATAATCACAAAACAGGGATTGGGGTATTTGTAAGATGGGATTGTTCAGGAAACCAAGTACAGAAAAAATGCGTTACCGTAACCGGATCAGCGTTGACCGCGGGGAATTTCGCGGCAAGGAGATCACGGAGCTGCAAATGCCGGATTCGGTGCTTGTCATTGGGGAGAGCGCCTTCCGGGAATGCAGAAAGCTGTCGCGCGCGACGCTGTCCAACACGCTCTGCGAGATCGGCGCCTACGCGTTCCGTGACTGCGATATGCTGGAAAATGTCGTGATGCCGGGTGAAATGCGGTATCCGGACGGCTCCGGCGGCGTCATCGGGATCGGCTGCTTTGAGGGCTGCGGTCTGCTCCGGGAGATTACGATTCCCGAGGGCGTAACCGTCATCGGCGCGAATGCGTTTCATAACTGCGCTGCGCTGGAGGCTGTGACGCTGCCGCGTTCGCTGCGCGCGATCCGGACAGGCGCGTTCTCCGGCTGCGCAAGACTGAAAACGTTGCGCGTGCAGTCCATGCCGGATCTGATTGCGCTGGATGCGTTTCTCAATACGCCGCAGCAGGAGAAGATTCTTGCTGCACGCAAGCGCGTGCTGACGATCACGCATACGAAATCCTTTGGCCTGCCGGAGATCTATCAGTTCTCGACTTCCTCGCATCTGATCGGTACAGAGCAGAGTGAGAGCAATATGTCCGTCATGCTGGATGCGGTTGACGATACGCGGATCTGTTTCCGCATTACGCAGTATCAGCACGCAGGCGGACGGCATACGGTGCAGGTCAACACGCCGACACGGCTGTTCTACGAGGAGTATGACTGTACGGACAGAGTTGGGCTGCAAAAAGAGGAAATTATTGCAATGTACCGCTGAAAAACAGGAGCTGCCCGAATCGGTCTGCATGACCGGGAACGGACAGCTCCTGCTTGCTTTTTTTGCTCTTTTTCTGCGGAAAAATGTTATGAGCGAAAACACATTTTTCTTCATTTCAGGGCTTGACAAATCAGCCGGAATGTGGTATAATATACAGGTACTCGTTTGGAGGCATAGCTCAGCTGGTTAGAGCGCACGGTTCACATCCGTGAGGTCGCGGGTTCGAGTCCCTCTGTCTCCACTTTTCAGAAATGTCCTAGATGCGTGAAAATCAAGCATCTAGGGCTTTTTTATTGCTTTCAACCGGAAATGAATTTCCGGAATCAGACGCAAAAATGCTGTTTTTTGAAGCTTTTTTCGGGGCAAGTGCACACGAAATTTCGCGTGGATGTTTGTGCCGGATACATTCAAAATCGCGTGCTATGGCGAAAAACACAGATTGCAGAGCTGCTCACGTGTATGAGGTAGATCTATGCGTGTGCACACGAAAAGACGACTGACCAGTTTCCGCTGCTTGCTTGGACGATTTTTCTTCCTTTTACTTCATAAACTGCCGTCCCCGCTGAAAGGCGGGGATATTTTTTTCGTAAGAGTATATTATTCCGCGTCTTCCCCTTCGGTGTCAAAAATGGTATAATAGAGTCCTAAGCAAGTCATTGGACTTCTCTAGACCGCTTGAGGCAGTCTAAATTAGTCCAATGGACTAATTTGGAGTGTTTTAGAC
>JAEEGL010773984.1_pt1 | contig 14324 bp, 10 predicted proteins | sample 9134231 | NCBI WGS metagenome assembly JAEEGL01 (sample SAMN16246548, study PRJNA631951) | gut metagenome | biome: gut microbiome; feature: rumen; material: fiber-attached | host: Bos | place: Iran: Karaj | collected 2018-10
ACGACGCAGTCCCGCTCCCTGATGGTGGAGCGGGAAAGCGCATGCACGGCGACGGCCAGCGGCTCGATGAGCGTGCCCTGCTCGTAGGATATGGAATCAGCAAGCTTGTACAGCGTTTTTTCGGGCGCGTTGAAATATTCTACGATGGTGCCCGTCCAGGCAGACGTGCCGGGTGCGGACTTATGCAGGCAGATGTTCGTGAGGTCCTTCTTGCAGAACTCGCATTCGCCGCATCCGAGATGCGGTTCCACGGTGACGCGGTCGCCCACGGCGAATTTCGTGACCTTGCTGCCCACCTTGACGATGTCGCCGGCTATCTCGTGGCCGAGCACGCAGGGCGGCTTGCGGAAGGCGTGGGTCCCCTTGAACAGATGAAGGTCCGAACCGCAGACGCCCACGGTGCGCACCTCGATGAGCACCTCGTCATCCTTGATGGCGGGCACGTCCATTTCCCTGATCTCGACTTTTTCCTTGTCGGTGACAAGAGCGGCTTTCATAGCGCGTTTCCTCCGGTGTATGGATGTTGCTGTCCGGCAAGGCGCGGATCAGCGCGCGTCCCTTGAGTGTCAGCTGCGCACATCCTGCGGGATGAACGACAGCGCCCTGGTGAAAAATCCTTCGTCGCCGAAATTGCCCGATTTAAGGGCCAGCGATAGCGCGCCGTCGAGCGTGCGCACCCACGGAACGCCCGGGGCGATCTGCGGGCCGATGGCGAAGCCCTTGACCTCGAGCGCCTGCGAAACGACGCTCGACGTTTCTCCTCCGGCTATGATGAAGTGGTCGTACCCCGCGCCCCGCAGGAGCACGGCGAGCCGGGCGAAAAAGCGCTCCACGCAGCGGCTCGACTGCCCCACTCCCCACCGCTCCTGTATCGCCTTGAGCTCGGACGGGGACACGGTCGCCGAAACAAGCGGAGGCAGGGCGTCTCCCGCATGGGCCGCGGCCACGGCAAACACTTCCTGCGCGTAGCCTTCGGCGTCGTCCATGCAGCGCACGATGTCCGCCTTGAGCACATACGCCCCGGCGGAGTAGGCCGCGACCTGGCGGTTGGTCATTTCCGAACAGGAGCCGGAGAGCAGGATGGTCTTCCCGCCGGCCGAGGGGAGCCCGGGATCCGTGGCGTAGCTGCCGCCGCCTTTCCCGCAGGCGTAGCGGCGCGCGATGGCCCCGCCAAGGCCCGAACCGCCAGTGACCAGCGGCATGCCGGACAGGGCTTCGGCAAGCACGTCCAGATCGGCGTCGGTCAGCGTGTCCAGCACGGCATAGGAAACGCCCTGCGCGCGAAGCTCTTCCAGCCTGGCGCGCACGGCATCGGCGCCCCGGGCGATGACCTGCTCCGGGACGCTCCCGCTCTTCCCTGCGGACTGTGCGTCCATCAGCCGCAGGAGGCTGGCGTCGCGCATGGGATTGAGCGGGTGGTTGCGCATGCCCGTTTCGTTGAGAAGGGCGCCGCCGATGAACAGATATCCCTGGTACACCGTGCGCCCGTTCACCGGAAGGGACGGGCAGATGACCGTGAGTCCGGTCCCGAGGGCCTTCATAAGGGCGTCCGTCACCGGACCGATGTTGCCCCTTTCCGTGCTGTCGAAGGTGGAGCAGTATTTGAAGAAGAACTGCGTGCAGCCCAGGGAGCGCAGATAATCCAGCGCGTCCAGCGAAAGGCGCACGGCTTCACGGGCCGGGCAGGAACGGCTTTTGAGGGAAACGACGACGGCTTCCGTCCCCGGCGGGATGTCCGCGCCCGACGAGCCGTTGATCTGAACGGTGGGAAGGCCGTTGTTCACGAGGAATCCGGCGATGTCCGTCGCGCCGGTGAAATCATCCGCTATCACGCCAAGAAACATAGCCACCTCGCCAGGTCGATGCATCAGGCAATCCGAAGCGGGAATTCCGCGGGGAGACTGCCGCAGACTCCGAGCGCAACCGCCGCATGCCTTTCCGAGGGAGCGTCCCATCGGAGCCATGCGGGAGGATACGCTTCTTTTTCTTATGATTATACTCCGCCGACCAAAAACGCAACAGTTTTGTTGATTGTCGACGCTGCGTGACATAAGATGCACAGGAAGAAATTTTACAAGGAGTTCGCAAAAGGTTAGAAGGAGAAAGGCAGCGGGACGGACGAAACCGGTACGTTCCCCGTGCGCCGCAGGCTTAGTCATACCTGTAAACGACCGCGATATTTTTGGGAGGAAGCATGTACGAGACTTCTGTGAGGGCGGCCATGGCGGAACTGGGCGCCTCCCTGTTCAACAGGGGCTATTCTTCCGGCAGCGGCGGCAACATGTCCGTACGGCTTCCCGACGGCAACATATTGGCCACGCCCACCAATTCCTCCCTTGGCAGGCTCGTGCCGGAGCGCATCTCGCTCGTCAGCATCGACGGCGAACTGCTGGCCGGGGACAAGCCTTCCAAGGAATGCACGTTCCACAGGGAGATCTACAAGGCGCGCCCGGGCTGCAACGCCATCGTCCACCTGCACAGCACATGGGCCACGGCGCTTTCCTGCCTCAAGGGGCTCGACCCCGCCGATGTGCTGCGCCCCTTCACGCCGTACTACGTGATGAAGGTCTCCCCGCTGCCGCTCATCCCCTACCATAAGCCCGGCAGCCAAAAGCTTTTCGACGCCATAGCCCGCCGGGCAAGGGAGAGCGCGACCATGCTCCTTGCCAACCACGGAGCCATCACCACCGGCGCGACCCTGGAGCAGGCGGTCAATGCAGCCGAAGAGCTGGAGGAGACGGCCAGGCTGTTTTTCATCCTCCAAGGCAAAGACGTACGTTACCTGACTGAAGAAGAGATCGCGGAACTGAAAGCCTAGGCGCCGCAAAGCCGCGGCATTTTGAGTTCCGCTGCCCAAAGGAAGGCCCGGGCTGTCATCGCCCTGTTATCTTTTTAACAATGGAAATAGTTTCTCGGCATCACACGATATGATGCTTTCGGAACGTCAACGCCCAGGGGGGACAATGGGATTTTGGAAGGCTGTCAAGACTGTGTGCAAGGTGACGGCGATCACGGCCAAAGTGGCTGTGACGGGAACCAGGGTGGCAGGACACCTGGCTTCATCCGCTGTGCGAGGGACTGCCGGCACACTGCGGACGGCAGGCCAGGCGCTGGACAAGGCGTCCCGTAAAGACTGGGACGGACTGGAGCAGCTTGCCGAAGCAAAATTCGAGCAGGTTTGCTGGGCGGTGGATGCCAAGCTTCAAATGGCAGGAGAACTGACCAATGAAGCCGCAGCCTGCCTGGAAAACAAGTCGCGCCCCTTTTTGACGAAGCAGAACGCCAGGCGCATAGCCGGCGTGGTCAGCCTTGGCGGCATCGTCGCAGGGGGGCTGGCAGCTTCCGATCTCCTTGACAGCGACATCGACCTGGACGTGGATGCAGAGCACGGACCGGCAGGCGATGACGGCGTTTTTGCCGGTCCGGTCACTTATGCGCGGGGAGGCATGTCACTTACCGTCGACAACGGAGTGTTCGACGGAGATGAAGATGACCTGGAAACGTTGACGGCCATGGGCGAAGTGGAAGGCACCGATCATGTCGATGCCGAGGACTATGTGCGGGACATGGCTGCCAGGGACAGCTTTTTAAGGTCGCACGGATACGATTCCGTCCCGGAAGGCTATGAGGTCCATCATATCGTGCCCCTCAGCGAAGGGGGCGCTGACGATCCTGACAACATGATCCTTGTATCGGAAGAAGACCACGAAAGCATCACGGCCGCGCATGCCCGCTTTTACGGTTGGCACAGAGGATGATGGCTAAACGGAAGGCGTTACGCCTTCCCGGAACAGATGGGCAGTGTGCTCAGGGATCTTCCCGCACTCCCATGCTGCCCCATCGCGAAACGATCTGACACCTCCCTGTCGAAAAGGGGGAACTCCGTTTTGCCGGCAATACCCGGAACATCCGGAAGACACGATGCATGCGCTCGTGCTGTCCATGCGCTGCCGAACCTCAAATGGATGTTCTTTCACTATTCATTAAAATATTTTTTGTTTCAATAGGTTGATTGAGTTATCTACTTAATGCACATCAAAAAACGAACATCTTCTTCCCGCCTCCTTCAGCAGGTGAGCCGAAAAAAAAACGCCTGCCGTAATGCGGCAGGCGCGAGAAAAACGGATGCGGCGGGATGATCATGGCACAAGCGGCGCCGATCCCAATCCTTCGCCCACGGGCAGGCCGAACATCAGGTTGGCATTGGCCACGGCCTGGCCGGAAGCGCCGCGGCAGATATTGTCGATGGCCGAGGTGATGATGAGCCAGCCGGCGCGGGCATCCACGGTGACGGCGATGTCACAGAACATGGAGCCGCGCACGTTGCGCGTTTCCGGCAGCTGGCCCGCGGGCAGCACGCGCACCCAGGGCGCGTCCTTCCAGTACTCTTCATACAGGGACCGGATCTCTTCCGCGCTTGCCGGCCCGGCAAGGCGCGCGTAGATGGTGGCGAGTATGCCTCTGCCTATGGGCAGGAGATGAGGGTTGAAGGACACCGTTGCCGGGCTGCCGGCCGCAAGCGAGAGTTCCTGCTCGATCTCCGGGATATGGCGGTGTCTGCCCCCGATATTGTAGGGGCGGAAGGTGTCCGCCACTTCGCAGTAGAGCGAGCTGACGACGGCTTTCCTTCCCGCGCCGGTAGTGCCGGACTTGGCATCGATGATGATGCCGGAAGGCTCGCAGAGCCCGTGCTTCAGGGCCGGATGCAGGGCCAGTATGGACGCCGTGGGATAGCAGCCCGGATTGGCCACCAGCCGCGCACCGCGTATCTGATCCGCATAGATCTCGGGCAGACCGTAAACGGCGCGGGCGATGTATTCCCTGCGCGTATGCGGCTTATACCACTTTTCGTAGGTGTCGGCATCGCGCAGGCGGAAGTCGGCGGAAAGATCGACGACGCGCACGCCTGCATCGTACAGATCCGCCCCTGTTTCCATGGCGACCCCGTGCGGCACGGCCAGAAAGACCACGTCGCAGCGCCGGGCGAGGTCAGCCGCGTCCAGCTCAGTGAGCACGACATCCGCCCCGGGAAGAGAGCGCAGGAAAGGATAGACGTCGTCCAGCCTGCGTCCGGCATCCTGGCGGGACGTGGCCGCAACGAGACGGATGGAAGGATGCGCGGCAAGGATACGGGCAAGCTCCATGCCCGTGTACCCGGTCACGCCCACGAGTCCGGCTTTCAACATGATGACAGGTCCCTTCTCGCCGCCGCGTCAGGAGCGGGCGACGAACTTCATGCGCAGTTCGTAAAGCACGTCGCGCAGCAGGCGGCTTTCCTCATCCTCAAGCCCGCCGCGTATCTTTTCGTCGATCATGGAAAGCACGTCGATGGTGTGGCGGGCCAGTTCCTCATTGCGTTCCGTCTTTCCGGTCTCAGGGTCGGGCACCTCGCCGAGATGCACGAGCGCGGACGAGGCCAGCGACATGACAAAGGTAGAAAACGTCACCTTCGGAAGCGTCGGGGCGCCAGGCATGAGACCCTCCTTGAGAACGAAAGCTATTCGTTATAATTCGGCTTCGCATTGACCAGCGAGGTATCGAGCGGATACATGAGCACGGCGCATCGCGTCTTGATCCCGGCGCCGAGTCCGGCATAGCTGTTGACGGCCACCACAAGGTCCGTCTTGCCGTTGTTGTCGATGTCGGTGACGGCGACATCGCATACCGTGCCCTTGATGCGCCTGGTCTTCCACAAAAGCTCCATGCCGAGCCCGTTCCAGGCCATGGCGTGGATCTCGCCCTGGGGATAGGTGCGGAAGTTGGTGAACAGCTTGCCGGTCACTGTGACAGGCTTGTTCAGGATCAGTTCGAACTTGCCGTCGCGGTCAAGATCGACCACCGGCATGCGCATGGGGACGTAATAGAGGACCTGGCTGGTGGTGTCGGGGGATTCCAGGTTTCCAAGCCCGCGGTCGCCGACTATGTACACGGAACTGCCGCTGTAGGTCTCCTGCGTTGCGGCAAGGCGCTTCCCGCCGGCGTCGAAGGTGACGAGCGTTTCCGCATCGCTTATCATGGCCACATGGCTGCCCTTCTTGCCCCTGTCTGCGGGGATCCATGCAAAATTGAACAGATTCGCCCCCTTGGGGAGCCCGGTGATGTTGCCGCCGCGTACGAGCTTGCTGCCCTCGAGGTACATTTCGAACACGGGACCGCTCACCGTCTTGCTGCGGTCCGAATCCTGCCCGATGAGCATCGGCCCGAACAAGGGCGGCAGCGCAACGACATTAAGATAGCGGCTCACATGCGGCACGACCACCTGGAACTTGCCGCCGTTGAACTGCAGCACCTGCGAACGGGCGCTGCGCTCATCTTCGTCATAGGTGGAAACGGCCACGTACGGCGTGCGCCCGGAACGGAACACGCGCACATTGACGGGGATGACCGCCGAAGGGAGCCTGTACTGGCCGATCTGCGCAAGCCTGTTGCCATCCTGCCACCTGTAGGCGTACAGGTAATGCTTGCCGAGCAGAAGGACCTCGTTCTTTCCGTCGCCGTCGATGTCGCCCACGTCCATGCTTTGGCATTCGAAGTCGAGCATCTGGCTGCGGATCTGGGCGGTTGACGATTCCCTGCCCTGATAACGCAGAGACGGATTCAGGTAGGTCTCGCTCTGCTTGCCGGCCGCGGTCTCGTTGATGACAAAGGGGCTTCCGGCGGATGCCCCTCCGGAACGGGCAACTGGCCTGGCGGCTACGTCGGTGCGGCCGAAGACTTCGGTGTTGATCCCGTCGGCAAGCCCCTGCACGCTGCCGATGAGCGTGTTGACGGGACCGCTTTCCGCACGCTTCCAGAGCTTGCCCTTGGGAGAAAGGGCGCTCACGTCGATGCTGGCTTGGTCGCCCATGACGGTGACGCTGCCCCAAACGACGTAATCGGCGCCGTATTTCCTGGCCATGGCGGAAGCAGCCTCGCGCGAGGCCGGCGCCTTGTCCTTGAGCGCGGCATCCTGACGGGCAGCCGGTTCAAAGCTGCCCTGCTTGTACAGCCTCGATGTGAGCATGGAAGGGATGGCCTGCGACAGGTAGGACTGCCCCTGTCCTCCGGACACCTTGAAGGGCGCCACGAGATAGCTAGCTGCATAAGCAGGCGCCTGGACAAGCGCAAAAACGAGGGTGAATGCCCAGAAAAAAGGCATGAAGCGTCTTGACATGCAAAACTCCTTAAAGGATTTAAGCGTCATCGTATACTTTTTTGCGCAAAACAGCAATATTCCGGAAGGCACTATTCCGGGCACGCCGGGGACCGCCATGCCATCCAGCAGCACATTCAGATCGTTTCGCTTTTCCTGCAGGCCCGAAGAGATGCCCGCCGCAGCGGAAATGCTTTCCGCACAGGGATATGTCTTTGAGCCGGACGGTTTTTTCATGCCTGCGCGGCGGCTCACCGCGGGACCGAAGCCCCTGGGGAACAGCCTGGCGGCCTTTTTCGGGCTGATCTACATCCAGGACCGTTCCTCCATGCTCCCGCCCGTGGCCCTCGATCCGCCGCGGGACGCGGCCGTGCTGGACATGTGCGCCAGCCCGGGGAGCAAGACCAGCCAGCTTGCCTGGATGACAGGCCCCGGAGGGCTCGTGCTCGGGAACGAGCCCTCGCCTCAGCGCTTGGTGAACCTGCGGCGGAACCTGCGCGTGCTGGGTGCATCGCAGGCCGTCACCTGCTGCCACAGCGGGGAAAAGATGCCCCTTCCCGATGAAAGCTGGGATTTCATACAGCTCGATCCTCCCTGCTCGGGCTGGGGGACGGTGGAAAAGCACCCCAGGGCCGCCATCTTATGGAAAGACGGCAAGACAGCCCCGCTCATCCGCCTTCAGCGGGAACTTTTGCGGGAGGCAGCCCGCCTGCTCCGCCCGGGCGGGACGCTGGTGTACTCCACCTGCACCACCAATGCCGAAGAAAATGAAAGTCAGGTGCTGTTCGCCTGCGGCGAACTCGGCCTCAAACTGGAAGAACTGCCCCCGCCGGCAGGTTTTGCCCTGCGCGAGCCGGAAGGCTGTCCCGGAGCGTGGAGGCTGGATATCGTCCCCGGAGAATCCCAGGGATTCTTCGTTGCGCGGCTCCGCAAGCCGGGATCGTCCAGCGGGCCCGTACCTTACACGGCAGACCCTGTGCAGGCTGAAGTGCTGGACAGCGCCCGGCTTGCGGAGCAGGGCATCGACGCAAGGCGACTGGCTGCGGAGATCGGCATCTTCGGCGGCAGCCTGCATGCCCTCCCCCTGCATGCCCTGACGCATCTGCCCGCGTCCCTCCGCTGGCAGGGCCTTTACATGGGCAAGCACGGCAAGAACGGGGAGATCAGGATCTCGCCCCGCTCACGTGACGAAGGACCGGGGGCGCATATCGATACGGATGGCAGGGAAGGGCTGAACAGGATAGAAGGACTGCTGCAGGGGCAGAGCATGCCCGCGCCGGATCATCTCCCGTCAGGCTCGCGGTCCGTCCTCCTGCGCTGGAACGGACTGCCTCTTTGCCGCCTGACTGTGAAAGGAGGCCGGCTCGTCTGGTCGGAGCGCTAGCGGCGCCAGCAGCGTGCTCGCGCTCACCTTCAGCCGCGCCCGCCCGTTCTTGCGGGCGATGAGGACAGTCAGCTCCGCGTCTGCTCCCGGGTGCGGCAGAAAAAAATGCAGCCTCTCCGGCCGAAGCCGGTCCGGCAGTGCGGCCAGCATGTCTGCCGTGCGCCAGGAACCGGCTATGGCGACAAGCGATCCCCGGACTTTGAGCAGACGGTCGGCAGCGGAAAAAAAGATGCCGATCGTTTCCGGCGCGGCAAAAAGGGCTTCCCGCCGCAACTCCCCCCGGGGGATCCGCCCGGAGAGGGGATCTTTCCATGGCGGATTGCAGAAAACAGCGTCGAAAAGCCCTCCCGCCCCATGCCCCGCAAAGCCGCCCAGGGCGTCACGCGCAGCCAGGAGCGCGGACCTTTCCCCGGCATCTCCACGGATGGGGCGGAATCGCCTGCCAAGCCCAAGTGCATCGGCATTGCGCACTGCTGCGGCGCACAGGCTCTCCTCTTTTTCCAGCCCGACGGCGATCCAGCCCGGGCGGTCGATCAGCACGGCAAACGCCGCAGCACCGCAGCCCGTGCCAAGTTCGCACAGCGAGGCTTTTTCCCCCAGGGGCAGCTCCGCAGTCATTTGGGCGAGCACCAAGGCGTCCGTGCCGAAGCGGTAGCTGCCCTGCGGCTGCTCCAGTCCGCGCGGAAACACTGCGCGGCGTTCCCCGATGCCCGGATCCTCCATTTTCATCCCCTCCGCTCATTGCGCCGGAAACCAGTTCCGGCTATACTCAAAAGACGGCGAACACGCCCTACGAAGCAACAGGAAGCCATCTGCCATGTTCCGAGCCGACCTGCACATCCATTCGCGTTTCTCTAGGGCCACCAGCCCGCGGCTCACCGTCAGGAACCTGGCGGCCTGGGCAGGAGCGAAGGGCGTTGACGTCCTTGCCACCGGCGATTTCACCCATCCCGCATGGCGGGAAGAACTGCGGGAGGCGCTGGCGCCGGACGACAGCACGGGCCTTCTCCGCCTGAAGGTCCCCCTTTCCGCAGAAGATGCCGCCCGCGAGATACCGCAGCTTTCCGGAGTGCACCTCAGGGAACCGCAGTTCATCCTGGAATCCGAGATCAGCTCTATCTACAGGAAAAACGGCAGGGTCCGCAAGGTCCACAGCCTGGTCTACATGCCGGATCTCGCGTCCGCAGACGCCTTCTGCGCAAGGCTCGGATCCATAGGCAACCTCCATTCCGACGGCCGCCCCATCCTCGGGCTGGACGTGGAGGCCCTCCTGGAGATGGTGCTGGAGATCCCCGGCGCGCACATGATCCCCGCGCATATCTGGACGCCCTGGTTCTCGCTTTTCGGCTCGAAATCCGGATTCGACAGCCTTGAAGAATGCTTTGATGACCTTTCTCCGCATATCTTCGCCGCGGAGCCCGGTCTTTCTTCCGACCCGGACATGAACCGCTGCTGGAGCAGCCTCGACCACATCCGCATGGTTTCCAGCTCCGACGCACATTCCGGCGAAAACCTGGCCCGCGAGGCGACTCTCTTTGAAGGCCCTGCCTCCTACTGCGGCATATTCGACGCACTGCAGGGAAGGGGATCTGATGTGCGCTATGCCGGGACCCTGGAATTCTTCCCTGAAGAAGGGAAATATCATCTCGACGGGCACCGTGCCTGCGGCGTCGTGCTGGAGCCGGAAGAATGCATGCGCCTGGGCAACATCTGCCCTGTGTGCGGCAAGCCGCTCACCGTAGGCGTGCTGCACCGCGTGCTCGACCTTGCTGACCGGAAGGCGCCGCCCTGCCCGGGCAAGGATTTCACATCCCTCGTCCCCCTGCCGGAGATCCTCGGCGAGATCCTCCGCTGCGGTGCCAGGACCCAGAAAGTATGGCAGCGTTATCCGAGGCTTTTGGAACTCTTCGGACCGGAGATGACCATACTGCAGGAAACACCGGAAAGCGACCTTTTCGGGCACTGGCCGGAGCTGGGCGAGGCCGTGCGCCGCATGCGCGCCGGTCAGGTCATGCGCCGCGCCGGCTACGACGGCCAGTACGGGATCATCCGCCTTTTCGGGGAAGATGAAAACAAGCCGGCCCTGCTGGAACGCGTGCCGGCAGCGCGCCGCAGACCGCCAAGCAACGAAAGGGCGCCTGACGCTCAAAAGCCGCAGTCCCGCCCCAGCCCAAAGCCTTCATTCGCCTTTACCCCTGCGCAAAAAAACGCCATCGCCTGGCGGGACGGCCCGGTACTCGTGCTTGCCGGGCCGGGGACCGGAAAGACCAGGACCCTCGTAGGGCGCATCATGAGCCTCCTGGAAGAGGGGATACCGCCCGAAGACATGGCCGCCGTCACCTTCACGCGGCGGGCGGCGGAAGAACTTCTTGACCGCCTGGCCGCTCTTCTGCCTCGGGAAAGGATCCCCCGCGCCGATACGCTGCACGCCCTCGCCCTTGAGCACTGGCAGGGAGAAAAGCCGGCGATCCTTTCCGGAGAAGGAGCTCTCCGGGCTTTCCTGGAGGCCAATCCCGGCATGGAAAAGAAAGGCGCCGCCAAACTCTTTTCCGCCATGGAGCTGGGACGGGAGCAGATGGACATCCCGACAGACCTGGAACTCCCGCTCGAACGGTATCGCCAGTGGAAGCGGAAGCGCGGCCTGGCCGACTACACCGACCTGCCGGAATCCTGGCTGTTCGAGCTCCGCACCAGGAATTACGGCGCTCCCAGACCCTGGCGTCATCTGCTGGTGGACGAAGTTCAGGATCTCTCACCCCTGCAAAAAGCGCTTGTGCGGGAACTCGTCTCCGCCGATGGCTCGGGCTTTTTCGGCATAGGGGATCCCGACCAGTCCATCTACAGCTTCCGCGGCGCGGACGAAGGCATAGAAGCCTCCCTGCGCGCGCACTGGCCCGGACTATCCGTACTCACACTTGACGAAAGCCACCGTTCAGCCGAAGGCGTGCTTCGCGCAGGCCATGAGGCGCTGATGGGGCGCGGCGCAAGCGGGATGCTGCGTTCGGCCACGGGCGCGTCCGCCACCCTCCAATGGCTGCGCGCGCCCAATGCGGAACGCGAGGCGGCATGGATAGCGGAACGCACGGCATGGCTTCTTGGCGGCACTTCCCACCAGGAGGCGGACCAGCATGCCGAAATGGCCGGATGCCACCTTGAATCCGGATCCTGCAGTCCCGGCGACATCGCCGTGCTCTGCAGGATCAAAGCCCTCATCCCCCCCATCAAGACAGCGCTGGAACGCAGGGGGATCCCATGCTCCGCTCCTGAAGCCGAGGCCTTTTGGAACGAAAGCCGCACGGAAAAGCTGATCAGCGCCGCCTCCGTCTTCCAGCACAGGCGCATGCATAGGCAAAAAGAGTCTGCCATGCGCGACGCTGAACGCTTCCCACTGCTCGCCGCCATGGCTCCGTCAGAGGACGCCGTGCCGCCCATGGGAGAGCCATGGGATTCCATCCCCGAAAACGCATGGGACACGGGTCCCCGGACCGTGCTCAGGCATGTGGAGGGGCTGTTCGATCCGCTTTACGCTGAATCCCCGGCTTTCCGTCAGCTCTGCAGCGCATGGAAGGAGCATGGCGGATGGGAAGGCCTGCTCAGGCACGTGGCCTTCCGCCGCGACCTGGACGCTGTCCGCGGACGCTCTGAATTCGTTCAGATCATGACCTTGCACGCTTCCAAAGGGCTTGAATTCAAGGCCGTGTTCATCCCTGCATGCGAAGACGGGATACTGCCCTTCCGCGGTGCAGACGCGCTGCTGGAGCCGCAGGGATCTCCCGGTCCCATGCCGGGCGAGGAAACAAGGCTGATGTACGTGGGGATAACCAGGGCGGCCGAGGCCGTATTCCTTTCCTCCGCGGAAAGGCGCACGCTGTTCGGGCACGCCCTCGAACTCGCCCCATCGCCCCTGGTGCCGGCAGGATGTTTCCAGACGATACGGCTCGCGCGTCGATCCAGGACGACGGCCAGCCAGCTGACCCTCTGCTAGCCGGCCGCACGGCGGCTGCCTCACTTCATGGCAGCGTCGATAAGGATGCCCGCAGTCAGCAGAGCGCTGAAGATAAGGATGTTGCGCGAGGTCAGCCCGAGGCACCGGTTGAGCGCGGATCCTTCGTAGATGGCGGCGATCAGGCTCCAGACCCTGTAGTGAGGCACCAGGAACAGCAGAGGGAGCAGTCCGGCCCAAAACATGCCGTGCGGGATGAGGCACAGCGCCAGGGCGCAGGCCAGCCCCCCGAGGGCAAGATAGCAGCGAAGGCCGAATTCGGCGCCAAAACGCGCGATGAGGGTCTTCTTTCTGGATATCCTGTCCTGGTCGCGGTCGCGAAAATTATTGACCATGAGCAGCAGATCGACGCACACGCCGACGGCAAGCCCGGCAAAGGTGGACTGCGGCGTCCAGGATCCCGTCTGGACATAGGCGGTGAAGCCTACGGGCACCACGCCGAAGAACACCAGCACCAGCGCATCGCCCCAGCCGCGTGCGGCAAGCGGATACGGCCCTGCGGAATACATATAGGCGCAGACGAGACAGAGCGCCGCCACGGCAAGCATGGCGCGCCCTCCGTACAGGGCAAGCGGCGCGCCGGTCATCATGGCCAGGGAAAGCACGAGAGCGATGCCGAGCTTCATCTTTCCCGGCGAGATCCAGCCCTGTGCGCAGGCGCGGCGCGGTCCAAGCCTGTCACCGCGGTCATTGCCTTTTAAATAATCATAGACGTCATTGATAAAATTCGAGGCGATCTGCATCAGCTCGGCGAACAGTGCGCACAGCAACGCAGGCACGGGCCTGAACGACCCAAGCCAGGCGGCGACGGCGCAACCCACCATCACGGGGGCGAGGGCCGCGGCCAAAGTCTTGGGGCGCGCAGCCAGCACCCATGCATACAAAGAATCCCTGCGAACTTCCTTTTCCATGCATCCTCCGGAATGCCCGTTCCGTTCGTAAACGCAGGCTTGCCTTTCCCGCCACGGGAAAGGCAAGCCGCACGGACAAATGAAACCGACCCCGGGATCCGGGGCGAACCTCGCCTCTACACCACGCCATGCTCTCCGGGGCGCTCGAAATCGTCCCGTGCCTGCGCCTTTTTATGATAAAGGCCGATGTCGCCAAAGGACATGAGGATGGGCGATGCGATGAAGATGGAGGACCATGTGCCGAAGATGACGCCGAGGCACATGGTCAGGGCGAAGTTGTGGATGACGCTGCCGCCCAGGAAGTACAGGGCAAGGCTGGCCACGATGGTCGTGACGGAGGTCATGATGGTCCTGGCCAGCGTCTGGTTGACGGAATTGTTGATGACCTGAGCCATGGTGGGCTTGACATCGGCGTCGGCCGGGATGGCGCGCAGATTCTCGCGTATGCGGTCGTACACCACGATGGTATCGTTGATGGAGTAGCCGATGATGGTCAGCAGTGCGGCGATGGTGTTCAGGTCTATCTCCACTCCCAGCAGGGTTATCAGCCCCGTGACCACCATCACGTCGTGCATCAGGGCCAGGATGGCGCCCAGGGCGACATTCAGCCTGAGCTTCCAGCAGCAGGCGATGGTCACCATGAGCCCCAGACCCACGCCCCAAAGCCTGTTGAATCCGAAATAGCCGGCGAAGTACACGGCGGCGAAGAGCACCGCGGACATGCCGCCCGCAACGAACCAGCTATGCTCGAAACGGCCTGAAATGTACACGGTGATAAGCAGCACGGCGTAGAACAGAGCCTCGATGGCCATGTTGCGCAGGTCGCTGCCCACCTTGGGACCCACGGATTCCAGGCGGGCGATGGTAGCGGCGTTGCCGGGGATGCGCGATTTG
>JAEEGL010929862.1_pt1 | contig 14323 bp, 2 predicted proteins | sample 9134231 | NCBI WGS metagenome assembly JAEEGL01 (sample SAMN16246548, study PRJNA631951) | gut metagenome | biome: gut microbiome; feature: rumen; material: fiber-attached | host: Bos | place: Iran: Karaj | collected 2018-10
CACAACGGAAAACCGTGCCGCTGGGATTGGAGATGGTGCGGGCGGTGGCATAGGAGAGGATATTGGAGTAATCGTTGCAGGGGTACGTGCCGACGGCCGTGAAGTCGGTGGTTCCGGCGGGCGCGGCCCATACGCGGAGCTGGCGTCCCGGGAGACTCCCCGCACCCGCGGATTTGACGCGGAGGGCGACCTGGGTGATGGTGCCGGAAACGGGCGGAGTCTGGACGTAGGAGTTGGAGTAGGTGAGGTAGAGGTAGCCGGGGTCGTCGGAAATCGTGAGGCCGGGACGGACTTCCATGCCGCGGAGGGTCCACTGGGCGCCGTTTACAGTGACGGTGTTCGTCGCGTAGCGGGAGACGCTGTTGGTGGCCCAACCCTCCGCTGTGGAAAACGTGTTGGAGAAGACGAGCGGCACGTCCTCCCACCAGCCGTCCGCGAGCCCTTCGGGCGTGGGGGCGGACTGGACGACGTAGCCGACGGGATCCGCGACGGCCGGGGTCCAGGAGAAGAGCGCGGAGGAGGCGTCGATGCCCGTGGCGCGGGCGTCGGGGGCGCTGGCACCGGAGCCGCCGCCGGAACCGCCGCCGGAGTAGGTGTCGAACTTCTCGCCGAGGAGTTCCCACAGCTCCTCCGCTTCCGGCGCGTGGGTCAGGCACCAGATGCCGACGCCGCCGAGGCCCTTTTCCTTTGCGTAGTCGTACTTGAGGCCGAGCGATTCCGTGTCGTCGTAAAAACACTGGTAGGCGTTCGTGCCGGACTTGTACGTGTAGTACGGGACGGACCCGTTCGAGTCCCATTTGCGCCCGTGGTTTTCGGCGGCGGCGACCGCGTTGGGATAGGTCACGGCGGCCGAATAGGACGAGCCGCAGGACTTCGCGGCGATGTTGGTGGTGGCGGACTTCCAGCGGCGGCCATAATAGGGCACCGCGAGCATGAGGTGGGCGGCGTTGGTCATCTTGTTGAGATAGTAGCGGGTCGAATAGTCCACGCTGCACCAGGAGCTGGCCCCCTGCCACTGCGCCGACGAATAGAGCGGCGCGACGGGCCCGGGCGTGGCGGAACCGGCATAATAATAGTCGTAGCCCATGATGATAGAGTAATCCACGCCGATCTTCTCGTACTCGCCGACCGCGAAGTCCGCATACCAGTCCACCGACGGCAGGCAGATCGAGACTTCCAGGTTGGCCGCGTGCGCCTTCGCGACGAGATTGCTCATGAACGACGTCAGCGCCTTCGTCGCCCCCGACCACGACCCGACCGACTCGAAGTCGATGCATATCCCGTCCCCGCCGCGCGCCGTGGTTTTCGCGACGAGATTGGTGATCAGCTTCGTGCAGGCCGCGCTGTTGGTGAGCAGCGCATGGTTGGCGGTCTCGCCGAAGAGCGTCGCCGTGAGGAGAACCTTCACGCCATTGGAATGCGCGGTTTCGACGACGGGATCCGTGTTCCACCCGTGGAGGCTGGAGATGCTCCCGGCGCTCCCGACCTCCGCGGAAAAATACGCGACGTGGGTCAGGTTGGAGTAGTCATAGGAGAGATAATCCCCCGCCTCGGCCCAGTAGGGATGCCACCCGAGCACGCGCGCCCCGTCCGCGGTGCCGGCGGCCCGCGGCGTGATGACCGACTTCTTCGGCACCGCCCTGAGCGCCTTTCGCCGCTGCGCCGCCGTCTGCCCGTCCGGATGCGCCTCCATCTCCAGCTGGTGGATGGGCACGAACCCCGCGAAATCCGCCGGCGGCGCGAACGGGAAATCCGCCTCGGACACGTCCGGCACCTCGAACGGCGGCGGATCGTCGGCCACGTCGCCTTCTTCCTCGATCTGGGCCTTCGCGCACCATGGCACGGCCAAGGCGAAAAGGGCGGAAAGGGTCAACGCACGGCGGACAATACGGATGGCTTTCATGCTTTCCATTTTACTCTCACGCGCGCACGAAGGAAAGCCGGAAAAGCGCTTCCGGATTGCCGCGACCTGGCAAGGGACCTCCGAAAACAGGACGGTCCGCCCCGCCGCAATACCGGACACGCGATTTTCGGAACTGCAGAAAAAAACATCTTGCGGAGGGGAGTGGAAGTGGGTAAAAACAATCAACCCTCGGAGGTTTCCATGGCGAGAGCGAACTTGGCAATGAAAATGCGGCGGCTGGACTCCCGGCGGGGGTGCGGGGCGTGGATCGGTGTTTTGGCCGGCTTGATGGCTTGGAACGTTGGCGGAGCGGAGGAAAACGACGGGCGGGCGCGGCTGGAAATCCGGGAGGGCGCGCCCGTGGTGGTGTTCGAGTCGGGGACGGATTCGTACCACCGGGTGTTCGCGGCGGGGCGGTTGGAGGGTTTGGGGAACTGGCGGTTGACGAATGTGCTGGGCGGCGTGGAGGGGTGGCAGAGCTGGACGGACGCGGCGCCCGCGCAGCTGGGGTTCTACGCGGTGGAACGCCGGGGATGGGAGGCGCTGGTGGACAGCGACGGGGACGGGATGCCGGACGGGTGGGAGCTGCGCCACCGGATGCGGGCGCTGGACGCCTCGGACGCGGACGAGGATGCGGACGGGGACGACTTGGCGAACCTCGCGGAGTTCCGGACCGGGACGGATCCGCTGGCGGTGGACAGCGACGACGACGGGATGCCCGACGGCTGGGAGGCTGCAAACGGACTGGATCCGCTGGAGGACGACGCGGAGGGGGACTTGGACTTGGACGGGCTGGCGAACGCAGAGGAACTTGCCCTGGGCACGAATCCGCAGATGGCGGACACCGACGGAGACGGGATGTCCGACGGGTGGGAGGCCGCAAACGGGCTGGATCCGCTGGAGAACGACGCGGAGGGGGATTTGGACGGGGACGGGCTGACGAACGCCGAGGAGTACGCGCTGGGCACGGATCCGCACAAGGTGGACAGCGACGGCGACGGGATGCCAGACAACTGGGAGGCGGAGAACGGGTTCAATCCGGCGGATGCGTCGGACGGCGCCGCGGACCCGGACGGGGACGGGCTGACGAACGCCGAGGAATACGACCTCAACACCAAATGGGATTCGCCGGACAGCGACGGGGACGGGATCCCGGACGGCTGGGAGGCGGCGAACGGTCTGGATCCGCTGGACGAGATGGATGCGGGAAGGGATGCCGACCAGGACGGACTGGCGAACCGCGCGGAGTACGTGGCGGGGACGCGTCCGCAGGCCGCGGACTCGGACGGGGACGGGATGCCGGACGGGTGGGAGGTGGAAAACGGGCTGGATCCGCTGGATGGAACCGACGGGGAGGCGGATCCGGACGGGGACGGCCTCTCGAACAGCCGGGAATGCGCCGCGGGGACCAATCCCCGGATGGGCGATTGCGACGGGGACGGCCTGCCCGACGGGGCGGAACTGGAGGCGGGGACGGACCCGTGGATCGCGGACACGGACAGCGACGGGCTGCCGGACGGGTGGGAGGTGGCGAACGGGCTGGATCCGGTTTCGGACGGCGGGGTGGATTACGGATTGGCCGCGCGCTGGACGTTCGACGAGGGGCGCGGCGGGGTCGTGTCGAACCGTGCCGGAGCGAGATGGCATGGGGCCCTCAAGGGGATGACGTCGGCCAACTGGGGCAAGGGTCGTTGCGGCGGGGCGTTGTGGTTCAACGGAAACCAGCAGTACGTGAGCGTGGAGGAGACGGAGAGGGAGGGGGCCGTGCTGGACGGGGGACCCTTCACGGTGGCTTGGGTGTGCAAGCACGTTCCGGACGGCGCGCCGATCCACGCGGCGCTGGGCGGCGAGATGCCGTCCTCCAAGGGATGGCGGGTGCGCTTCGAAGGGGCGGGAACTGCGCTGCATTGATGCATCGGGAACGGGACGATGTTGAAGTCGGCGCCGCTGGCGGACGCGGAAGACTTGTCGGAGTGGACGGACGTGGCGGTGACGTGGGACGGGACGAATGCGTGGGGATACGTCAACGGGCGGGAGCTGCCGGGGGGGGCGAGGATCGTGGAATTCGCGGACGCGGAGGCCGGGGAGCTGCTGATCGGGGCGTGCCAGCTGAACATGGACAAGAGCTACTGGAAGGGGTGGATCGACGACGTGCGGGTTTACCGGCGGTCGCTTTCGGCCCGGGAGCTCGAAGCCGCCAACGACTGGTTGGGGGATGCGGACGGGGATGGGGTCAGGAACGGCCGGGAGTACGGCCTGGGGACGGATCCGCAGGCCGCGGACTCGGACAACGACAGGCTGGACGACGGGGACGAATTGGCGTTGGGCACGAATCCGCTGGAGGCGGACTCGGACGGGGACAGCATGCCCGACGGCTGGGAAGCCGCGAACCGGCTGGACCCGCTGGCGGACGACGCGGGGGACGATGCGGACGGGGACGGGGTGGACAACCTGGCGGAGTGCATGGCCGGAACGGATCCGTGGGTGGCGGACACGGACGGGGACGGACTGGGGGACGCCTGGGAGATGGAAAACGGGCTGGATCCGCGGTTCGGGGACAGTGACGGCGACGGCATGCCGGACGGGTGGGAGGTGGAGAACGGCCTGGACCCGCAGGCGGCGGATGCGGACGGGGACGCGGACGGGGACGGGCTGCCCAACGGGGTGGAACACGGGCTGGGGACCAATCCCAGGATGGCGGACTCGGACGGAGACGGGCTGGACGACGGGCAGGAGGCGGGCATGGGCACGAATCCACGGCGGGCCGACAGCGACGGGGACGGGCTGCCGGACGGGTGGGAGTCGGCGAACGGGTTGAATCCGCTCTCCGACGGCGGGAGGGCCCACGGCCTGGTGGCGTGGTGGAAGATGGACGGCGATTTGAAGAACGCCGCGGGCCCGTCCTGGCCGGGGCGGTTGCACGGGAGGGGGACCACGAACTGGGGGGGTGGACGCGGCGCGGGCGGCGCGCTGTGGCTGGGCGGGACGAACCAGTACGTGGGCGTGGAGGACTCGGCGGGGGACAACCCCGTGCTCGACGGGGGGCCGTTCACGGTAACGTGGGTGTGCAAAGCCGATCCGGAGACGGCACCCGCCCTCGCGGCGCTTGGAGGGAAGATGCCCGGAGCCAGGGGGTGGCGGGTGCGCTTCGAGGGGAACGGCAAGCAGCTGACCTGGTGCATCGGGGACGGGACCATGCTGAAGTCGGCGCCGCTCGCGGGCGCGGCCGAGCTCTCGGAATGGACGGACGTGGCGCTGACATGGGACGGGACGAATGCGTGGGGATACGTCAACGGGCGGGAGCTGCCGGGCGGCAGGCGGATCGTGGGGTTCGCGGACGCCCCGTCCCAGGAACTCCTGATCGGCGCGTGCCAGCTGAACATGGACAAGAGCTACTGGAGCGGGGGTATCGACGACGTGAGGGTTTACCGGCGGTCGCTTTCGGAGAAGGAACTCGGGGAGGTGAACGATTGGCTTGGGGATGCGGACGGGGACGGCCTGTCGAACGGCCGGGAGTACGTGCTGGGGACGAATCCGCAGTCCGCCGACTCGGACGGGGACGGTTTGCCGGACGCAGGGGAACTTGCATGGGACACCAATCCGCTCTCCCCGGACTCCGACGGGGACGACATGCCGGACGGGTGGGAGGCCGCAAACGGCCTGGACCCGCTGGTGGACGATGCGGCGGACGACATGGACGGGGACGGGGTGCCGAACGGGTCGGAGCATGCCGCGCAAACGGATCCGTGGATGGCGGACACGGACGGCGACGGCCTGGGGGACGGCTGGGAGCTGGAGAACGGCCTGGATCCGCTGGCGGCGGACAGCGACGGGGACGGGATGCCGGACGGCTGGGAGGCCGGGTACGGGCTGGCGCCCCTCGCGGACGACGCGGGGGAAGACCCCGACGGGGACGGGCTGGCGAACCTCGCGGAGTACGGGCTGGGGACGGATCCGCGCGCGGCGGACACGGACAATGACGGCCTGAATGACGGGACGGAGGCGCAGAACGGACTGGATCCGCTCAGCGCGGACAGCGACGGGGACGGGCTGCCGGACGGGTGGGAGTCGGCGAACGGGCTGAATCCGCTCTCGGACGGCGGGGTGCAGTACGGGCTGGCGGCATGGTGGAAGATGGACGGCGACTTGCTGAACGCGGCGGGGCCGTCGTGGCCGGGGCGCATGCGCGGCCCGGGCGGGATGGCCTGGGAGGACGGGCGCGGCGCCGGCCGGGCCCTGAGGTTCAACGGCAACCAGCAGTACGTGGGCGTGGCGGAGACGAACCCGGCGGGGCCGGTGCTGGACGGGGGGCCGTTCACGGTGACGTGGGTATGCAAGTACGATGCGGAGGGCGCGCCGGACCTGGCGGCCCTGGGCGGGGAGATGCCCACGCCCAAAAAGGGGTGGCGGATGCGCTTCGAAGGGGCGGCCAAGCCACTGGGCTGGTGCGTTGGGGACGGGGAGACGGCGAAGTCGGCGCCGCTGGCCACCGCGGCGGAGCTGTCGGAATGGTCGGACGTGGCGCTCACGTGGGACGGGACGAATGCCTGGGGGTACCTCAACGGGAGGGAACTGCCGGGCGGCAAGAGGATTGTGGACTTCTCGGACGCGGCGGTGGGGGAACTCCTGCTCGGGGCCTGCCAGCTGAACATGGACAAGAGCTACTGGAAGGGCTGGATCGACGACGTGCGGGTTTACCGGCGGTCGCTTTCGGCCGGGGATCTGGGGGCCGTCAACGACTGGCTGGGGGATGCGGACGGGGATGGATTGGCGAACGGGCGGGAATACGAACTGGGCTCCGATCCGCAGGTCGCCGACTCCGACGGGGATGGATTGGGGGACGCCGAGGAAGTGGCTTTGGGCACGGATCCACTGTCCCTGGACTCGGACCGGGACGGGATGCCGGACGGATGGGAGGTCGCCAACGGCCTGAATCCGCTGGAAAACGATGCGGGGACCGACGCGGACGGGGATGGTGTGCCGAACGGGGAGGAACAGGCGGCGGGCACGGATCCGTGGGCGGCGGATACGGACGACGACAGCCTCGGGGACGGCTGGGAAATGGCGAACGGGCTGAATCCGCTCGGCAAGGACAGTGACGGGGACGGGATGCCCGACGGGTGGGAGGTCGCGAACGGGCTGGATCCCCTCGCGGACGACGCGGCGGACGATCCCGACGGGGACGGGCTGTCGAACCTCGCGGAGTACGGACTGGGAACGGATCCGCGCGCCGGGGACACGGACAATGACGGCCTCGGGGACGGGGACGAGTTGGAGAGGAACACGAATCCGCTGTGGACGGACAGCGACGGTGACGGGTTGCCGGACCGATGGGAGGTGGAGAACGGGCTGGATCCGGCCTCGGACGGTGGGATGGCGTACGGCCTGGTTGCGTGGTGGAGAATGGACGGCGACCTGAAGAATGCGTTGGGGCCGTCGTGGGCGGGGCTGATGCGCGGCCCCGGAGGGACGGCCTGGGAGGACGGGCGCGGGGCGGGCCAAGCCTTGCGCCTCAACGGCGACCGGCAGTACGTGGGCGTGCCGGAAACCGCCTGGGAGGGGAAGGTCCTCGACGGGGGGCCCTTCACGGTGACTTGGGTGTGCAAGTGCGACCCGGACGGCGCGCCGGTCCATGCGGCGCTGGGCGGTGAAATGCCTTCCACCAAAGGATGGCGGGTGCGCTTCGAAGGGGAGGCCATGACGCTGACTTGGTGCGTGGGCGACGGGCTGACGGCCAAGTCGGCGCCGCTCGCCAATGCGGCGGACCTGTCGGAATGGACGGACGTGGCGCTGACTTGGGACGGGACGAACGCGTGGGGGTACGTCGACGGCGTGGAGTTGCCCGGGGGCAAGAGGATCGTGCAGTTCAAGGATGCCGCGGCGGGGGAATTCCTGCTCGGGGCGTGCCAGCTGAACATGGACAAGAGCTACTGGAAGGGGTGGATCGACGACGTGCGGGTTTACCGGCGGTCGCTTTCGGCCGGGGATCTGGGGGCCGTCAACGACTGGCTGGGGGATGCGGACGGGGATGGATTGACGAACGGGCGGGAATACGGGCTCGGGACGAATCCGCAGGTCGCCGACACCGACGGGGACGGGTTGCCGGACGGCAGGGAAGTGGCTTCGGGCACGGATCCGCTCTCCGCGGATTCGGACGGGGACGGGCTGCCGGACGGGTGGGAGGACGCGAACGGGCTGGATCCGCTCGCGGACGACGCGGGGGAGGACGCGGACGGGGACGGCCTGGCAAACCGTGGGGAAATGGAAGCCGGCACGAATCCACAGCAGCCGGACACGGACGAGGATGGCCTGGGGGACGGCTGGGAGGTGGCGAACGGACTGGATCCGCTCAGCGTGGACAGCGACGGGGACGGGTTGCCGGACGGCTGGGAGACCGCGAACGGACTGGATCCGCTCGCGGACGATGCGGCGGACGACGCGGACGGGGATGGGTTGCCGAACACCGCGGAGCACGGGTTGGGGACCAATCCGCACGCGGAGGACTCGGACGGGGACGGACTCAAGGACGGGGAGGAAGTGGAGATGGGCACGGATCCGTTGCAGGCGGACAGCGACGGTGACGGGCTGCCGGACGGATGGGAATCGGCGAACGGACTCGATCCGCTTTCGGACGGCGGGGTGCAATACGGCCTGGCGGCGTGGTGGAGGATGGACGGCGACCTGAAGAACGCCGCGGGGACGTCGTGGGCGGGGCGGATGCGCGGCCCCGGAGGGACGGCCTGGGAGGACGGGCGCGGGGCGGGCAGGGCCTTGAGGCTCAGTGGCGACCGCCAGTACGTGGGCGTTTCGGAAACGAACGGGGCGGGGAGCGTGCTGGACGGCGGACCGTTCACGGTGACCTGGGTCTGCAAGTGCGACCCGGACGGCGCGCCGAGCCATGCGGCGCTGGGCGGTGAAATGCCTTCCACCAAAGGGTGGCGGGTGCGCTTCGAGGGGGAGGCCATGACGCTGACTTGGTGCGTGGGCGACGGGCTGACGGCCAAGTCGGCGCCCATCGCCAATTTGGCGGACTTGTCGGAATGGACGGACGTGGCATTGACATGGGACGGGACGAATGCGTGGGGATACGTCGACGGCCGGGAACTGCCCGGGGGCAAGAGGATTGTGCAGTTCAAGGATGCCGCGGCGGGGGAATTCCTGCTCGGGGCGTGCCAGCTGAACATGGACAAGAGCTACTGGAAGGGGTGGATCGACGACGTGCGGGTTTACCGGCGGTCGCTTTCGGCGGAGGATCTGGGGGCCGTCAACGACTGGCTGGGGGATGCGGACGGGGACGGGCTGACGAACGGGCGGGAGTACGCGCTGGGGACGAATCCGCGGGTTGCGGACACGGACGGGGACGGGTTGGGGGATGCCGAGGAAGTGGACTTGGACACGGATCCGCTCGCCATGGACACGGACGGCGACGGAATGCCGGACGGCTGGGAGATCCTGCACGGCCTGGATCCGGCGGAGGATGACGCGGCTTGGGATCCGGACGGGGATGGCCTGCCGAACCTGGCGGAAATGGATGGGGGCACGGATCCGCAGGATCCGGACTCGGACAGGGACGGACTGGATGACGGATTGGAGGTCGGACAAGGGTTGGATCCGCTGGCCGTGGACAGCGACGGGGACGGCATGCCGGACGGCTGGGAGGTCGCGAACGGCCTGGATCCGCTGGCGGACGATGCGGCGGACGATGCGGACGGGGACGGACTCGCCAACGGAAGGGAATGCGGGCTCGGGACGGATCCGCAGGCGGCGGACACGGACGGGGATGAACTCAACGACGGGAGCGAAATGGAAAAGGGGACGGATCCGTTGCGGGCGGACAGCGACGGGGACGGGTTGCCGGACGGGTGGGAGTCCGCGAACGGCCTGAATCCGCTTTCGGACGGCGGGGTGCAATACGGTCTGGCGGCGTGGTGGAGGATGGATGGCGATTTGGAGAATGCGGCCGGCCCGGGGTGGCCGGGACGCATGCACGGGCCGGGCGGGGCGGTCTGGGAGGCGGGGCGTGGTGCGGGCGGCGCCTTGAGGCTCGGCGGGGACCGGCAGTACGTGGGCATTTTGGAGACGAACGGGGAGGGCAACGTCCTGGACGGGGGACCGTTCACGGTGACCTGGGTCTGCAAGTGCGATACGGAGGGGGGGGCCATCCATGCGGCGCTGGGAGGTGAAATGCCCACGGCGTCGAAGGGGTGGCGGGTGCGCTTCGAGGGGGCGGGCACGGACCTGACCTGGTGCGTTGGCGACGGGCAGACGGCCAAGTCGGCACCGCTGGCGGATGTGGAACTCTTGTCGGACTGGACGGACGTGGCCCTGACGTGGGACGGGACGAATGCGTGGGGCTGCGTCAACGGCGTGGACCTCCCGGGGGGCAGGAGGATTGTGGACTTCGAGCACGCGGCCGTGGGGGAACTCCTGATCGGGGCCTGCCAGCTGAACATGGACAAGAGCTACTGGAAGGGATGGATTGACGACGTACGGGTCTACCGCCGGTCGCTTTCGCCACAGGAACTCGGACTGGTCAACGACTGGCTGGGGGATGCGGATGGGGATGGGCTGACGAACGGACGCGAGTACGGGCTGGCGACCGATCCGCAGGTCGCGGACTCCGACGGGGACGGGTTGGGGGATGCCGAGGAAGTGGCTTGGAACACGGATCCGCTCGCCACGGACACGGACGACGACGGAATGCCGGACGGCTGGGAGGCCGCCAACGGCTTGAATCCGCTGGAGGACGACTCCGGAGGAGATGCCGACGGGGACGGGCTCCCGAACGGGGCGGAACAGTCGGCAGGAACGGATCCCCGTACGGAAGACACGGACGGGGACGGGTTGGGGGATGGGTTGGAAGTGGAGTCGGGCATGGACCCGCTGGTGCCGGACACGGACGGGGACGGGATGCCGGACGGATGGGAGGTCGCCAACGGCCTGGATCCGCTGGTGGACGATTCGGAAGGGGATGCCGACGGGGACCGGCTCCCGAACAGGACCGAGTACGGGCTGGGGACGGCGGCGAATCTTCCGGACACCGACGGGGACGGGCTGGACGACTGGACCGAACACGTGGCGCTCGGGACCAACCCCCTGGCCACGGACACCGACGCGGACGGATTGGGCGATGCCTGGGAAGCGGAGGCCGGGACCGATCCGCTCAGCGGGATGCGCGACGGCCTGAAGCCCCTGCTGTGGCTGACCTTCGACGAGGGGCTGCCCGGCGACGCGTCGTTTGTCGCGAACCGCGCGGACGGACGGTACAGTGCGCGGTTGATGGGCGCGGCGAACGCCGCACGGGTCGATGGGGTCAGGGGCGGTGCGCTGTGGCTGGACGGGGCGGGCGCGTACCTGAGCGTGCCGCAGACGGCGGCGGGCGCGCTGCTGGGGACGAACGGCTACACAGTGAGCCTGTGGATCCGGGCGGAAAAGGGGACGAACGGGTTCCCGACGGTGTTTTCCGACATCTCGTGGTCCATGAACCAAGGCCGCGGCGTGGCGGTGCGGGAAGTGGCCGGGGAGAACACCCTGCAGATGGTGGAGGGTTTCCAGGACGCATTGCCTTCGCGTGTCGCCCAACTGTGGGGGGAACGCTGGAGGGGCGAATGGACCCACTTGGCGGTGGTGCACGACGGGAAGATGTTGAGGATGTACCTGGACGGAAGCCTTCGCGGGGAAGTGCCCGGCCCGGCGTCGGCGACGGGGAATCCAACGCTGCTGCTGGGGCGCGGGCACTTGAATGCGGACAATTCCCAGTCCCACTGGAAGGGGGCGATGGACGACGTGCGGGTCTTCGGGCGCGCGCTGTCGCGGGAGGAAATCGCGTCCCTGGTCGAGGCGGAGACCGACGGGGACTTGACGGGACGGAGCAATCTGTCGAAGGCGGAGGCGGGAATGGGCTTGGAGGAAGGTGCCGTGGCCGACCCGGAGGGGAGCTTGGACATGTTGGTCCGCCTTGGCGGGGGAACGCCCGTGGGCCTGCATTGGCTGGCGCGCTACGACGGGGCCAACCCCGGCAGCGAGGCCGAGGTGTTCCTGAATGGCGACGACCTGCATTTCGAACTGCACGACGGGGATGGCCGGCCCCACGGCATCCGGATTTCGGGAGTGACCGCGAACGGATTCCTGGCCGCTGGCACGAACCGGGTGACGGCAAGCTGGCGGGGCTTCGACGGCAAGGAACACGGGGCGGACCTGCGGCTGTTCCTGAACGGGGTGGATGTCGTGGCGGACGGGATTTGGCGGCAGGGGTCTTCGACTCCGAAGCTGACGGTGAACGCACGGGCCTTGGGGGAGGGATACCAGGAAGGGGCCTGGACGGAAGGGTCTTGGGGGGAGCGGGCGAAGAGCGCCCATGCCTGGTTCGGGCGGCGCCACGAAAGGGATGCCGCGGAAACGGGGGAGCTGCAGGTCGTGGAGGGGACTTGGCACGGGACGGCGTACGGAATCCCGGACCGGCCGGAAGTGCCGGGCGGTGAGGCCGAAGAAAAATCGCCGCACGCGGTGCGGGCCCGGGGACGGGACCCCCGCGTGCTGGTGCAGGACATGATGCGGCCGGGGACCGCGATGGATTTCGTGGACCAATACCACATCGACGTTTTGCTCAAGCGTTACCGGCAGTTCACCGACTCGGTGGAGTACGCGCCGCGGTGGACGAGGGGCGATCCTTCGCAAACCTGGCCGAGGGAGAAGGAAAGCCTGGGGCTGGTACTGGAGAACGGCGCCTCGAACGGGGTCGGCATCGCGATGAGCGGCCACGCGTGGTGGAGGCAGATGGTCTGCCTTTCAAACAACACGGCGAAGGCCGGCGAGTTCATCCGGATAACGACGAACGGGACGGACCTGGTGTTGTCGCTGGAAGAGACGACGGTGTCGCAGGGCAACCGGACCGCCAAACTGGTGGACCGGGTGGACCGCTCCGAGTTGGAGAAGTACCTGGACCAGTGGGCAACCGCCCTTTCGGAGTACCAGGGCTACGCCAATTACTTCCTGAACGAGACGGCCCTGACCGGCATCAACGAAACGCCCTGGGACGCGGCGACGTTCAGCGCGGCCGGGCTCCGGTGGTTCCGCGAGTACATGGTGGCGAAACACGGCGCGTCCTACGCGGGGATCAAATTCCCGCTGCCGGCGTTGCCCTCGATGCTGACGCCCGGATGGGAGGGGAAGGAAATCCGGGTGGAGGGGGAATTGGCGGAACGGGCGGAAATGACCCGGGACCCGGACATCTGGGCGAAATGGTGGGAATGGCGGGAAGTGGTGTTCGCGACGGAAATCAAGGGATATGCTTCGCGGCTGGCGGAACTGAACGCGGCGAACACGAACTGGCAGGGGATGGTGTTGTTCGTTTCTCCGGCCCTGGCGTTCACCCGGCGGAGCGGCCTGAACATGGAGCAACTGGCGAAAGTGAAAGGGGTGGACTGGATCGTGATGGAGAACACGCGCCTGAAGCAATACGGGAGCGAACCCGGTGATTTGGAGGAGGAAATCCGCCTGCAACTGGAGGCGGCGAAGACCGCAAGCGACCGGGGCGGGGCCGGGTTCGGCAGCTACGTGATGGTCCACGCGTACATCGATCCAATCGTGGAGGACGGAGTGACCAATGCGAATTGGAAGGCGGCCTGGGTGCGCAACGACGTGGATTGGGCGGTGGACCGGAGCTTCCAGTCGCAGATCGTGGTGCCGTACAGCGCAGTGATGCTGATGGACCGTCCGCAGGGGACCACGACGAACTGGCAGAACACGCATTACCTGCCCGAGGCTGAGGATTTGTGGCTGGAATTGCGGTACTCGAAACTCCGTTCGCCGCCGGTCCCCGAACCGGCGGAGCTCCTGACGACGATGTACCAACTGAAGTGGCATCCGGTGGACGGGGCGGAGGAATACGAGGTGCAGGTGGCGCGGGACGGGGACTTCGCTCCAGAAGGCATCGTGGCGACCGCAGTGGTCACGGGGGGGACGGTCCACACGCTGGTGGCGGCTTCGGCGCTGACGGGCACGGAGCAGTGGCGCGTGAGGGCGGTGTACGTCAAGCGGTCGTACACCGACGAGGGAGAGGAGATAGGGGAGAGGACCAAGAAGTATTTCGGGACTTGGTCGGAGCCATCCCTTGTTGTGCCGGCGAGGGGGAAGAAACCGCGGGAACCCTCCGGGCAAGGGGCGGAAGATGCCCGGACGGGGTCGTGACAAGGGGTGTCGTCCGCCGCCGACCTTGGCTTTCTCAACCTCCCCGCTGCCGTCCTCCGCGGCACGGTCGGCCGTCGGCATTGATGCCGATGGCCCGTTGGATTAGGATGGGCGTATCGAGGAAGCGGAACCATGAAAGAAAAATCGCGCCATTACGATGCCATGAAGTTCGTCGCGACCCTTCTGGTCGTGTTCGCCCATTCATCCCGGATGTACACGGGAGCCGGGGTC